>Ga0210123_1000447_pt1 | contig 25768 bp, 14 predicted proteins | sample Muzzi_PWB_D2_FD_185535 | JGI IMG/M metagenome (GOLD analysis project Ga0210123, IMG submission 185535) | Wetland microbial communities from San Francisco Bay, California, USA, that impact long-term carbon sequestration - Muzzi_PWB_D2 (SPAdes) | ecosystem: Environmental > Aquatic > Marine >... | reverse complement strand
TCTCAGCGAAGCGCGCTGGACCGTGCTCGGCCTCTGGGGCTATCTGCGCGGCGAGGGCCTCGGAGCGCAGCGCTACCCGGTGCCCGCCAGCGAGGCGCCGTTCGCTCCGCGGGTGGCGGCGGAGCAGTACCTCTCGCAGGGCATCGTGCTGGTCGGCATCGCGCTGCTCGCGCTGGCCCTCGCCGCCCTCCTCCTGGGCCGCACGCAACGCGACCTCCGGCCGTGGCGGCCGGCACCGGACCATCCGTTGCGCAACCTCGTTGCCTTCGTCAACCGGTTTCGCCGGCACATGACCCCGGACGCCGGCCTCGGGCGCGCCGACCTCGCCTTCGTCGTGCTCGGCCTCGTCGCTTGCGCCGCGGCCCTGGGCATTCAGGGGCTGCGCAGCGAGCGCTACCGCGACGTGGCGGAGCGCAAGCTCGCGTCGATCGACGGCGGTGCGGCGACGCCGCTCTCCGCGGTGCCGTTGCGCTACGCCGTCGTGGGCCGCATCGGCCCGTCGGGCGAGGTGAGCACCCACGTCACCTTCGAGATGGAGAACCGCGGTGCCGCGGTTCAGGTCCTGGTCTTCGCGCTCAACCCCGGCCTGCGGGTGATCCGCCTCTCCAGCGACGTCGGCTCGCTCCACGAGACAAGATCCTGGGACCGGCTGAGCGTCGAGTTCGAGCCGGAGATTCCCCCGGGCGGCCACCGCACGCTGAGCTTCGAGATTGCCGGAAGGCCGCTGCGCTACGCCTTTGCGGTCGGCGGCTGGATCGGCGCCGACCGCGGCACCCTCGACGCCCACGACTTCGCCGATACCTTCGACCCGGCCACCGGCCGCGGCGTCGACCGCCTCGACCGCAGCTACGTGGTGCCGGCCCTGACCCGCTCACGCCTCGCTCTGACGGCGCGCGACCTGGCGCCGGTGCCGCGCTACGCGGCGGGTGGCGAGGCGGCTCCGCCCGAGGTGCTCGACCTCGATGGATCGGCCTGGTCCGCCGACCCGTACCGGCCCACCGCCGAGCTGACCGTCGACCTCGAGGTACCGGCCGGGCTGTTCGTGGCCGACGCCTGCGGCGCGCTGGTCACACCGCCGGGCGAGCCGCGCCTCCAGGGGCACTGCAGGCTGCCGCCGGCCGACTACGCCGTGGTGGGAGGGCGGTACCGGGTGCTCCCTGCCGAGGCGGACGAGCCGCTGATGGCGGTCTTCCCGCACCATGCCGAGTTGGCGCGCCGGCACCTCGGCTCCCTCGCCCACGAGGCGGCGCTGGCCGATGAGCTGTGGCCGGGCCTGCCCAGGCTGTCCTCGCGCATCATCGTCGAGTGGCCGGACCCAGCGGTACACCGGCTCGGCTCGTACGTGGCGCAGGTGTGGAACCCGCTGGCCGAGGACGACCCGCGCATCGCGGTCCCGCACGGCCGCCTGCTGCTGGTCGCCGAGCGTCGCCTGGCGTCGCGCCAGCGTCTGGAGGTGGCCCCCTTCCTCGCCGGCATGGTGGCCAACGAGCTGCTGGCCCGGCGACCGGTGCAACCGGCGCAGGAGGACGTCTTCCGCAAGCTCTACGAGGAGTTGGCGCGGCTGCGCCTCGGCGCCACACCGGAGAACGGCGCGGTGGTGCCCTGGATCCAGAGCGGACCCGGCGCCGTCGAGGTGCCGCTGCTGGAGGCCGCCGACGAGAACCGCCTCTACTGGAAACTGCGGTTCCCGGCGCTGGTCTACGCGCTCGAGAGCCGCCTCGGGGACCGCGCGATCCAGGAGGCGGTGGAGCACTTCACCGAGGGGGCGGGGGTCGGCAGCTTCGCCGATCTGCTGGCCCGCATCCACGACGCCGGCGGTGGCGCCCTCGACCGCTTCGTCGCGGACTTCGTCGTCGCCGGTGAGTTGCCGCAAGCCACGCTCGCCGACGTCCACATGCGCAGTGAGGGCGACGGCTGGAGGATCGACGGCCAGCTGCTCAACCGCGGCAGCGGCCTCGCGGTGTGCACGGTGGAGGGTCTGACCGCGGTCGGCTCGGTCAGCACCGCGGTGGCGGTGAGCCCGGATCGCCCCGGGCGCTTCGAGCTGCGCACGCGCTATCGTCCGCAAGCCGTGCTGCTCGACCCGGAGCAGCTCTGCCACCGCTACCGTCCCATCGTCCCAGTACCCATCGAGCGGGTGGACCTGGGCGGAGACTCGTGAGCCCGCACGTCCACCGCCTCCGTCTCGTTTTCCGGGTGCAGATGGGCCAGCGCCTGCTGCTCCTCCTCGCCGCCGACGCCCTGCTCGTCGTCCAGGGCGTCTTCACCGCCCTGCTCGGCGGCGGCGAGCCGGACGACTTCTACCTCTTCGTCGCCCTCGTCCCCCTGCTGCTGCTGACGCCGGCCGCGCTCAGCGACCTGGTGGCCCTCGAACGGCGCGCCGGGACCCTCGACCTGACGCTCTCCCTCGGCTCGCGGGAGACCCTGCTGCTGCTGCGCGCCGGCGTCCCGGCTCTGCTGATCGGGCTCCAGGCCGGCCTCGTGATGATCTTCGTGTGGTGGACGGAGCCGCAATCCGTACCTCTCGTCGGCGTCCTCCTCCAGCTCTTCGCCGTGGCCTGCCTGCTGGCGGCGGCGTCCCTGTTCGCGGCGCTCTACGTACCGGCTGCCGGCGGCGCCTGGCTCACCACGCTGGGCATCGTCGCCGTGCTCGCTCCCTGGAGCCTGTTCAACCCCGTGCCGCCACGCCTGTCGCACGCCGGTCCGCACTGGATCGCCGACGGCGGCCCCCACGCGCTGGCCGTGTTGACCGGAGCTACGCTACTCGCCATCGCCTATTCCCTGCGCCGGTTGCGGCGCCCGGAGGTCCTCCTGCAATGACGCGCAGACCGCCCCTGATTCCGTTGTCGATGCTGGTCCTGCTCTCCGCGGCGGGCGGCTGCCGGCGCAGCGAGGAGGTGCCGGCCTCGGCACCGCCGCTGCCGGTCCGCCTGGAGGTCGTCGAAGCGGCCCCGTTTCAGCCCGGTTTCCAGCTCCTCGGCGTCGTCGAGCCGCAGGACAGCGTCGCCATCACGGCGCGCGTCAGCGGGCCGGTGGAGTACCCCTCGTCGCCTGGCGGCCTGCTCTCCGGCATGGAGGTCTCGCGCGGGCAACTGCTGGCGCGCCAACGCGAGGTGAGCAGCGAGCACGAGTTGGAGGTGGCGCGGCTCACCGCCGAATCGGCGGCCAGCGAGCTGACGCGCCACCGGGAGTCGTGGCAGCAGGGGCTCGAGTCGGACGCCGTCTTCCAGACCTACAAGCTCCAGGCGGAGCTCGCCAACGAGCGGTTGCAAGCGGTCGCGGAGCAGCGGCAGCGGCTCGATCTGCGGGCGCCGGTGTCGGGGAGGCTGGACGTCGAGCGGCGCTATCCCCCGGGGACCGACGTGGCGGCCGGATCGGTGCTGGCGACGATCCTCACCGAGGCGCGACGGGTGCGCGGCTGGGCCGGGTCCGCCGACCGCGAACGGTTGTCGATCGGCCAGCCGGCGCGGGTACGGCCGGCCGCCGGCGACGGGCCGCCGGTGGCCGGCACCATCGCGGAGATCGCCCCGCTGGCCGACCGCGGCGGCGCCTACTCGGTGGTGGTGCAACCGGCCGATCCGGAGCACCTGCCGCCAGCCGGGGACGCGGTGGAGATCGACGTGCTGCTGGACAACCGGCCCGAGGCGCTCACCGTGCCCGACGAAGCGGTGGTGCTGACCGGCGACGGCACCGCCGTCTTCGTCGCCGTGCGCTCCGGCGGCGAGCTGCGCGCCCAGCGGCGTAGCGTCAGCCTCGGCGAGCGGTCGGCCGAGGCCGGCGCCAACCGCGTGGAGATCCTGCAAGGCCTCACCCGCGGCAGCCGCGTGGTGGTAGAGGGTGCCTCGCTGCTCAGCGACGGAGCGCCGATCACAGCCCTCGACGACGCCTCGGCCGACGGATGATCCGCTACGCCGTCCGGCATCCGCTCTCCACCTTCACCCTCGTCGCGGCACTGGTGGCGATGGGGCTGTTCTCGTTGCTCGGGCTGCCGGTGTCGCTGCTGCCGCGCCTCGACCGGCCACAGGTGCGGATCGTCGTCGACGCCCCGCTGCGCTCGCGCCAGCAGCTCCTGGAGAGCATCGTCGAGCCGCTCGAGCCGCGCCTGCTGTCGATCGAAGGCGCCACCTCGGTGCGCACCCTGCTGCGCGACGGGCGCGCCGTGCTGCACCTGGAGAGCGACTGGTTCGTCGACCCGGACCGGCTGCACATCGAGGTCGAACGCCGGCTTGCCGACCTGGGGCGCGACCCGGAGGTGGAAGTCGCCGTCGACCTGCGCCCCGCCGACCGCTCGCCGGTCGCCGAGGTGGCGGTCACCGGACCCACCTCGCCCGCCGCCCGCGCCGCCTTCGTGCGCGACCTGCTGGTCCCCGAGCTGGCGAGCCTGCAGGGCGCCGCCACGGTGGAGGCCGTCGGCCTGGCACCGCGGCAGGTGGTGGTGCGACCGCGGGCGGCACAGCTCGCCGCTCGCGGCCTGACCGCCGCCGACCTGGTGGACCGGCTGGAGCCGGTGGGCACCCAGTACCCGGTCGGCAAGGTCCGGCGCGGCGCGGTGGTGAGCGACCTGATGGTCGAGCAGACGATCGACTCGCTCGACGACCTGCGCCGGCTTCCCCTGGACGGCCTCGCCGGGCCGCGCTTGGGCGACGTGGCGGAGGTCGCCGTGGAGAGCGTGGCCGACGGCAGCTTCGCGCGCCTCGACGGCCACGACGCGGCCCTGGTGCGAGTGTTCCGGGCGCCGGGGGCGAACGGCATCGCCCTCGTCGCGCAGGTCCGCGCCACCGTCGCGGAGCTCGCCCGGCGTCACGACGAGATCCGCCTCGCCGTCGTCCACGACCGCAGCAGCGAGATCGTCCAGGCCCTCGAGCTGCTCGCGCTCGCCGCCGTCATCGGGTTGCTGGCGGGCGCCCTGGTGCTGCGCTACGTGCTCGGCTCGTGGCGCCACGCCCTGACGTTGGCGGTGATCGTGCCGGGCGCCATCGTCGCCAGCTTCATCGCCTTCCACCTCTTCGACGTTTCCCTCAACCTGATCTCCTTGTCGGGGCTGGGCCTGGCGGTCGGCCTGCTGGTCGACAGTGCGATCGTCGTCCTCGAATCGATCGAGGGAGCGCGCTCCGCCGGCGAGGAGGAGGCCGCCGTGGCCGGAACGCGACGGGTGGCCGGCGCCGTGGTGGCGGCCTTCCTCACCACCGCCGTCGTCTTCCTGCCGCTCGTCTACCTGACCGGCCTCGCCCGCGCCTTCTTCGGCATCCAGGCCTTCGCCATCGTCTCGTCCCTGCTCTTCGCGCTGCTCCTGTCGCTCACCCTGACCCCCGTGCTCAGCCGCTCCGGTGGTCGCGTCGCCCGGCGCGCGGCGCCGGGGCAGGCGGGCTACGGGCGGTTGGTTGAACGGGTCCTCGACCGACCCGCCCTCACCGCCGGCGTCGCCGTCGCCACCGTGCTGGCGGCGGTGGCACTGCTGCCGCTGCTGCCCCGCGAGCTGATGCCGTCCGGGAGCGGCGCCGAGGTCCAGGTCCGCTACACCCTCCCTGGGACGCTGGACGCGGAACGCCAGGAGGTGATCGGCCGCCGGGTCGCTGACGACGTCGAGCGCGCCGCCGCCCCGCTGTCGCCGCGACGCACCATCGCCGTCCAGGAGCCGGTGGACCTGCTCGACGAGCCCGACCGGTCGAGCGGCGAGATCGTGCTCGAATTCGCCAGCGCAGAGCGGGCGCGGCAGGCGATCCGCCGGCTCGCCGGCGGCCTCGCGATCCCCGGCGTCGTCATCGAGGTCTCGCCGCGGCCCACCGCCCTGGTCGAAGCGGCGCAGTGGGCCGGCGGGCGCTACGAGGTGATCGCCACCGCCGAGGCGCCGGGGCCAGCGCGGCGGCTCGCCGACCGCCTGCGCAAGGCGCTCGCCGCCCACCCTCGGCTCGGCACGGTGAGCGCGACGGGCCTGCGCGAGCAGACGGTGCTATACCTCTCCCCCACCGCGGCGGCCGCCGGCCGCGCCGAGCCGGGGGAGCTGCGCCGCCAGGTAACGAGCGGCCTCGGCGACTTCGTCGCCGGCCGCGTCGCCATCCCTGGCATCGAGCCACCGATCCGCATCCGCCCGACCGCCGCGCCACGCCTCGAGCTGCTGCCGGTCCGCGGCAGCGGTGTCGCGGGGACCGAGCCCCTCGGCGCCCTCGCCCGCGTCGAAGCGCGGCGGCGCCCCGAGGTGCTCGAGCGCCAGGACGGCCGCTGGGCGTCGCGGCTGATGGTCCATCCGCCGGGTGGCACCGCGCCCCCCGGGCTCGACAGGCTGGTCGCCGACCTGCCCCTGGCCGACGGCGAGGTGGTCGAAGTGGGCGGCGAGGCCTGGGAGCTGCACCGCTCCTTCCGCCAGCTCACCTTCCTCCTGGTCCTGTCGCTGCTCCTCGTCTTCCTCACCGTCACCGCGCTCTACGAGTCGATGGCGCTCGCCCTGGTGGTGATGGCGACGGTGCCGGTCGGGCTGGCGGGTGCGGTGTGCCTGCTCGCCGCCGCCGGCCAGACGCTCAACGTCATGTCATTCCTCGGCCTGGTCCTGCTCGCCGGCATCGTGGTCAACAACTCGCTCGTCCTGCTGCACCGCGCCGAGCAGTTGCGCACGGCCGGCGAGCCGGCGCGGGAGGCGGTCCTCCGGGCGGCCCAGGAACGCTACCGGCCGATCCTCATCACCACCCTCACCACACTGGTCGGCATGATTCCACTGGCTGCCCTCGGCGGTGAGGGCATCGAGCTACGCCGCGCCCTCTCCCTCGCCGTCATCGGCGGCCTGGCGACCTCCACCCTGGCGTCGCTCCTGCTGGTGCCCGGCCTCTACCGCGCGATCCATCGCCGGCGTGAGGGCGACACCGCCGGAGAGCGATGAACGCCGGCGCGCCAGCCACCCGGCCGCAGGGGACCGGTGGTGGCCGCGGCCTGACCCGCCGCGTCCTCGCCGCCGGGCTCGTCGCCCTCGGCCTGGCCGCCGCCTGGAGGCTGCCGCTGCGCACCTTCCCCGAGCCCCGCTACCCGACGCTGGCGCTCGACCTCGCGCTCGCCACGCCGCGCATGCCGGCCGAGGTGTCCCGGCTCTGGGTAGTGCCGCTCGAGGCCGCGCTGCATGCCGTCGGCGGCGTACGCAGCGTGGCGGCGAGCGTCGAGGCGAACGGGGCCCACCTGGTGGCCGAGCTGGCGCCGGCCACCGACGTCGACACCAAGGCGGCGCGCCTGTCGGGCCCCCTGCGCTCGTTACGGCGACGGCTGCCGGAAGGCAGCTCGTTGACGGTCGACACCGCGGCGCGCGCCGCCGGCCAGGTCACCGCGGTGGTGTGGATTTCCGGCCCGCGGGCCGACGCGATCCTGGAGGCGGCGGCCCGCCGCTTGCGCCTCCAGCCCGGAATCAATGCGGTGACCACCCTGGGGAGCTGGGAGCGGCACACCCATGTCGCCGTGCCGCCGGGCCGCCCCGAGGCGGCCGAGCTCGCCCGCCGCATCCGGGACACCGTCGCCGATCGCCTCGATACCCACCGGCTGGGGACGACCGAGCGCCGCGGTCGCCGGCAACCGGTGGTCGACGGCGACGCCGAGCAGCGTCCGCTTGCCGATCTGCCGATCGACAGCGGCGACGGGGTCCTCCCCCTCGCCGCCGTCGCCGCCGTCGAGACACGGCTGGAGCCGCCGCAGACGCGGGTCCGCTTCGCCGGGCGGCCGGCGCGCGCCCTGATCGTGCGCCGCGAGCCGTCGACCAGTCCGCTGCGCGCCGATGCCATCCTGCGCACCACCCTCGCGGCTGTCGTCTCCGGCGACGGCCGCGCCTTCGTCAGCTGGAGCGAGGCCGCCCCGCTGCATCAGCTTCTCCTCCGCGGCGCCCTGGCTCTGCTCGCCGCCTGCCTGCTGCTCGCCGCGGCCGGCGCTTGGATGGTGGGTCCGCGGGGGCTGGAGATCACCCTGGCGCCGCTGCTCGGGGTCGCCGCGGCGGCGAACCTGCTGTGGCTCGCCGGCATCCCCGTCGACACCGCATCGGCGACGGCGTCACTGCTCGCGGTGGTGGTCGCGCTGCCGCTGGCGCTGCTGCGCCTGACCGCGCCCACCGCCCGCTTCCTGTCGACGGCGGCGCTGGCGGCGGTGCTGGCGGCCTTCCTGCCGCTGGTCAACAGCTTCGCGGGCGGCGAGATCCGCTGGAGCCTCGGCGTGCCGGCGTTCACCTTCTTCCTCACCGTCGCCGGCTCCTGCGCCTCCCTGCTGCTGCTGCCGGGCCCGCTCGCCGTGCGCCGCGGGTCTGGGCGCCGATCCGGTGCGCCGCTGCGCCGATCGCTGCGCGACCCGGCGACGGCCTTGCTCGCCGGCCTCGCCCTCGCCTACGCGCTGCTGGTGGTCGCCGGGCCGGCGCTCGCACAGCACACGCGACCGGTGCCGCGCAACCCGGCGGACCTGACGATCCACCTGATCCTCGCCTCGGGCAGCAGCGCGCAGCGCTCCGAGCGCGAGGTGGTGGCGGTCGAACACTTCCTGGCGACCTCGCCGCTGGTGGTGCGCCAGTGGTCGGTCATCCAGGCGCAGGACTCCTTCGTCTTCGTCGAGCTGACGCCCCGCGGCCGCCGGCCCGAGGGCCGCACCCGTCTGGAAGCGGATCTGCACGCCACGGTCGCCACCTCCGCGCAACTCGACGTCGTGGCCGGCACCGGCAGCGCCGCGGCAGCCGGCGCCCCGAGCGCGTCGGCCGACCGATTCAGCACCGCGTGGGACCCGGCGGACGCCTCCTTCTATCGCGTCGTCCTGCGCAGCGCCGACCTGGCGAGCCTCGACGAGGCCTACCGGCGGGTCGTCCTGCGCCTCGGCTCGCTCGACGTCGGCGGCGCGGAGATCTCGGGCTGGGACCGGCCCGCCCTCCAGCTGCAGTTGGCGCCCCGAGCGGGGGTGACGAGCGACGAATGGCAGCCGTGGATCGCCCGCCTCGCGCGACGGGCCTCGCCACCGCAGCCGCTGGTCCTTTCCCGCCATCCGCGTTCCGAGCTGACGGTCGGCGTCGGGCCGGAGCGCCGACCGTGGGTGCCGCCGCGCCTCGACGATCTGCTGGAGGTGCCGTCGCGGGTGGTCGCGGGGCACACGGGCAGCGCTCTCTTCGCGGTCGAGGAACGCCTCGTCCACCCCCGCGTCGCGCGCCTCGACGGGCGCTTCGTGGTCCCGCTGACGGTGCGCCCGCGGCAGCTCTCCGAGGCCAGGCGCCGCGAGCGCATCGAGCGCATCGAGGCGGCGCTCGCCGAGCTGCCGCTGCCGGCCGGCGCGACCGTCGACCTGCCGGACCGGACCGCCGGAGCGGCGAGCGCCGGCCCGGGAGGCGGTTGGCCCTTCGCCATCCTCGCCGCGCTGCTGCTGCTCGCCGCGGCGACGGTGCGCACCGGCACGCTGGCCGGGCCCCTCGTGGTGCTGCTGCCGGCGGCGCTGGCGGTGCTCGCGCCCGCCTTCTGGATCCTCTGGACCCTCGGCCGCAGCGACGGGACCACGGTGATCGCGCTCGCCGGCGCCGTCGTCCTCACCGGCGCCACCGCGGTGGACCTCGTGGCGGCAGTGGCGCGGACGCCGGGAGACGCCGGGATGCCGGCGGCGGTCTACCGCTCGTTCCGCGCCCGCCTGGCGATCAGCGTCGGCGGCAGCGTGGTCGCCGTCGGCACCCTGCTGCCGCTGGCCGTTGGCAGCGAGCCGCTGCGCTCGGCGTGGACCGTGCCGGCCGGCGTGATGGCGCTCGGCACCGCCGCCGGGACCGCCGCTGTCTACCTGCTGTTGCCGGCCGGCCTCGCCGCCCTCCACCTGGCGCGGCGCAGGTGGAGCCAGGACGCCCGCCACCGCCGGCGTCCGGCCGCCTGGACCACGCCCGCGGGGCCACCGCGGCTCGCGGTGCGCAACCTGGTGAAGGTCTATGCCAACGGCCACCGCGCGCTGCGCGGCATCGACCTCGTCCTCGAACCGGGGGTGGTCGGCCTGCTGGGACCGAACGGCGCCGGCAAGACGACGTTCATGCGCACCCTGGTCGGCCTGCTGCAGCACACCCGCGGCCAGGTGCGCTTCCGCGGCGTCACGGTCGACGTCCACAACCAGGCCTCCTATCGCTCCCACATCGGCTTTCTGCCGCAGGAGCTCCACGCCTATCCGGGGATCACCGGCGAGCAGTTCCTCGAGCTGTGGGCGATCGAGAAGGGCATCCGCTCCGCCGGCGAGCGGCGCCGGGAGATCGCGCGGGTGCTCGAGCTGGTCGAGCTCGGTGAGCACGCGGACCGCCGGGTGCGCGGCTACTCCGGAGGTATGCAGCGGCGCATTGGAATCGCCCAGGCGCTGCTCGGCGAGCCGCCGGTGCTGGTGGTCGACGAACCGACCGCCGGCATGGACCTCGAGTCGCGCCTACAGCTACGCCGCGTCTTGCAGCGCGCCGCGGCCGGCCGCATCGTGCTGATCTCGACCCACCTGATCAGCGATGTCGATGCCCTGGCAAACCGGCTGCTATTCCTCTACGCGGGCCGGCTGTTCTACGACGGCCCGCAGTCGGGCTTCGTCGCCGCCGCACCCGGCGGGGTGAGCGAGCTGGTTGTGGCGGCCGAGCGGCTCGACGAGCTGAGAGGCCGCTACCGCGTCACCCGCCAGGTTCACCGCACCGACGGCGTCGAGGTGCGGCTGCTGACCCGCGAACCGGCAGACCAGCCGGGCACGCCGGTGGAGCCGACCCTGGAAGAGGCCTACCTGCTCCACCTGGACAGCGCGCGGCGGCTCCAGAACGGCCTGAAGCGGTAGGCGTTCCGGCCTCGAGGCGGCGTGTTTGCGCTCCGAAATATTTCAGTCTATAATCTTCGATATCGCTTATCGCTGTCCATTCTTTCGGACGCAAACAATCAGGAGGCATGCTTAGACATGAGCAAGAAAAAGTTGAATCTGGACGACCTCAAGGTCGAGACCTTCGCCACCGAGCTCAACCAGGACGAGCTCGCCCAGATCGAGGCGGTCGGCGGCGGCACCTACGGCGCCACCTGCGGCTCGACGCGCTCCTACAACTGCTACGGCATCTGCGAGGAGAACCAGGGCGGAGGCTAGTAGAGCGCTGCGCAGCCTCGGGGCGATCGCCGTCCCGAGGCTGCTCATTCTTCCTTCCCGCCGTTCGTGGCGACCACGTCCTCCAGCTCCACCAGCTTCCTCCGCCAGAACTCCTCGTTGTCGTCGTACCACGACCTCGCCACCGCCAGGCTGCGCAAGGACAGTTCCGTGCACCCCGTGCCGGCGCTGCGCAATTCCACCTCCACGGTCGAATCGTCCAGCCGATAGTCGCCCACCGACAGGTCCCAGGTGAAGCGGATGCGGCGGCCCGGCTCCAGCGCCAGATAGCGTCCGCGGAGCGGAAAGGCACGGCCGTCGTCGCCGCCATAGGGGTGGAGAGAATACTCGCCGCCGACCCGGGCATCGACCCGCACCCGGCCCCACCAGCGGCACAGCCAGCGGGGGTCGACCCAGGCGCGGTAGACGCGGGCGGGCGGCGCCGAGAGGGTCGACCGCAGCTCGATCTCGGGCAGCCACGGTTGTCGCTCCCACTCTTCACTGCCGGGGGTGAGCAGCCGGTAGCCGAAGAACCGCAGCAGATCCTCGTGCGCCGCGAGCTCGCGGTTGCGCAGGAGCGCCAGGCTGCGGGTCGTACCACCGCGGGCGACGATCGGTCCGTCCCGATCGGGCTCGCCGACGCTCGCGCCGCCGCCCGCGTCGCCGCCTTGTCCGATCGCCGGATCGAGACGCCCCAGGGCCGGCAGGAAACCGGTCAGGCGGTCCGCCACCGCCGCGGCGTCGGCGCACAGGGCCTCGTAGGTGGTCCACACGACGTGACGCAGAGTGGTGACGTTGCGCCGCTGGTGGCGCGCCTCCTCGATCCACAGCCGCGGCCTCTGGCGCACGCAGTACGGGCTGCGCACCATGGCAACGAAGCGGACGTCGCCGTAGCGCGAGAAGTGCCCCTCGATCGCCGGCGCCCGCAGCAGGTTGGGCGGCGACTTCTCGATCAGGACCGGCTTCGACAAGTCCCAGCAGCGCTCCCAGGCGCGGCGGATCCTCGCCCACGGCATGGTGACCCGCGGGTCCTCCCAACCGCCGATGCGCGGGTCCGGCCCCGGCTGGCGGCGCATCACCGACCGGACGGCGGGGACGAACTGCCCCTCGCCGGCCCAGTTGCCGTGACCGAAGAGCGCCGAGGCGTGGCGCGACGAGGCGAGCAGCCGGTAGAGGACCGTCGATCCGGAGAAGGCCGGACAGAGGACGAAGAGGTAGGTCCTGCGGCGGCCGCCGCTCACCCCACCGCCTCCTCCTCGAGCAGGCCCCGCCGCAGCAGCGCACGCACCTGCTCGGCGACCCGACGGGCGAGCTCCGCACGCTGTGGCGCGGCGATCTCGTGCTCCTCGGCAATCGCCGCCGCCACCTCGGAGCCGGTGCCGGTCACGCCGTAGCCGCGCAGCACCTCGCGGCACAACGGCGGCAGCGGCAGCACGCGGACGCCGTCCGGCCGCGGCTCCAGGATCCGCGGCTCCGTGCCGTCGCCGTCCCACACCGCCAGCCGCGGCGCCACGCGCAGGCGCAGCGCCAGCAACCGCCGGTCGCCGAGGGCGGCGAGGCCGGCCGCCCGGCGGCGGCGGCGCAGACCGCGGAAGGCGAGCAGCGCGTCGTTGTCGACCGCCAGGTCGAGCTCCCGCACGCGGGCGGCGAGCGCCACCGTGCGGGCTCCGTCCGGCAACGGCCGCGACGCCGCCCAGGAGAGGAAGCCGCGCTCCCAGCCGGCTTCGAGGTCGTCCCCACCCGACGCCGCGAGGCGGGCCACGAAGGCCTCGCCGTCCTCCTCCTCCAGGCGCGAGACGAGCCGCGGGAAGGTGGCGCGCAGGACCTCGCGACGGCAGGTGGCAACCGTGGGTTCGGCGGCGGCCCCGGGAGGGGGTCCGCCGTCCGCCGCGGCGCCCCAAGTGGGCAAGGCCACCGACGGCACCTCGCCGCGGCCGACGACGCGGAGCAGGAAGTGGCCGATCCCGGCAGCACCCAGGAACAGGCTCGGGTCGCCGGCCAGCGGCTCGCGCGCGGCGGCGCGGAACCACGATCCGGGCACCGTCTCCTCGCGGCGAAGCAGGTCCTCGGCGACGCCGTCCGCCGCCGCCCGGTGAGCCGGATCACCGAGCACCTCGGCGGCGGCGAGGAAGAGCTCGCCGAAGCCGCAGAGGCCGTGGCACAGGGTGAGGTCGAGCAGTGACGACGACGGCGACCGCAGGTGACGGGAGACGATGGCGAGCGCCCGCTCGGCCTGCCGCCGGTCGCGCTCCGCTCCGCTCCGCCGGAAGGCGTACAGGCGGACGAGACCGATGCCGACCGCGCCGTTGCACCAGCCGACCATCGAGCGCGGCGCGGTGAGCGCCGGCGGTTCGGCGCCGGCGGTGGCGAGGTGGCGGTCGAGATCGAGAAACACGTCGTCGCGGCGCAGATCGGGCCACATCCCGAGGCCCGCCTCGGCGTCGCGGGCCTCCTCGTAGAGAAAGGCCTGGCGGGCGAGCCAGGCGCCGGCGGCGGCGCCGATCGCGCGGCCGGCATCGAGAGCGGCGAGACCGACGCCGGCGGCGCCGTGGGCGATGCCGCAGAGTCCGTGCGCGGCGAGCTCGGAGCGGTCCCAGCAGAGGCCGGCCGGTCCGGCGCTGGCGCTACCCGCGAGAGCCACGAGGTAGGCCGCCAGCGCCGCGGCCGGCGGCGGCGTGCCTGCCGACCGGCACAGCCCGACGAGGCCGAGGGCCGAGCCGGCGGTACCGGCCAGCAGATCGTGCGAGCCTGGGGTGACGAGGCCGTCGGCCACCGGCCGGGCCAGCTCGAGCGCCCGTGTCCGCAGCGCCGCGTCGCCGGTGATGGCGGCCCACCGTGCCAGCACCCAGCAGGTGCCGATGCGCCCCGTGTAGAAGCCCGGCGCCGGTGCATCGGTGCGGTCGCAGCGACGCAGCAGCCAGCGCACCGCGCCGTCGACGGCGGCTCGCAGCCGAACCTCGCCGGTGGCGGCGGCGAGCTCGGCAAGGAACAGCGCGATACCGGCGGTCCCGTCGTAGAGCGCCTCCTGCGGACGCCACTCGACCGGATCACCGACCCGCATCGGCGCATCGGGGCAGCGCCACGTGATCCCACCGTCCTCGTCCACCGCCCGCCGCAGCAGCTCCTCGCCGATGCGCACCGCGCCGTCGAAGGCGGCTGCCGCGACGCCCTCGCCGGCGCCCGCCGCCCTCATCGCGCAGCCTCCGCCGCGGCCAGGGCCCGGGCGACCAGCCCGGCGACGTAGATCTCCTGGTGATTGTCGAGTCCAAGCCGATTGTTGGTCATGTGGACGAGGTCGAAGAGAATCCCCGCGATCCGCCAGCACGGGGCCGCGAGCCGCTCGCCGGCCGGCCAACGCAGGTGCGGCCGGCCGGCCAACCGTCCCGCGCGCTCGATCGCCAACAGGTCGTCGTGCACCGCGGCCAGGTCCCGGCTCCAGTCGGCGAGGACGCCCGGCTCGCCGCCGCGCAGCGCCTGCCAGAGCTGCGCCATCCGCGCTTCCACGTGCGTCCGCTGCCGCGCGTAGGCGGCGGCGAACGCCTCGCGAAGACGGGCCTCCGACGGCGCTCCTCCGCCCATCATTCCGCCGTGCCGCAACTGCTGGAAACCCTCCTCCTCGATCGTGCCGAGAAAGGCGGACGCCGGGCCGTGGTCGAGCCCCCAGGCGGCTACGGAGGCGACCAGGACCGCCGCCGCCAGGCCGTGCAGGGCGGCTTCGTCCGCGGCGTCCACTTCGCCGAGCCGCGCCAGCACGAAGCGCGAGGAGGCGACGAAGCAGCGTTCGGCGGCGGCGAGGCCGAGGCGCCCGCCGTAGCGGACCACCTCCGGCTCGTAGGGGGCGGCGTCGACGCGCTGCGGAGCCGCCGCCACGGTCCCCAGGAAGGAGCGCACGCGCGACTCGAGGTCGGCGGCGGCGATCCTGGGCCGGCGGCCGAGACGCAGCCGCAGGTGCTGGCCGCCCTCCCAGTAGCGGACGAAGAAGAAGCCGTCGATCCACCCGTCGGCCTCGAGCGCCGCGACGAGGGGGGCGACGCCGGTCAGCAGCAGCGGCTCCAGGCGGCCGCCGCGGTACAGGTGGAAGGCGTTCCAGCGGCGCTCCGGCGGCGGCGAGGCGGGGCGGCTCAAGCCGTCCACTGCAGCACCCACTCGGTCACCCGCGGCTCGCCGTCGAGCGGCAGCATGTGGTCGGCCGCCGGCAGCGCTTCCTCGACCACCAGCGGCCCGGGCGCCCGCGTCAACAGGCGCGCCAGCAGGCGGACCAGGAAGGGATCGTGGAACGACACGTACTGCGGCTTGCGGTCGTCGGCGGCGGGATCGGAGCGGTCGTCCGCGCCGCTCTCCGGCCGGCCGACGACGCGGAGCAGCGAGACGAACACCCGTACCGGCAGCCCGTGCGCGTGCCGCCAGTCGTCGAGCCGCCGGAAGTAGTCGCCGTCGCTCTCCGAACCGCCCTGGAGCGGCAGCTCGGTGCGTGGAACGATCCAGGTCTCGCGCCCCAGCACCAGCAGGTCGTCCAGCACGATGCGGGGCAGATGCCGCACGACGCCGTCCTGGCGGCCGCCGATCGCCGCGTGCAGGCTCGCGATCAGCGGCGGCAGGGGCAGCTCCTCGATCGGCGACAGGTCGCGCAGCAGACGGAAGGTGCGGGAGCGCTCGCTCTCCACCTGGAAGTCCATGTCGAACGGCACCACCGTTCGGCCGCTCGGACGGTGGACCAGGAGCGGCTGCTCCGCCGCCGCCACGTCCAGGTCCGCCGCGAGGATGCGTTGCTCCGGAGACAGCCGCCCCTCGCCTCCGGGGGCGAGGATCTCGTACGGCATGAGCGGCGGATGGACGTTGGCGGCATGGCTCGAGCCGTCGCGGATCTCGGCAAACATCCGCTCGCCGGCCAGCCGCCGGTTTTCTTCGCGCAGGGCCGCCAGCGCGGCTTCGCCTTCGCGCAGGAAGCGGCCGATCATCTTGCCGTGGCCGGGGCACCAGAAGTTGACCACCGCGCGCAGCACCTGGTTGCCGCGACCGGGGAGGAGCTGTACGAAGGCGCCCTCGGAGCGCGGCTCGCCGTCATCGGGCAGCACGGCACCGCAGGAGCCAGCCGCCTCGAGCTCCGCCAAGGTGAGAGCGAACCGCGAGCCCGAGACCGCCGTCTCCCCGCGCGCGTCGAGGAGCGGGCCCCAGTTCCAGAGCGCTTGGTGCCGCCGCTCCACCACCGCCGGCGCATCGCCGTCCCACGCCTCGCGGCGCAGCCGTTCGACGAGATCGAGCAACGCGACGCGACCGCCGGCACCGAGACGTCGGCGCAGATCGGCGCCGAGCCGCCGCCGCACCGGCTCGATCGGGCTGCTGCGCCGCAGCGCAGCGCAGAGTCCGGCGAGGCGGCGCGCCAGCTCCTCGATCTGCCGCGGATCGACCTCGGCCCGGACGTCGCGCACGTGGTCCTCGTAGACGATCCGCTCGGCGGCAAGGTCGGGGCGCGGCGGGCGGACCTCCTCGGCCGGCGCCGGCATCGCGGCTTCCAGCCGGTCCTGGACGTCGAGGACGGCGGCGGCCATCGTTGCCAGGCAACGGATGCGGCCGGGCGCCCCGGAGGCGGCGAAATCGCGGCGCCCGTCGCGCAGGTCGTCGAGCAGACGGCGGACGGCGGCCACCGTGGAGTCCCCGGCGTCCAGACGATCCAGCTCGCGCGCCAGCTCGCTCTCCCAATCGCCGTCGAGGGCGGGGGTCTCGAGGCGCACCTCGAGCACACCGCCGCGCACCAGCTCGGCGAGAAAGCCCTCCAGCCGGTCCCGGACGTCACCCGCCTCGGCGAGCTGCGCCGCGAGGCCGGCGAGCAGATCATCCCAGGTGGCCCCACCCGGCAACCGCGAGGCGGCATCCACCGCGGCATCGACCGCGACGGCGCGCCGCACTCTGTGGAACAGGTCGACGTTGCGCACGCTGCGCACCACCGCGTAGGCCTCCTCGCCACGCCGGCAGGCGGGGAAAACGCGGACCGGCAGGCGGCGGCGCACCGCCGGCAGCCCGCACAAGCGGTCCTTCAGGTAGGCGGCCAGAGCGTTGTTGGTGCGAACCCGGCTCTGCGCCGGCGCGCCGCTGGTCAGCCCCGGCCGGCCGCCGGCCAGTGCCTCGGGCTCGACCACCGCGACGCTGGTCAACGTGCTCAACGGCGACGTCTTGCAGTGGAAGCGGGCGAGATACTTGGTCAGCCCCAGCTCGGCGCGGCGGATGCGCGAGGTCCGGACCGAATCCCCGGCCCCCAGGAGGTAGCGGTCCACCGCGGTCAGCAGGCTGCGCGAGGAGACGGCGAGGCCGCGGCGCAGCAGCGGGTCGCGCGCCAGATCGCGCAGCCGTTCGCCGGAGCGGGCGGACTCCTTGGCGTAGAGGCGGACCGACTCGTCGCGCAGCCGCTCCAGCCGCCGGCGCGCCTGCTCGTAATCGCGCAGCCGGTCCGCCGCCGTCTTCGGCAGGCACTCCAGCGCGGCCTCGACCCGGCCCGGATCGGGGGGCCGCAGGTTGAACAGGGAGCGCCGCAACGCCAACAGGTCGTGGCGCAACGCATCGTCGCCGGCCTTCCCCACCGCCTCGAACAGGTCGTCCGACAGCGCCTCGGCGAGGGCACCGAGCCGCGCCTCCATCGACCTTGCCGCGGCGAGGCTGCGCCCGGTACGGGTCGCCTCGAGCGCCCGGAAGGCGTCGTAGGAGCCGCCGGCGATGCGCACCAGCAGGTGCGGTAGGACACCGAAGGCCGGCCGGCGATCGCCGGCCGGCGCGCGTTGACTCACTTGCTTCACCACGGATACTCTCCAAATCTCCCATGACGCGGACGGACACAGGGCAGGGCGGCGAAAGCCGGGGCGACGGCCTGGGCATCCTGCTGATCGCCGTCGAGCGCCCCTTCTACGGCTGCCTCGCCTACAACATGGCGTTGTCGTTGAAGCTCGACGATCCGGACCTGCCGATCCTGCTGCTCGCCGACGACGCCGCCCTCTCGGGCCTCTCGCCGCGGCAGCTCGGAGTCTTCGACCGGCGCCAGGTCCCCGACCCCGCCCACTACGTGACCGAGCGCGGCGCCAACCCCTATCGCCTGAAGACCCGGATGTACGACTATTCGCCCTTCCGGACCACCCTCTACCTCGATGCCGACGGGCTCTTCTTCAACGCCTACCGCAGCTTCCGGGACCTGCGCGACGAGCTGGCCGGCTGCCGCTTCCAGGTCCAGGAGGAGTTCCGCTACGACCAGCGCTACCGGCGGCGGCCGGTGCAGTACCCGTGGGCCGACCTCGACGAGCTGTGGAGCGCCTACGAGCTGCCACCGGAGGCGACCTACGTCGACTACAACTCGTCCTTCGTCTGGTTCACCCGCGACGCCGCCAACGAGCGCTTCTTCGCGATGGTGAAGGAGGTCTACGAGGAGCCGCGCGTCCGGGTCCACGACGTCGGCAGCTTCCTGCCCGACGAGCTCGCCCTGAGCGTCGCCAGCGCCGTCCTCGGTCATGCCACCTGCCGCCCCGACTACCGCCCGATCTACCTCCAGAACTACAGCGAGCGGCACCCGCGGCGCGAGGGCGGCCGCACCTTCGACGAGCTGACCTCCGACCGCGAGGTCCAGGACGTCGTCCGCAACCACCACTTCCTCGGCCTGCCGGCGATCCCGCCGACCGCCTCGGTGATGGCGCTCTACAACCACCTGGCGAAGCGCAACGCCCAGGAGGCCGGCGACGCCGAGGCCTTCACCTACGACTGGCGCAAGAAGCTGGTGACCGCCGTCACCGGGGTGGCGGACGTCGGCGGCTGAACGGCTGGACCCGGAGGCGGCAGTCACCACCGACGCGCCTCACCCGAGCTGACCACGGACGAGGTCAGCATAGACGCCGCCGCCGGCGAGGAGCTCCCCATGGCGGCCGCGCTGCACCAGGCGCCCGCCATCGAGGACGAGAATCTGTTCGGCCTGGCGGATGGTGCTCAAGCGGTGGGCGATGACGATGCGGGTGCAGCGCAGCGACGCGATCTCCTCCTGGACCCGCTGCTCGATGATCGCGTCGAGGGCGCTCGTCGCCTCGTCGAGGATGAGGATCTCCGGCCGCTCGACCAGAGCCCGCGCCAGGGCGATGCGCTGGCGCTGGCCCCCGGACAGCGAGGCGCCGGCGTCGGCCAGCACGGTGCCGTAGCCCAGCGGCAGCCCCAGAATGTCGTCGTGGACGGCGGCGCGCCGCGCCGCCTCCACCACCCGTCCCAGCGGCAGCGAGGGGTCGGTGAGGGCGATGTTCGAGCGGATCGACTGACCGAACAGGTACGGGTTCTGCGGCACGTAGGAGATCTGCCGCCGGATGCTGCGCAGGTCGAAGTCGAACAGGTCGTTGCCGTCGAACAGGACGCGCCCCGCCGACGGCCTGAAGAGGCCGAGCAGGAGGCTCGCCAGGGTGGACTTGCCGGCGCCCGACGGCCCGACGATGGCGACGAACTGACCCGGCTCGACGTCGAGCGACACGCGGTCGAGGACCAGCGGCGAGCCGGGTGCGTAGCGGAACGACACGCCCTGTAGCGAGATGCCGCCGCGCAACCTGGGCGCGCGGCGCACGGCGCTGCGCTCCTGCTCCGGCGGCGTGTCGAGGACGTCCTGAATCCGGTCCAGGTAGCTCTCCAGCAGGTGGATGCGGAAGCCGCTCGACACCAGCTCCGACAGCGGCGCCAGGAAGCCCATCGCCAGGGCGTAGGACGCCAGCACCGCCCCCAGGCTGAGCGCGCCGTCCAGCGTCAGGTGGGCGCCGTAGACCAGGATCACCAGCGGCGACACGAAGGTGAGGGTGGCGAGGATCGCATCCGCGGTGCCGCGCAGGCGACCGCGGGCGAGGCCGACGTTGAGGACGTCGACAAAGAGGTTCGACCAGCGCTCGACGGCGCGCGGCTCCGCGCCCGCCGCTTTGAGATCCCCCATGCCCGAGAGCATCTGCACCTGATAGCTGTCGGATGCCGCCTGGCGCTGCAGCATGGTGGCCATCAGCTCGGTGTTGCGGCCTCGCAAGGCGAGGAAGACGGCGACCCGCAGCGCACCGAGGGCCAACACCACCAGCCCCATGCCGGCATCGGCCAGGAACAGCAGCACCAGGTAGCCGCACACGAGCAGACCGTCGAGCACCGAGGAGAACAGGCCCGAGGTGATGATCTCGCGGATCGTCGCGTTGCTGCTGATCCGCATCATCAGGTCGCCGGTCGAGCGCTGCTGGAAGAACGAGTACGGAAGCTCGACCAGGTGGTCGAGGAAGTCGAGGCTCATCTGGGCGTCGACCTGGGTCTGGAGCTGCACCATCAGGCGCGAACGCAGCAAGGCGGCGAGGCCGTAGAAGAGGCCCATCACCGCCGCCCCTGCGCTCAACACGGCGAGCAGCGAGAGGTCGGCCTCGGGGACCACGCGGTCGACGACCAGGCCCATCACCAGCGGCACGGCGAGGGCGAAGAGCTGCAACATCCCGGAGACCACCAGCGTGCGGCGCAGGACGGCGGCGTGGACGAGCAGGCGGCGCAGGTAGCCCCACAGGGTGGCGGTCTCCCCGCTCTTGCGGCGGAACTCCCCCGACGGCTCGAAGACCAGGACGATGCCGGTGAAGGCCCGCTCGGCGCGTTCGAAGGGGACGGTGATCCGCCCGACGGCGGGATCGACCAGGTGGAGGCCGCGGCGGCTGACCTTCTCGAGCACCACCCAGTGGTTGAAGCGCCAGTGCAGCACGGCGCCGGGCGCCAGCCGAGCCAGATCGCGCACCTGCTCGATGCTGATCCCCCGGCCCCGCAGGCCGAAATGGCGCGCCGCGTCCACCAGGGCGGAGGCGCCGGCGCCGTCGCGCCCGAAGCCGGTCACCGCACGGACGTCGTCGAGCCGAACGACGCAGCCGTGATGGGCGAGCACCATCGCCAGGCAGGCGGCGCCGCAGTCGGCGCGCGAGGATTGCTCGACGAACGGCACACGCCGCTGCCGGTGGCGGCGACGAGCGAGGCGGGCGAGCGCCGGAAAGCGCTTGCGGAGCGGCTCCGCGGCCATCACCTTCGATCCCCGGTCGACCGCCGCCGCAGGGCCGGGAACAGGGAAAACAGCAGCGGCTCGTCGCCGACCACCACCCGCAGGTCGGCCGAGGTGCCGGCGGCCGGCGGCGACATGCCCGCCGGCAGGCGGCCCGCCGCCACCACCTCCACCCAGGGCGCATCGTCCAGCGCCGCCTGGCGGCCGGCCAGCAGTCGCCGCGCCGCCGCCGTCGACTCCACCCGGCCGCCGACGCGACGAACGGTGAGCGGAACCGTTCGTTGGCGACCGGCGATCTGCAGGCCGGCCGGCGAACCCTGGCGCACACGGCCTGCGGCAACCGGCACCAGGCCCCGCACCCGCAGCCCGGCTTCCGCCGACGGCGGCGGCGCGGCGGGTAGCACCACCGCCGCCACCGACACCCGCACCGGGCGCCGCACGGTGACCACCAGCACCCCGAGGACCACCAGGAGCCCGATCAGCAGCCAGAACGCCCAGCGCTGCCAGCGCGCCGCCAGGTCCAGAGGGTCCCCCTGCTGCCAGCCGCCCGACGCGTACTCACTCAGGGCCGGGTCACGGTAGAGGTGCATCGGACGCCCGCGCTCAACTTGCTCCTCGAAGACGGAGCGGTCGTCACCCCGCTGCGCGGCGAGCACGGCGAGGACCGGGGCCGCCAGCTGCGCGTGGAGACGCAGGGACGCTGCTTCCCATTCGCCGAAAGCGGGCCTCGCGGCGCGCACCGCCGCGAGGACGGCGACCGGCCGCGGGCCGGGTCCGGGGACCGGGGCGCCGATCCAGTGCACCGCTCCGTCGCCATTCGGATCGTCCCGGGCGGCAACGAAGCGGGGATCGCCGCCGGCATCGGCGACCGCCAGCACGTCGCCGCCGGCGGCCACGCAGCCGGTGAGCCCCGGCCGATCGGCGCCCGCCGGTCCGCCAGCGGTCCCCGTGGCGAACTCGGTACCAGCGACCGCCCACAGCTCGGCCTCGCCGCCCTCCGGCGCCACCGACCAGAGATAGGCCCTGTCCGCCGCCAGCGCCCGCACCGCCGCCTCGGCGCACAGCTCGGCGGCGTCGCGCAGCTCGGTCTGCAGCACCAGCCGCGCGCTCAGCTCGCTGGCCCGATCAAGCATCGCGCCGGGCGCCATCCGCGCCGGAGACGACCCGCCGGAGGTCGGCGGCGGCGAGCTCACGACGACCTCCGGATGCGGTGGCCCTCGAGGTACAGGACGTCGAGCTCCGACCGGCGGAAGAAGTCGAGCGCCTCGCGGGGCGTCTCGACGATCGGCTCGCCGGGACCGTTGAACGAGGTGTTCATGACAACCGGGCAGCCGGTCTCGGCGTCGAAGCGCTCCAGCAGGAGGTGGTAGCCACCGGTCGAACTGTCGACCGTCTGCACCCGGGCGGAGCCGTCGACATGGGTGATGGCGGGAACGTCGGGCCGCCGCACGCGGGCGGTGAACAGCATGTGGGGGGACGGATGGGGGCACCCCTCGAACCACTCCTCGGCTCGTTCGGCGAGCACCGCCGGGGCAAGCGGGCGCCACGCCTCACGCCCTTTGATCCGGTTGACGCGCTGCCAATTGGCGCCGTCCCGCGGATCGGCGAGAATCGAGCGGTGGCCGAGCGCCCGCGGGCCTAACTCGCTGCGGCCCTCGTACCAGGCGATCACTCGGCCGGACGCCAGGTCGTGGGCCGCCGCCACCGCCGCATCGCCCTTGGGGTCGATGCACAAGTCCGACGCGGCATCGAGCGCCTCCCGCACGTCTCGCGGTGAGTATCGACGCCCCAGGTAGGGCATGAGGCCGTCCCGGGGCGCGGTGCGCGGCGCCCCGAGGATCGAGTGGTGCAATGCCAGCGCCGCTCCGAGGGCCATTCCCGAGTCGTCGGTCCACGGAGGCACGACGACGCGGCGAAAACCCGATTCCCGCCAGATCCGGCTGTTGGCCGGACAGTTCAGGGCCGTCCCACCCGCCAGGCACAGTTGTTCCGACGAGGCCGCGGTGCCGGCGACCATGCTGCGGAGCGCGGCGACCGCTTGCAGCAGGGTGTCCTCGAAGATCTTCTGGGTGCTGGCGGCGATATCGGCGTTGATCGCCTCGGTGATGCGCGCCGGGTCCGCCAGCGCTTCGAGGTCGTAGCCAACGGCAGTGGCGCGCTCAACGCAATGGCGGAACCAGCCGCGGAAGTAGCCGTCCGCCCCGGCGCGGCGGACGTCGGCCCGGTTGCCCACGTAGCGTTCATCGTAGAAAGCGGGCTGGCCATATGGGGCGAGCCCCATCAGCTTGCCCTCCTGGCCGTGGGCGCCGAGACCGAGCAGGTAGCCCACCTGCTCGTACAACCCGCCGACCGAGAGGTAATGGGGCGCCAAGGGCACCAGGCTGCGGCCGCGGCCGAACCAGAACAGGCCGCGGTTGACGGCATCGAGCCCACGCCAACCGTCGTGCGTGAGGATGAGGGCGTCCTCGAGGTCCGACGGGTAGAACACCGAGGCCGCATGGGCGAGGTGATGATGCACCATGTAGCCGGCGAGCGAGTGCCCTGCCAGGCGAACGGTGACCGGTAGGTGCATGGCGAAACGCAGGTCGCTCTCCTGCATGCTGCCGGGCCCGCGCGCAGCCACCTCGGACAGCCCGACCTCCTCGACCCAAGTCTGCGGCACCAACGGCCGATCGAAGGCGCCGATAGCCGCCAGGTCGCCGTCGCCGGCATGCTCTGGAAAGTAGGCCTTGGCGCGCAGGACCAGGTGGCGGTACCGGTCGTCGTCCGGGATCGGTTGGCGCACCCAGTCCAGGAATCCGTTCGACAGGGCCTCCTCGAGCGCCGCCCCGCGCCGTGCCGCGACCTGTGCCGGGAGGCTCGGAGCGGAGTGCTTCGGGTGAGGATCGAGCGACAGGCACAGGGTGTTCGGCGTCAACGAGACGAGATCGATGCGCTGGGTCGAGGTCACGGCGCAGAGGTCGACATCCGACGGCTCGAGGCCCGCGTCCGCGAGGGCGGCAAGCACCGTCTGGGCATCGAGGCCCAACGCGTGCTTGACCCGCCGCAGCCGCTCACGAACGACGCAATTGACCACCCGGCCGTCCACCACCACCGCCACCGCCGCGTCGTGTCCGAAGTGCAAACCGAGGATGTTCACGCCGACCCTCCCGGGCGGGGCGGGTCGCTACAGCACGGAACCTTCACACCGTTGATCCCTTCATCCGGAAGAATGGAGGTTATCATCTCTGCCAACGCATAACTACGCACCTGCAACCCTACGCGAGGACGAATCCCGATGCATCCCATCGCCGCCGATCTCCACCTCGACGATGACCCTGCGGACCGCGGTGCGGGCTGGATCCTGGACCTTCTGATCGCCCCCGCTCCGCACTCCGAGTTCTTCGACCGGCACTGGGAGCGAGCGCCCCTGCTGGTGAGCCGCGAGGACGAGCGGCGCTTCGCGGAGCTGCTGACCCGGCAGCAGCTCGAGGCGTACCTGGAGACAGAGGACCTCCGCCATCCGCCGGTGCGCCTCGCCCGGCTCGGCGGCGTCGAGCCGGCGTCCTACCTGCGCAGCCGCAGCTACGGCGGGCTGACCATCGGCGGCGTGGTCGACGGCGAGGCCCTGTTGCGCGAGTTCGCCGCGGGAGCCTCCATCGTCATCGACCGGGCGCACGAGGTGTTCCCGTCCCTGGGGCGGGCCGCCGCCGCGCTCGAGCACTTCAGCGGCCTGCCCGCCCAGGCGTCCGTCTTCCTGACCCCACCCGGCGCGCAGTCTTTCCCGGTGCACTACGACCCGGCCGGCGTCTTCGTGCTGCAGGTTGCCGGCAGGAAGATCTGGCGTGTCTTCGACCAACCGGCGCCCTGGCCGCTGCAGGAGCAGTACGACCCCGACGAGCCGCTACCGGACCACGGCGTTGCCCTCGAGACCGAGCTGACGCCGGGCTGCACGCTCTACGTCCCGCGCGGCCACTTCCACCAGGTTGAGACCACCGACAGCGATTCGATCCACGTCTCCCTGGGCGTCACGCCGCTCACCTGGATCAAGGTCCTGCACCGCATGCTGGACGAGCTGGCAGCGGACCGCGCCTTCCGCGAGGCACCCGTCGAGCAGGTGCTCGCCGTGCGCGACGCCGACGCCCTGCGTGGGAAGTGGCGCACGCTGCTGGAACGGGCGAAGCAGGTCGACCCCCTGATCGCCTGGTCCGAGCCGACGCCCGCCGCCCCCTTCGACCAGCGGGGCCGCCTGCGCGACCTCCGGACGTCGGCCGAGATCGGGATGGACACGGCACTCCGCGTTCGGACCGACCGCCAGCCGTATGTCGAGAGCGTGCCCGACGGCCTCCGCCTCCGCTTCGCCGACAAGGGGATCCACTTCCCGAGCGGATTCACCGAGCTCCTCGACCGGACCCTCTCGAGCCGCACGCTGACCCCCTCCCTGTGGACCGACGACCTGGAGGCGAACGATGCCCTCGAGCTCGCCCGCCGGCTGGTCCGCGAGGGCCTCCTCACCATCGCTCAAACGGGCTGAAGCCGGCGAGCCCACGGAGCGCCGTCCGCGCCGCAATTGTGTCAGGAGTGTCACGGGGTGTCAGGATTCCGTCCTCGGCAGCGGTTTCGCCGCATTGCCGAAATGTCGTGCTGGCACGGGGGGTTGTAGCGGCCGAATGCAGTCCTGCGTTCGCGCAGCGTTGCGTCCGTCAGCCCATTACCAGT
>Ga0210123_1000446_pt1 | contig 25850 bp, 22 predicted proteins | sample Muzzi_PWB_D2_FD_185535 | JGI IMG/M metagenome (GOLD analysis project Ga0210123, IMG submission 185535) | Wetland microbial communities from San Francisco Bay, California, USA, that impact long-term carbon sequestration - Muzzi_PWB_D2 (SPAdes) | ecosystem: Environmental > Aquatic > Marine >... | reverse complement strand
AGTCCGGATTTGAGAACGGCTCCTTATCCATGGACACTGTTGATATAATCCAGCAGCAGACAGATGCCGTTTGGGATGTCGTATCCACTTATCTTTCGACAGTCTGAAATGAAATATTTGATACCGGTGCTGTTTAATATCCGCGTGTGTCCAATACTCCATAGCAGTGAAGGAAATTGATTCGGTTCCTGCGTCGGAGCGGCTTGTGTTCGGCGAAATATTGGCCAAGAATGTAAAGCCGGGAACCCATTACAGTCTCTTTATCCAGGAAGATAATAGTGAGCAGGAGTACGGCGTTAGGTGTGTTAAGGATAAGATCGGTGAAAAATTTTCTTGGCGTCTTCGGCCGGGCAGGTACACGATCACTACGTTTCAAATTCATAACGGCGCTGGTCGTATCTGGGTGAAGTTTGATGTGCCTGACGAATGTGATGCCGTATACATAGGGAAGCTCGAGATGTACATGTCCACAGTCAGTTATATACAGGTTATAGATGACATGGCCACCGCTGAGGCGGCTTTAAGGGAAAAGTTGCCTTCAAATGATTATGTGGTGGTCAAACAACTCATGCAGAAGGGGATAGAGAGATGAAACGATGCCTTGGAGCATTTATTTCGATTGTATTATTGATCGGCTGCACGACATTTCATGGCTTGAAACCGATTACGCCGAAGAGAGAAGACAAGACAACAAATCTTCGTCCGACGTTTGAGTGGAATCCTTCCGAAAATGAGAACGTCAAGTACGATTTCGTCGTCTATGACCTGGTGATGAAGCGAACCCGAGGACTTAATTACGTTCCTGTAGGTGGAGATACGGTATACTACAGGGAAGCTCTGGGCCAATGCAAGCATACTCTCGAAGAGGATCTTGAGCCGGGCAAGGAGTACTTGTGGTCGGTGCGAGTCAGAGAAGGAGACCGTGTTGGCCCGTGGTCGCTGTACGATTTTAACGCCTATTTCGTGTTTGGATACATTATCCAGAGAAACCACATGTTTCGGCTCAAGATTGTGGATCCTCGCGCTCCTATAAAACCGATTGAGGAGAATTAGAAGCCAAGGTCATAGGGCACATTCTATTTTGACTTTATGTGAAAGAATGTCTTCAATTCACTTATATTTCAATATGTTGTGAAATATAAAAGTGGATGTCCTCTGTCAGAGTGTTGATTTTTGGTATAAGCTGGAATTATTTCGTACCAGTGGCATCTTTTCATTCCACGTTATAAATACATTATATATTCAACAAGATTTATATAGATGGCTAAGATAATGGAAAGATATGTTTCCGTCTTGGTTTGGCTTTTATTTGTTTTTGAGCCTTAAGTTGAACTGCTGCATGCAATTCTATTTCTGAATCCGCATTTATTCCGCACTTCATTAACATTCTGAAATCATCTCATATTCATATTGACTACGGCCCTCTCCCGAAGGTTCCAGGGGGTCCTTTCCGATTGATGAGGATGAGATTGGCAAGCCTTTTGCCATAGTCACGCATACACTCAGCATTTTTCTTATCCAAACACACACATTTTGGTTCCATAGAAGGAGGCACCCATGATCGTTGGTATTTTAAAAGAGATCAAGACAGAAGAGAATCGCGTTTGCATGACCCCGGCCGGTGCGGAGGTCATGACCCACCACGGGCATTGTGTGCTGGTTGAAAAATCAGCCGGCCTGGGCAGCGGCTTTGACGATGAAGCATACGCCGCCGCTGGCGCCGAGATCGTCGCAACCCCCAAGGAGATCTATGACCGCGCCGAGATGGTCATGCATGTCAAGGAACCGCTGGCTCCGGAGTATGATTTGATCCGGCCGGGCCAGATTGTATTCACCTACCTGCACCTGGCGGCCAATCTGGAGTTGACCCAATCGCTGGTCAACAGCAACGCGGTGTGTATTGCCTATGAAACCATCCAGAAAGCGGACGGCTCCCTGCCCCTGCTGACGCCCATGAGCGAGGTGGCCGGGCGGATGGCCATTCAGCAGGGCGCCAAGTATCTGGAAATGGCCCAGGGTGGCCACGGTGTCCTGTTGGGTGGTGTGCCGGGGGTGGACCCGGGCAACGTGGTAGTCATTGGCGGCGGCATCGTGGGCGTCAATGCCGCCAAAATGGCCTGCGGCCTGGGTGCCAAGGTATACATCCTGGACATGAATCTGGACCGCCTGCGCTATCTTTCAGACATCATGCCGGCCAATTGTTTTTTGCTGTATTCCAGTCCGGCCACCATCCGGGATCAGATCAGCCGGGCCGACGTGGTGGTGGGCGCCGTGCTGATCCCCGGTGCCAAGGCACCTAAGCTGATCACCCGCGACATGCTCAAGATCATGAAGCCGGGTTCCGTGCTGGTGGATGTGGCCATCGATCAGGGCGGCTGTTTCGAAACCTCTAAAGCAACTACTCACGGCGACCCCATTTATACCGTGGACGGGGTGGTGCATTATTGTGTGGCCAACATGCCCGGCGCGGTGCCGCGCACCTCCACCATGGCATTGACCAACGCCACGCTGCCCTATGCGCTGCAGATCGCCGACAAAGGCTGGCAGAGGGCCATTCAGGAAAACGAAGAGATCAAACCGGGCGCCAACGTCGTCAACGGCAAGGTGACTTATGAAGCCGTCGCTGCCGCCTTCGATTTGGAATACACACCCATAGAAGAGCTTTTCTAGACAGAACAAAATGTACCCGCACGGGCAACCGGGTGCTTAGGGCTGATGGGTCTTAACCAGCGGCAGTTAAGGCGATTTGTTAAAACCTAAAGAGAGGAGTCGGTAATATTATGGAAGCATTGAATGCCTTGATTGGCCAAATCGGAAGTTTTGCATGGGGTCCTATCATGATTGTGCTGCTGGTCGGCACCGGGGCCTGGCTGACCATTGGGACCCGTGTGGTACAATTCCGTAAACTTTTTCATGCCTTCAAGCTTTTATTTTCCAAGGATCAGAGCGCCCAGGGCGATATCACACCTTTCCAGGCCTTGATGACCTCACTGTCGGCGACCATCGGCACCGGCAATATTGCCGGCGTGGCCACGGCCATCGCGTCCGGCGGGCCGGGCGCCATCTTCTGGATGTGGGTAACCGGTGCGGTGGGCGGTTCCACCAAATTCGGTGAAGCAGTCCTGGCGGTGAAATACCGCGTCACCAATGAAAAGGGCGAACAATCCGGCGGCCCCATGTACTTCATCAAAAAGGGAATGGCCGAACGTTTCGGGGGCAATTGGGCCTGGCTGGGGTGGGCTTTTGCCTTCTTCGGATTGGTGGCCTCCTTCGGTATCGGCAACATGGTACAGTCCAACTCGGTGGCCGCGGCAGTTAAAAGCTCGGTCCTGGCCATCCCGCCGTATGTCACCGGCATCGTGCTGGCTGTGGCAACGGCCCTGGTCATCATCGGCGGCATCAAAAGCATTGCCAAAGTGACCTCCAAGGTGGTTCCCGTAATGGCTGTGGTTTATATCATCGGCAGCCTGATCGTGCTCTTCAGCAAAGCCGACATGATCCCCGAAGCTTTCGGCCTGATCTTCGCCAATGCCTTCAGCGCCAAGGCTGTCGGCGGCGGCCTGTTGGGCACCGTGATCCGCTTCGGTGTGGCGCGCGGCGTCTTCTCCAACGAGGCCGGCCTGGGCAGCGCGCCCATCGCCCATGCCGCATCCAAGATCAAGGACCCGGTGGTGCAGGGCATCGTCGCTTCTCTTGGCTCTTTCATCGACACCCTGATTGTGTGCACCATGACGGCCATGGTGATCATGGTTTCCGGGCTGCTGACTTTCAGCGATACCGGTACCATGCAGATAGCCGACAAACTCACCGGTGCCGCGCTGTCTTCTGCGGCATTCAACCAGACCATGCCGGGCCTGGGCGGCTTCGTGGTTGGCTTCGGGCTGGTATTCTTTGCTTTTTCGACCATTCTGGGCTGGTATTACTACGGCTCCAAATGCTGCGAATATATTGCCGGACTCAAAGCTGTGGCCCTGTACAAATGGGCTTATGCAGCCCTGGTCTTTGTGGGCGCAACGGTACCGCTGAGTTTTGTCTGGAACCTGTCGGATGCGTTCAACGGACTGATGGCCATCCCCAACCTGATCGCTCTGATCACGCTCTCGCCGGTTATTTTCGCCATGCTGCGCAAGTACGAGGCCAAGGACGAGGTTGAGCTGCTGAGGGAAGAGGAAATCATTTCCTGACTTATAAGCAGATAAAATAAAAGCCGCTCCTTGCAATTAGCGCAAGGGGCGGCTTCTTTTTTGGAAGTTCAGGGACGCTCCCATCGCATGAACGTTATTGAAATATATTCGTTGGGTGTTCCCCTTTCAAGCCTTCAGGCGCGCTGCGTAAGAGGCGAATCGCATGCGCGCGGGCCCATCGGGATTCAGCGTTTCCGCTATCAGGTTTACTGCGACACGATCAGCATGTCGATATTTTCCATTCGACGGCCGGTGCTGGCCTCGATGACGTAACCCTGCCCTTCTTTCCAGGTCGGGGTGAAGCCGAGGCGGGTGCCTTCGCCGTCGTGGCCCGGTGTATCGTTGATCAGCAATTCGCCATCCATGTAGCTGACCCGGATCTTCAGGTTGCCGCGTTTGCTGCGGACGATGACATTGCGAATTTCTCCGTCGCTTAGCTCGATGGTTTGGGCCACCAGCGGGTAGCTGCTTTTTTTCACCTTCAAATGACCGTTGCGCAGAACAACTTTGATTCGGTCCGGGTATCCGGTGGGCATCTTATTCCCCCGGGAACGGCGTTCAATGGCCTTTCCGCGCTTATCCTTTTCGGGTCGGGTTTTGACCACTATGACGTCCGGATGTTTTTTCTGACGGTTTTTTCCGACCACGACGACCACAGGGTTGGGCTTCGGCTCCGGTTGTCTGATCACGATGACCCCGGGCCGCTGGTGCTTGCGTTCCGGTGGCTGCACGACGACTTTGGGCGGATGGCGTCGCTTGTGGTGATCGTGCGGCGGTTGGCCGACAACCTGGATGGAAACATTGATACCCCGTATTTCAAGCGGTCCTTTGGCATAGAGGCCGGTATAAGTGGCGCCGTTTTCCCATGCGTTTTCGTAAGGCAGGCGCAGTGCTGTTGAGCGATGCGATCTGGGGGCTTCGTCGAGCAAGAGGTTGCTGCCGTCGTAGAGAACGTTCATGTGGGCCTTGCGGCCGCGCTGGCTGACGATTTCGATGTCCTTGATTTCATTGGCGGCAATTTTGAAGGAGACCGGGTGGTAGGATTTATGGGCGCCGTAGAATTCCAGCAGCCCCCCTTCCAGAGTGACCCTGAGCAGGTCGCCATATAGTCCCTCGCCGCGGTAAATGGCATCGATCTGTATCTGTCTCCGGCGCGCCTCTTCTGCCTCCCGCTCCAACTGGGCCTGCTTTTCCATGGCCCGCAGGCGGGCCTGCTCTGCGCGTCGCTGGCGCAGGGTTTCCTGCCTGGCCTTGTAGGCCTCCATGGCGACAATTCTTTCCTGCTCGGACATGGTCTGCCAGCGCTCCTCAGGGACACCGTAGATCCTCGTTGCACAAGCGGTCAGAAACATGATCACCAACATCAAAATGGCCAACAAACCGTTCTTCATGATAGATCCTTCCCATGTTTAAAGTTCTGCGAATCAACAAAAGCTAGCAAAATTCCGGCCAATTTAACAGTTTCATGGTAACATTCTGTATCTTCATGAATATCAAACATAATATACGTGCTGATATCTTCCAATCCGGCGCACTTTTGTCAGAACAATGATGATCTGTGTCAAGAAATCCATACAGCAACCTTCTTCGATGTTTTTTCGATAATAGACGTATGCGAATAAAAAAGGTTTACAAAATCAATTGAAAAACCATCCGCACGAGCCGCTTAAAATATTCGTATCAGCCAGAGATTGTGGCGGCTGGAAAATTGACAGCCAAATATCACATCACTATGTTAAATTTTATTAAAAGTGAGTTTCTATCAAAATAGCCATAGTGGTTTTGCCCTATGAAGAAACAAGTGAAATATATTCTCGGCACCGGTCTGCTGATAGGCGCGCTGACCAGTGTGTGGTTCATATTTTCCCTGACGTCAAAGCCGGTATTGGGAGAGCAGGTCGAAATAGCGGCGGTCACCGGCGCCGGGATACTGGACGGGATGACATTTTCCGGCGAACTCGGTCCGCTTGACAAGCCTGCCTACGTGAAAGACACGCTGGTTTTCAAGGACGGCACCTTTGTTTCAACAGAGTGCGAGAAAAACTGCAACTATCCGGCCCGGCCATATTATACACGGCAGGTGGGCGATAAAATCGAATTCATCAGCGAAACCCGATGCCCCTATAAAGATGCGAAGATCGTCTGGCGGGGTACCGTTGGCAATGGAAATATCGAGGGGACCTACACTTGGACAATCGCCCGTTGGTACTGGACGGTAAATAAGGATTTCAGGTTTTCAGGCACGCTTGCGAAGCAACCCCCGCCCATTGCAGGTAATCAGTAAATGGATTTGAGCACTCGATTTTCCGAAGGACGGGAACGCTGGCGGGCGTTGCTGAAGCTGTTCTGCCTGATTCTTTTGATCATCGCAGCCAACTACGCCGTTGACTGGATCGTCGATGCCTTGAAGTTTGAATATCGCCCCAAGAACGAAGATTTCGTGCATCGAATGATCATGATTTCGGCGATCGTCTATGCGCTGTTGATCGCGATTCCATTTGTGCCTGGCGTAGAAATCGGGCTCACACTGATTGGCATGCTGGGACCCGCAATTTTACTGCTCGTGTATTTGAGCACCCTCGCGGGTCTCATGCTGAGTTTCGTTGTCGGGCGTTTAATATCCATAAAGGCATTGATCCTGCTGCTTGAAGAGCTTCGATTTCACAGGGCCGGTCAACTGCTCAGAACGATCGAACCCATGAAAGGGGCGGATCGGCTTGCATACCTGGTATCGAAAACACCGAATCGACTGGTTCCCTTTCTGCTGCGACACCGCTATCTTGCGCTGGCCATCGTAATAAACCTTCCGGGCAACATCCTCCTCGGCGGAGGCGGCGGAATCGCAATGATTGCCGGTACCAGCAAGCTGTTTTCCCCCCTCGGCTATCTCATAACCATTGCTCTGGCCGTATCTCCGGTACCACTTGCCATCCTGTTCTTCGGCAAGGAAATCCTGACGGGTGTACCATGAGGATTTGCCTATCTTTGGGCCTTGTGCGCGATCGATTCCATTTTTTGGGCTAATTTCCCTATTTGATCAATTTGCGAAACCATGGCGGCAAGGTAGCTGCAGGGGATCTCGTCATTTTTGAAAGCATCCTGCAATAGCTGGGCGTAAGCGCCCATGACCATCAATGGTTGCTCCAACTCGGTAAAAACGGTCACGGCCAGCTTGCGGATGCTATTCAAGGCCTTTTCATTGTCCCTGATCTCATCGAGCAAAGCATCCACCTTCGCCTTCAGACTATGAATTGACACCTGGTGCTCCAAGGCGGCGCGCACCTGGATTTTCAATTCTTCATCATCCCACGGCTTTTGGATAAAACGAAATACATGGTCTCTGTTAATGGCTTCCATAGCGGCTTCAAGGTCGGCGTGACCGGTGAGGATGATGCGCACGCTATATGGATGCATCTTTTTGACGTGTTCCAGGAAAACAGTACCGCGCATTTCCGGCATACGCTGATCGGAGATCACTACCGCCGGCTTGATTAACTCGATTTTGCGCAAGGCTTCAATGGGCGAATCATAGGTTATGAATTCATAAGGTTCATTGCGGAACAATCGCTTAAGCGCCATCAAGCTAGACTGTTCGTCATCGACATAGAGAACTTTGGCTTTCATTGATTGGACCGCTCTGCTCAATATGAGTACTTTATTTTGTCATTGTCCGGCAACGATACGGGAACGACCCGGCCGACCATAATGTGAGCGGCAGGGAAGTCGCCAACAATCAGGATATCGGTACAATACATTGCCACAATGAATAATATCGACAAGGGCCAAAATAGCTTTAACGGTTGGCTGTATTTTTAGGGGATATATGACATATAAGTGATTGAAATTGTTGTTGAATTTATAAATAAACGGCTGCGGGCCGAGGTGCCCGCTTTAGACTTCCATACCCGCAGGATCTGTCAAAAATTCAAAGGGCAAAAAATCGCCATCACGGGCGCGTGATCGCATGACATCCATAGCCATAGTTCCAACATACGATGAGGATTCATTGGGCACCAGTCTCCCTCCATGAGAGTTTTGATACATAAACACCAAATTATTTCTTTGACACGCTATCACCAAGGCGATAATTGGTAATCATAATCCATCCTGGAACATTGCGAATAGCAAATCATAGAAAATGCGGGCATTTCTTTGCCTGCGCAGCAGTTTTCATGAAATTTATCTGATGAGGCCTATAATTTAAAGATGTACGGGTGTTCTGATTCTCGATAGAAGCAATCTCAAAAACGCGATTAAGGCTGCTAACCAGGCGTAACCCCATAGTTGCATAAAAAAGATGGGGGTAACTGAATCGTTAAATTTTATCAAAAATCCCCGGATGGATCCTGGCAGAGCTTCTAAAATTAAAAAAGAATGGAGTTTTACGGATGGTCAATAAATCCTGGATCATGGAAATCTTTTTGGTCGCCGTTTTCGCTATCGCACCGACGGCTTGGGCCTATGATGTCCTGAAAATGCCAACCACCGAGAAGATCGAAGTGCTGGATACACAGCACTTCAAGATCCTGTACCAGGCGCCGCTGGCCGAGGCGGCCCCGGTTTTGGCGGGCTATTGCGAAGAGGCTTACTTTGTGCTGACCCGCCTGCTCGACCGCGAGCCAGGAGAAACCATCCGCGTCTTTCTGACGGATACTTATGATACCCATAACGGGTGGGCCACCGCGGTGCCCCGCAACACCATGGCCATCTACCTGGCCGGCACCGAACAAGGTTCGCAGATCTACCAGCCCGGCAACTACCTGCGCCGTACGGTGTATCATGAACTGATGCACGTGCTGACTATGGATATGCGCACGGGATATAACAAAGCCTTGGAAAAAGTCTTCGGCAAAATCGATCCTACCGTTACCGGGGGTGATTTATTATCCTTTCTGATGTTTCTGTCCACGGCCTCGCCCAACATGCTGGCGCCCAACTGGTATCTCGAAGGCATCGCCATGTATGCCGAGACTGAATTTGCCGCTCCCGGTCGCGGCCGGTCTACCCTGGGCGACATGCTTTTCCGCACCGCTGTCAAAGACAATAACCTGGTTCCCTATCCCCAGTGGTACTTGGAAACGCCGCGATGGCCCTATGGTTCCGCGGCCTATTGGTACGGTATGCGCTTGATTCAATACCTCAGCGAAACCAGCGCTAACCCAAATCCGGTGGGGGAAACAGCCCGGGCGGTGTCACAGGCATTTTTATTCAATTTCAATGGCGGGATCCGCAAGGTTTCCCACAAGCACTGGAAAGTTCTGGCCGATGAGATGCTCAATCATGAGCGCAAACTCCAGACAGCCAATATTGAAAAGCTGCAACAGGTTCCCTTTACGGCTGCCCGGCGGCTGACGCCCAAACATGTGGCGGTGCGCAATGTCCGGTTTGCGGGGAGCAAGTTGTTTGTCATGGCGGAGACCGAAGAAAAACGTAACACCTTGTATCTCTTCGATCCTGCCGCCGGCAAGCTAAATAAGATTGAAAATGCCCTTACGCCTATAGCCATGGGAGCGATGAGTGCCACACCGGACGGGCGTTATCTCTACTATAGCCGCCTGGAGGTCATGGATACGGAGGATCTGCGGTACCAAGTTCACCGCTACGACACCGAAACCGGAAAAAATACGCTCCTCACGCGACGGGGGCGGTACCGTTCCATGGATGTTTCGCCGGACGGCGCACACATGGCCGCCACCAGCCAACGCAGGGGGATCACCTATCTTCTGGAAGTGCCGGTGACGGCGGCCGGCGATCCGCAGCAAGAAACGGTGTTGGCCCAAACCGGTCTGGAGACGGATTTGGCCGCACCCCGATATTCGCCGGATGGCCGCCGCATCGCATATGTCGAAGCCGACGGGCAATGGTATAACTTAAAAATATTGGATCGTACGACGGGTCGCATCGAAAACAGATGGCGCACCCGGACGCATATCATTGCCCCCAACTGGGTTGCCGATGGTCATCAGCTTGTCTTCGGCTGCGATGCCAACGGGGTTTACAACCTCTATCGCCTGGCGTTGCTGGACAGGTCTGAACCGGTGGCCATGACCCACGTATGGGGCGGCCTGTTTTTCCCTTCCATTGCCCCGGATGGCCGCACCCTGGCAGCGGTCAATTACGACGGCTTCGGCCCCCATCTGGTCACCATGGCCTTTGCCCCGGACAACGCTGTGCACGAGCCGCTGCCGATCATCGCACCGCGTTGGATCGGCGGGAAAACGCAGTCCTTGAAAGCCGCCTTGCAGGACTCAAAATCCCAGGTGGCTGCGGCTGCCGGCAAAAGCCAGGGGAAATCGTATAACTCGCTTACAGCCCTGCGGCTGGACTTTTGGACACCTTGGGGCACAGCCAGCACATATGGCGCCCAAGCCGGATTGGCCGCCGCTTTCAGCGATCCGGCCAAGCACCAGGAACTGCTGCTGTTGGGCGGCATCGAAACAAAATACAGCTCTCCCCTGGCCCTGGTGCGCCATACCTGGCGGGGCCTGAAACCGGACATCACCCTGTATGCCGGCCTGGACCAGCGCGTATACCCTGATCTGCTGACGTCGCCCAACACGAGCAGCCGTTTTGATTACGCCGAAGAGACTCAATTTGCGGGCGCCGCCCTGACGGTTCCCGTATGGACGCGCTTGAAACGCCAGATCACCTTCAATCTGGGCTATGAATTTCTCCATCGCGACGTGATTGAAGAGGTGGAAGACGACTATGCCGGCAGCACCCTCAGCCTGGCACCCACCCGAGAAGACCAAAGCAGCCTATGGGGCCGTTTGGATTACTTCAGCGGCACCGTTCATGGGCGCAGCATATCCGTAGAGGACGGCGCGCTGATATCCATCGGCGCGGAATACAGCAATCCCGCTCTGGGAGGGGAAATAGACGCCACCCGCATTCTGATGGATGTGAATCAGTACTTCTCAATGCCCTGGTTCCGGAACCATGTGCTCAAAATATCGGGCAGCTATGGCGAGGGCTGGGGGGATGATTATGCCCAGGGCCTGTTCGGCCTCGGCGGTTTCGGTTCGTTCCCGGCGGCCCTCACCCCGGGCATCGCGCGCACCCTCGGCCTGCGTGGGTATGACACCAACTTTCAGACCGGTCAGCGGGTCATTCGGGCCGGCGCCGCCTACCGGTTTCCGGTGTTGAACCTGTTCAAAGGCATTGAAAGCGGGTTCCCCCTGTACAATCGCGATCTATTCGTGGAAGTCTTCTATGAAGGCGGCCGCACCGATGACGACATGAACGTCGGAGACGATCTCGGCTGGCTGAATTCCGCCGGCGCGGAGGTCAACTACGGCATGTCCCTGCTGCGTTTTTTAAGATTTGCACCCGGCATAGGCGTGGCGTATGTTCCCCAGCGCGATGATCGCGACCCCGATGAATACGAGTTCGTGAGCTACATCTCGCTCAAGCTGTGGGCCAATTTCTGATGCTGTAGAAAGCTTGCGCATCATCTCCCCTCCTGAGATGCGTTGACTGACAAATTGCTCATGTTGTGTAGCAGGTCTTTACCCAATGTCATTAACTTAAAGCCGGTGGTTCTAACTGGTATTGTGGGAGCGGCGTCCCGCCGCGATTGCCATGCCACTATCGGAACATGTCGCGGCGGGACGCCGCTCCCACGGCCTGAAGACAGTTTAAGTTAATGGCATTGGGTTTTTACCGGAAAACTTTCTTCACATCCCCGGGCTGATGGTTACGGTGTAAGGGTGTAGGCAAGAAATAATTCCACCAGATTGCGCCGGATCTGGGTTCGTCCACAAGGCACATCCACAGGTGCATATCTGGTATATGTGCCGGTGGTTGTAACGCCGTAGACGGGCACAAAGACAAGCAAGGTGGTGGAATTATTTCTTGCCTGCGCCCTAAGGGCTCGCGCAAAAATAACTTCACATTTTCATGCGCCCATGCGTAGCACGCGGCCTGGGTCTCTTCCAAATTACCGCCAGGCGCTGAAGAAAGTCGTATCTGTCCTGGTCATCCTTGAAGATCGTGAGGCGTTCGATGCCCCGCACAATGATGTGATGCTAAACGCCGGGTGCGTCGATACGGGCTTTAGAGCGTGCATCAGTTATTAGCAGCAAGGGCTGGATCGCTTTTGTGGTCCACAAAAAACCCCCGTCCGGCCATACGCCCCAGAGGCGCAGTCCACTTGCGGTGCTCTCCGTCCGTTCTTAGGTTTAAACCAAGGTTCAATTTACATGGATTAGCAACGGAGGAATGTTATGCCGCTGTTTGAATATATATGCAAAAATTGCCACTATCGTTTCGACAAAATGGTGACGCGCTGGGACGCAGAGGTCGCCTGTCCCGTCTGTCAGGGCAGGGTCCAAAAGCTGATGTCGACGTTTGCCGTGGGTGCCTCCCACAAAAATCCCCTTGACGGGGTGCCGGATGTACGCCCCAAGATGTGCACCCATTGCTGATTGATCTGCTTTCCAGGTAAAAGCCTACCGCAATATCACCAGGTCGCTGCAGTGGTCCTGGCCGGCCACGTGGAGCTGAAAGCAGTCATCTGCTTCGATGGCCTGTTGCACGGCCTGCAGGGCTTTTTCGGGCGTGTTGTTGGTCTCGCTCAAATGGGCCAGGATGACATGGCAGAGGCCGCCGTGTTTGATTTCGTCCAGCAGATCCCGGGAATCTTCATTGGAGAGATGGCCGTTGCGGCTTTTGATGCGCTGTTTGAGGGGCCAGGGATAGGGGCCCTGGGTAAGCATGAGCGGGTCATGGTTGGCTTCCAGGACCAGCAGGGAGCAGGTCTTGAGGTGTTGTTTGACCATGCCGGTGACGATGCCCAGGTCGGTGGCAATGCCGATTTTGTGGCCGCTGCGGGAGATGGTGAAGCCGGCCGGGTCTTGGGCGTCATGGGAGGTGGCAAAGGGATGGACAGCCAGATCGTCGATGGCAAAGCTTTGGCCGATATCAAAGTGCCGCATATCGTCGATGCGGCCCAACTGGACGCCGGCGGCGGCGGCCGTCGCCCGGGAGATATACACCGGCAGTGAATAGCGTCGGGCCAGCACGCCCACCCCCCGAATATGGTCGCTGTGCTCATGGGAGACCAAAATGGCCTTCAGCGTATCGATATCCAGCCGGGCGGCTTCCATGCGCCGCTGAATTTCAATGCCCGAAAGACCGGCATCGATCAATATGCCGGTATGCCCGTCACTGACAAAGATGGCATTGCCCTTACTGCCACTGGCCAACACACAGACGGAAAGAGCGCATGCAGGGTCATTGGTCATTGTCGCTAGCACCTGGCGTCGTGAACCTATCGTACCATCCAAATATCAATATAAAATCGACAGAATACCTTCACTTAAAACTTAACACCTAAAACTTAAAACTTGTCAGCACCAGGACGTATAGCAAACCGCTCTCTCTCGGGGTTCTATTGCAACCTAATAGCAACCACCTAAGAACCCGTACTGCCGAACCCGCCGGTATTGCGTTCCGTCTCGTCCAAGGTATCGACTTCCCGCACCCGGGCCTGAGCCACCTGCTGAATTACCATCTGGGCGATGCGTTCGCCGCGCTCGATGGTATGGGGCGCTTTGCCCAGATTGATCAGCCCGACCTTGACTTCGCCGCGGTAATCGCTGTCGATGGTGCCCGGTGCGTTGACGACGGTGACGCCGTATCTGACGGCCAGGCCGCTGCGCGGTCTTATCTGGGCTTCGAAACCGTGGGGCAGGGCCATGGCGAATCCGGTGGGCACCAGAGCGATGTTGCCGGGTTCAATCACCAATGCGTTTTCCACGGCGGCGCAGATATCCATGCCGGCGGCATGGGGGGTCATGTAGCGGGGGAGTTGAATGTCGCTGTCGCGATCCGGATTCAGCCTTTTGAATGCAACGGTGGTTTCTGTGGTCATGATGCCTTGATATGGGGGTGCCGGAACGGTACCGGGTTGCCATGCCGCCCGGCTAAAATTTCAGCAATTTATCCAGTTTAATTTTTGGATCCACCGGTCCCAGCAAGGTCAGCGATGCCTGCTGCGACGTAAACAGCAAGGTGGCCAGGCTCCGGATCTCATCAATGGTGACGGCCTCGATATTGTCGACCACCTCTTGCAATGGAATGTAGGCGTTAAAATGGATCTCGTTCTGGGCCAGGCGTACCATCTGGTTGTCCACGCTCTCGGTGGCCAGGTAGAGGTTGCCCTTGGTAAACTCCTTGGCGTCGGCCAATTCGGCGGCCGCAATGGGCTGCTGTTTGAGATGGCGCATGGCCTTGACTACCAGCTCGATGGTTTGTGTCACGACGTCCGGGTTAACACCGGCGTAAACCCCGAACATGCCGGTGTCCACATGGGAGGCCATGAAAGAGTAAACTGAGTAGGCCAGACCGCGGCGTTCGCGAATTTCCTGAAAGAGGCGCGAGCTCATGTTGCCGCCCAGGATGGTGTTCATCAGCGAAAAAGCGAACCGCTGGGGATCGGTGATGGACAATCCCAGGGTGGAGAGGCAGATATGGGCCTGCTCGAGGTCACGGTGCAGCGCTTTGGCGCTGGGCTTGATTTTGGGGCGGCAGCGGTCGGGGAAAGTGTGCCCGCTATGAATGGAGGCAAAGGCCGGCCCCACCAGATCGACGATGCGGTCATGGACCACGTTGCCGGCCACGGCAATGAGAATGCGTTCCGGATGGTAGAACTGGTGAAAAAATGCCTTGATGGTCTCGGCATCGAAGCTGAGGATGTTCTCCCGGGTGCCCAGGATGGAGCGCCCCAAAGGGTGATCGCCCCAGAAGTCCTGACCGGCGAGCTGATGCAGGTACTCTTCCGGGGAATCCTCTACCATGCCGATTTCCTGAAAGATCACCGGGCGTTCGCGTTCCACTTCCTGGGGATCGAAGACGGAGTTCAGAAAGATGTCCGACAGGATCTCCACCATGGTTTCGAGATGGGTGTCCAGCACTTTGGCATGGTAGCAGGTGTGCTCCATGGAGGTGAAGGCGTTGGTGTGCCCGCCGATGGCGTCGAACTCTTTGGCAATCTGGTAGGCGTTACGGCGGGAGGTCCCCTTGAAGATCATATGTTCTATGAAATGGGACAACCCGCTCTGGGCGTCGGTCTCGTCGCGTGCGCCCACGTTGACCCATACTCCCATGGAGACGGATCGAACGTGGGGGATGCTTTTGGTGACTATTTTGACGCCATTGGAAAGAACGGTTTTATTGATCACCTTCGCTCTTTTCCTCACTCAGTGCGGCTTTAAGGCTCAATCGAATGCGGCCGTCTTTGGAGACTTCCAGCACTTTGACCTTGATGACATCGCCTTCCTTGACCACATCCGTGACTTTGTTTACCCGGTGGTTGGCCAACTGGGAGATGTGCACCAGGCCGTCGGTGCCCGGGGTCAATTGAACGAAGGCGCCGAAGTCGGTGGTTTTGACCACCTTGCCCTCGTATATGGCGCCCTCTTCGGGTTCCATGGTAATCGCTTTGACCTGCTCCAGGGCGGCCTCGCCGTTTTCCTGGTTGGCGGCGGCGATCTTGATGGTGCCGTCATCGGAAATATCGATGCGCGTGTCGGTTTCGCTTTGAATGGCGCGGATCACTTTGCCGCCCGGGCCGATGACGTCGCGGATTTTATCCGGATTGATTTTGATGGTCATGATTTTGGGGGCGAAGGGAGAGATGTCGGTACGCGGTGTGTCCAGCGCTTCCATCATCTTGCCCAGGATGTGAATCCGGCCGGAGCGGGCCTGTTCCAGCGCATTTCCCATGATATCCCGGGAGAGTTCAAGGATCTTGATGTCCATCTGCAGGGCGGTAATGCCATCCCGGGTGCCGGTGACCTTGAAATCCATATCGCCGAAGTGGTCTTCGTCACCCAGAATATCCGAGAGGATCACCACCTGGTCGCCCTCCTGGATCAAACCCATGGCGATGCCGGAGACCGGCGCCTTGATGGGCACGCCGCCGTCCATCAGGGCCAGGGTGCCGGCGCAGACCGTCCCCATGGAGGAGGACCCGTTGGATTCCGTGACTTCGGATACGATCCGAATGGTGTAGTCGAAATCCTCGCGATTGGGCAGCACTTTTTCCAGCGCGCGGGTGGACAGGCCGCCGTGGCCGATGTCGCGACGGCTGGGGGATCCGACGCGTTTGACTTCGCCGACGGAGTAGGGCGGAAAGTTATAGTGCAGCATAAACGGCCGCATCTCTTCGCCGCTCAAGGTTTCCACCCGTTGCTCGTCCTGGCCGGAACCCAGCGTGAGGACGCCCAGCACCTGGGTCTCTCCGCGGGTGAACAGGGCGCTGCCGTGGGGCCGCGGTAAAGTGCCGACTTCGCAGGCGATGGGCCGGATTTCGTCGAACTTGCGTCCGTCGATGCGGCGCCCTTCATTCAAGATCATGTTGCGCGCGATTTTTTTCTGAATGTCGCCCAGGAGTCCGTAGACTTCTTCTTTGCGATCGAGGTAATCTTCTCCCAGGGAATCGAAAATTTCCGCCTTGAGTTGGCGCATGGCGCTGTAGCGGGCCATCTTATCGGCAATCACGAGGGTCTGGGAAATGCGTTCCGCGGCCAGGTCGGACAGGTTGGCGGCCAGCGCCTCATCCTGGGCCGGCGGTTGGAAGTCGCGTTTGGTTTTACCCAGCTCCGCCACCAATTGTTCCTGAATGGCGATAAGCGGCTGCAGGGCCTGATGGCCGAAGAAAACGGCTTCCAGCATGTCGGCTTCATTGACGACGTCGGCGCCGCCCTCCACCATCACCACACCGGTTTTGGAACCGGCCACGATCAGGTTGATGTCGGCCGTTTGAGATTGCTCAAGGGTGGGGTTGGCGATCAGTTCGCCGTCCACACGGGATACCCGCACGCCGGCAATGGGCCCGGCAAAGGGGATGTCGGAGATGGAAAGCGCCGCCGAGGCGCCCACCAGGGCCAGCATGTCGGGGTCGTTCTCTTTATCCATGGACAGGACCGTGGCGATCACCTGGGTTTCATAGCGCCATTGTTTGGGAAACAGCGGTCGTATGGGCCGGTCGATGATCCGCGCCGTCAGCGTTTCCTTTTCACTGGGGCGGCCGATTTCACGGCGGAAATAGTTGCCGGGGATGCGCCCGGCGGCGTAAATTTTCTCTTGATATTCAACTGTCAAAGGCAAGAAGCTGGACAGCCGTTCTTCATTGGCCGCAACCGCTGTGACCAGGACCACTGTATCGCCGTATTGGACGACGACCGAGCCGCTGGCTTGTTTGGCGACTTTGCCCGAGCGAATGGTCAGGGTTTTGCCCCCCACATCCGCAGTAACGATTCTTTCCATTCTTTTCTCCTAACTATTGGCGGCCTATTTACAATGATTCTTGCATTTTACGGCCTATGATGGTGTCCATCGGCGCTTTGATAAAACCCGTTCTGAGCGAAGACACAAGCCCCTTTCCAAAAGTTGCTTGGCTCGCAGGCCGCCGGTGTGAATCTCTGACCCGGCGCTATCGGCGCAGTCCGAGAGTCTCTATGATGGTTCGGTATCTTTTAACGTCATTGTTTTTGACGTAGTTGAGCAGACGTCTGCGCCGCCCAACCAGCATGAGCAGCCCTCGGCGGGAATGATGGTCTTTTTTGTGAACCTTCAAATGCTCAGTGAGGTATTCAATCCGGTGGGAGAGCAACCCGATTTGTACTTCAGGGCTTCCAGTATCAGCGTCGTGCAGTTTATATTTTTCGATCAGTTCTTTTTTGTCTTGGGTCGATAATACCACTTTGTATTTCCTCCTTAAAATATTTTCCTTGCCGGAATTCTGCAATGGATTAATTAAAAACACAACAATAATCGTAGGCCGTGCTTTCCGGCGAAATTTTGAGCACCGCCTTCAAGTTAAGCTCGGCATCCACCACCTTCAGGTAGTCGGCCAGGGCGTTGTCCGTCGGCCGTTGGATCAGGGCCGGCGATATTCGCGTGCGATCCAGCTGGCGCCCCTGGGCCACGTCCTGCAGCAGCGCTTCGTCCGCAATAAATGTCGGCATGCGGCTGATGGCCGTAGTCATGGGAATCAGCGATTGCGCCTGCCGCTGCGACGGCGCAATGGCGTCCAGCGCCTCCAGGGAAACGGCGTCGTCAATGCTGAACCCGCTGCTGGCGGTTCGCCGCAGACGCTCGAGACATCCGCCACACCCGAGGGCCCGACCCATGTCCGCACATAATGCGCGCACATAGGTGCCGCTGGAGCAGGTCACGCTGAAGTGCACGTACGGTAATTCGATTTGCATGACCTCGATGGCGGCCACCGTAATCGGACGTGCCGGTTTTTGCACTGGCCGGCCTTGGCGTGCCAGTTTGTACAAACGGGTGCCCTCGTGCTTCAGCGCAGCGTACACCGGTGGAAGCTGCATCTGCTCGCCTTCGAACCCTTTGACCAACGCAACCAGGCGTTCGGTCTCTATGGCGGGCAGATCCGCTTGGCGCGTCACCCGGCCGGTAGCGTCCAGGGTGTCGGTTTCAAGCCCGAGGCGCAACACGGCTTCATACGTTTTGTCTCCATGTAAGAAGAAGCGGGCCAGGCGCGTGGCTTGGTTGACGCAACATATCAGCACTCCGGTGGCGAAGGGGTCCAGGGTGCCGGCATGCCCGGCTTTTCTTGCCCCAAGCAACTTTTTGACCTTGGACAGCGCTTGGGCCGACGACATGTCCGCCGGTTTATCCAGTACCATCACCCCGCTTAGTTCATTTCGCATAAGCCGGGTGCTGATTCCGATAGTTCAAAAATTTTATTCTTGAGATCGGACAGCGCGGCTTCAACACTGAAGCCGGCGGCATTGGCATGTCCGCCGCCGCCGAATTGGGCCGCAATCAGCGCGACATTCACATCGCCATCCGAACGTAAACTGACATGGTACTGGCGGCGCTCTCTGCCGTCGCCGGCCACCTCATGAATGAGGGCCGCCACCTTAACATCCTCTATGCGCCGGGCGTAGTTAATAATACCGTCAATGTCTTCTTCCTGGGTGCGGGTCATATCGAGCATGTCCTGGGTCAGGGACATGATGGACAATTTGCCGTTGGGCGAGATTTCCAGTGAATCCAGGGCCAGGTTGAGCAGTTTGATGCGGCCCAGCGAGTAATGGCCGTAAACATGCTGAGCGACTTCGTAGGGATTGGCGCCGCTGGCGATCATCTCGGCACAAATGGCAAAAGCCTGCGCATTGGTGCTTGAAAAACGAAACGACCCCGTATCCGTCAGAATGCCGGTATAGATGGCTGCGGCCATGGGGCAGTCGATCTTGATCTTCAGGTACTTGATGATGCGGTAGACGATTTCGGCGGTGGCACAGGCATTGGCATCGATCAGGTGCATGTGGCCGAAGCGCGTGTTGGTCATGTGGTGATCGATATTGATGATCGTCCGGGCTTTGAGAATATGCGGCGCCTCGCTACCGACGCGTTCCAGCGCCCCGCAATCCAGGACCACGACGGTGTCGAATTGATCAATGGCGCCCATGGTATGGTCAATCAGTTTGACGGAGGGCAAAAAGCGATAAACAGCCGGAATCGGGCTTTCATTGTACATCTGCACATTCTTATGCAGGGCTTTGAGCGCCAACCCCGTGGCCAGCAAGGCGCCGATGGCATCACCGTCAGGATTGGCGTGCGACATGACCAAAACGGTTTTGCTTTTTCTAAGCTGGTCAGTGATCTGCTTTAGCATTCTTTTTCACCATTTTAATCAATTGTTCGATACGGGCGCCGCGGTCGATGGTATCATCGTAGAAAAATTTCAGCTCAGGCATGTAGCGCAGACCCAAACGCTGCGCCAACTCTCTTTTTACAAAACCCCGCGCCCGGTCAAACCCCTCCATGGCGGCCTGGGAAGCACCTTCCTTACCGGTCGTTGCAAAATAGACTTTGGCAATGCGCAGGTCTCGACTTACCTTGACAGAAGTGATGGTGGTTTGGGCCAGTCGGGGATCGCTGATCTCTTTTTGAAGAAGCTCTGCCAAAACGTGCTGAATCAAACCGCCTACGCGGTCGCTTCTTGAATAGGGTTTCATGATTAATAATTGGTTTTTGGTTTCTGGTTCCTGGTTTGTGTTGTCTGGTCCTCGGTTGCTCACTCGTATGGTTTTTTAACCCGGAACCATGAACCACAAACCAGAAACCTATCATTTACATGTGAATGATCTCTATCTCCGAATCGATCATTTCAGCCAATCCCAGGTCTTCCACAAAATTAAGCATTTTATCTATCTTTGCATTAATAACTTTTTGATCCGATCCTGCCATGGTGAATCCGATTTCCGCCCGTTGATAGATATCGTTGGCGCCCACTTCGGCCACGGAAGCGTTGAAATGGTTCCGGATCCTGCTGATCAGCGCCTTTACCACCGAGCGTTTGGCCTTGAGGGACCGGCAGTCGTGCAGCCGAAAAATCATGATGCCGACACCCGCCACCATATGAGCCTGGTCCGAACGGCGTTTGGGCATTAATCCATTTCCGGGCGGATCTCTTCGAGATAATAGCTTTCGATAACGTCGCCCACCTTGATATCGTTATAATTTTCAAGGCTGATGCCGCATTCGTACCCGCTCTGGACTTCCTTGACATCGTCTTTGAAGCGTCTCAGGGAGACGGCTTTGCCGTCGTAGATGACAATGCCATCACGCAACAGGCGGCTCTTTTTGCCCCTTTCGATTTTACCGTCGGTCACATAACAACCGGCAATGGTGCCCACCTTGGGCACGTGGAAAGTTTCGCGAACATCGGCCCGGCCCAGGATGCGCTCTTCAAAGGTGGATTTCATCAATCCCAGAATGGCATCCTTGATTTCCTGGATCACATTGTAAATGATATTGTGATAGCGGATGTCCACATGTTCTTCGGCCGCCATTTCCTGCACCTTGGCGTTGGCGCGTACATTGAAACCGATGATAATGGCCTCCGATACCGCCGCCAACGAGATATCGGATTCGGTAATGGTACCGGTGGCGGCATGCACAATATTGATATTGACTTCCTCATTGGAGAGTTTGAGCACCGAGTCTCGAATGGCTTCCATGGAGCCGTCGACGTCGGTTTTGATAATGAGGTTGAGGTCCTGCAGTTCGCCCTCCTGCATTTTTTCGAACAATTTGTCCAGGCTCAAACGGCTGGTCTTGGCCAGATCCTTGGAGCGTTGTTTCTGGGTCCGGTGTTGGCTGACCTGCTTGGCATCCTTTTCGTCCTGCACAGCCACCATTTCGTCGCCGGCCATGGGAACCCCTGAAAGGCCGATGATTTCCACCGGCATGGACGGTCCCGCCTCTTCCACGTTGCGGCCGCGATCGTCAAGCATGGCGCGGACTTTGCCGTAGTGCACGCCGCATACCACCGGATGTCCGGTTTTCAGCGTGCCCTCCTTGACCAGCACTGTGGCCACGGGACCGCGGCCCGAATCCAGTTTGGCCTCCACCACGTGGCCAAGAGCCAACTTGTCGGCATTTGCCCTGATTTCCAGCATTTCGGCCTGCAGCAAAATCATTTCCAGCAGGTTGTCCAAACCGGTCTGTGCTTTGGCGGAGACATGTACGAAAATGTTCTCGCCGCCCCAATCTTCCGGAACGATGCCGATTTCCGACAACTGCCGGGTGACCCGTTCCGGATTGGCTTCTTCTTTGTCCATTTTGTTCACGGCGACAATGATGGGAACCCCGGCGGCCTTGCTGTGATTGATGGCTTCAACGGTCTGGGGCATCACGCCGTCGTCGGCTGCGACCACCAGAATGACGATGTCGGTGACTTGTGCGCCGCGGTTCCGCATGGCCGAGAAGGCTTCATGGCCGGGCGTATCGAGAAAGGCGATATGGCCTTTCTCCGTAGAGACCAGATAGGCCCCGATATGCTGGGTAATACCGCCGGCTTCGCCCGATGTCACGCTGGATTTGCGAATCACGTCCAGCAGTGAGGTTTTGCCGTGATCGACGTGTCCCATGATGGTTACCACGGGCGGACGCGGCATGAGTTTGTCCGGATCGTCTTCCTGGGTGATATGCAGAATCTCTTCCTCTTCGAAGGAGGCCTTCTCGATCTCATAATCGAATTCCGCGGCCACCAGAGACGCCGTCTCATAGTCGATGGTCTGGTTGACCGTGACCATGACCCCCATGCCCATCAGTTTGGCAATCATATCACCGGCTTTGATGCCCATGCGTTTGGCCAGCTCGGCCAGTACAATGGTTTCATCGATTTTCACCCGGCGCTTGATGGCTTTGGCCGTGGTGATTTGTGTCTTCTGCCCAGTGGGCAAGGCTTTTCCTTTCCCGCCCTTGCGGCCCTTGCGGCCGCGCTGGCGGTTGGAATACAGATCCGCTCCTTCGACCACTGCCTTTTTTCTGAAACTAGACCTTTTCTTGGCAAAGCGTTGATCGCCATTCTCGGCTTCGCCGCGGTGGCCTTTCTTTTTACCCTTCTTTTTGCCGCGCTCGTCGGACGGGGGCATAACGGGCGGGGCCGGGGGTACCTGCCGCAGGGGTTTGGGGCCGGCATCCAATTTTGGGGTCGGCGCCGGCTTGGGTTTGGGTGCCGGGGCAACCGGTTTTTCCGGCAACTTAATAATTTTGGCAGTGTGCTCTTTTTTCTTGGGCTTTGGTGCCGGCTTGGCTCCAGGCTTCTCTTCCGCTCCGGCGGTTTCCAGCTCCTGCGCGGCTACTTCGGCCGGCTCCTCAACAGGCGCCTCCTCGGCCGGCGGCTGGGTCGCTGCTTCATTCTCTGTCGGTTCCGCCGCTGTTTCAGTACCGGTTTCTGCGATTTCATCGGGCGGTTCTTCCACATCGGCAGGAATTTCAACATCCGAAGGCGTCTCGGCTGCCGAGATTTGTGGCTCTTCTGCAGGAACGGGTTCGGCGGATTCTTCTGTGCCGGCCTCGACTTGAGCCGTGGGCAGGTCGGCTTCGGCCTCCGCTTCCATCGGCTCTTGTTCCGGTTCGGTCGACGTCTTAACCACCTTGCGGCGGCGGCGAATAACCGTCGGCCTGACACGCTTTTCTACCAATGAAGGTTCCGAACCGCCCTGAATGAAATGACGGATGCGTGCTTCAATATCATCATCCAAGGTGCTCATATGGGAGTTAAGACCAAGATCGAGCGAGCTGATTTTTTCCAGCAGCGACTTGTTGGTCATATTGAGCTCGCGCGCCAGCTCATATACTCTTTTCTTGGGTTGTGTCATCCATCCCCCTTAATTCAAATATAGTTGCATTCTCGATGCTACACGGTTCAGCTTGCCGCCGGTTCTTCAGGGGGCGGCTCCTCGGCTGTCGCTGATTCCCCTGTCCCGGATTCATCAATGGCATCGGCCGGCAGTGTCTCGTCGTCCGTTTCTTTTTCAATGGCATCATCGCCGGATGCATCCATTTCTTCAGTTTCGGCCTGTGCCTCAGCTTCGGCCTGTGCTTCGGCTTCGGCTTCGGCTTCGGCTTGTGCTTCGGCCTCGGCCTGCGCTTCAGCCTCGGCTTTGGCCCTGGCTTCAGCTTCGGCCGCCTCGCGTTCAGGCGCCGCTTCTACCCATTGCTGGGCGCTGGCGGTAATCTGTTTGGCCTTTTCTTCACCGATGCCGCGGACTTGGACCAGGTCATCGATGGCTGCATTGGCCAGCTCTTCAGCGGAGTACAATCCTTTTTCAAACAGGGCATCGGCCATGGAAGCGCCCACGCCGCTGATTTGCACCAGTGAATCATACCCTTTTTTCATGGCTTCGTCGTACTGGGTTTCACTGTTCACGTCCAGGTGCCAGCCGGTCAATTTGGATGCCAACCTGACGTTCTGGCCCCTTTTGCCGATGGCCACGGAGAGGAATTCGTCCGGTACGATCACTTCCATCAATTTGTCTTCTTCATCGATGATCACCCGCGCAATTTCAGCCGGCGCCAGGGCATTGCACACAAATTTGGCGGCATCCACATGCCAGGGAATAATATCGATCTTTTCACCGCGCAGCTCCTGCACAACGTTTTGAACCCGGCTGCCTTTCATGCCGACGCAGGCACCGACGGGATCGATATCCGAATCCTGGGATGCCACGGCGATTTTGGCCCGGATGCCCGGCTCCCGGGCGGCGCCTTTGATATCCACGATGCCTTCTGAGATTTCAGGCACTTCGGTTTTGAATAAGACCACCAGAAAATCCGGATGGGTGCGCGTGAGGACGATCTGTGGGCCGCGTGATTCATAGAGTACATCAAGAATCAGCGCCCGAATGCGGTCGCCACGTCGGTAGCTTTCTCTATGGACCTGTTCGCGTACCGGCAAAACCCCTTCTGTGGTGCCTAAATTGACAATGATATCGCCGCGATCGAAGCGCTGTACGATGCCGTTGATGATTTCGCCTTTGCGATCGATAAAATTGGCGTAGACGGCATCCCTTTCGGCGTCTTTGAGCTTTTGAATAATGACCTGTTTGGCGGACTGGGCGGCAATGCGGCCAAAGGAAGTGGCATCCATCTTGGTTCCCAAGCTGTCTCCCACCTCACATTCCGGATCCAGCTGGCGACCCTCCTCAATGGAAATCTGCAGATCCGGGTCTTCGATTTCGGCTACCACTTCTTTGAATTGAAATACTTCTATTTCACCGCTCTCATCGTTGAAATGGGCTTCAATATCGACCTTGGCGCCGAATTTCTTGCGGGCCGCCGAACGCAATGCTTCTTCCAAGGCATCTATCAGGATCTGCCGGTCGATCCCTTTATCGCGGCTCACTTGTTCTACGACGCGTTTAATGTCTGCTATGAACATGCGTTTTCTCCATTAATATTAGTAATATGCGCTTTGGCAATGTCAGTAAACGCAATGGCAACGGAATGATGTTCCCCTTTCAGATAAACCGTGGATCCGCTGACATCTTCCAAAATGCCGCTAAAGTTTTTCTGTCCGTCAACGGGCTGGGACGTCTTGATTTTGACACGCTGCCCCTTGAACCGTTTGAAATCATCTAATTTACCCAGCGGGCGTGGCATTCCCGGTGATGAGACCTCAAGGCGATAAGACGCCTCGCTTTTCAGCCCCACATCCAGGATATCGCCCAACTGGCGACTGATGGCGGCACAATCGTCCAGGGTGATGCCGCCCGGTTTATCCAGGAATATCCGCAGGATCCGGCCGCCATGCTCCCTTTGATACTCCACATGGACAAGCTCCACGCCCTCACCCGAACAGAGCGGCTGCGCCAATTGCCACACGTGAACCACCACGGCATCGCCCATGCCCACCACCTGCAGTTGCTCTGTGTTCAATCGGTCATCCATCATCGTCGGCCTCGCTCCGACTCGAAAAACAAAAACGGGCGTAAAGCCCGTCCGCTGGATAGATCTAATCTTAAGTACTGGATACGAGTAACCGTCAGTCGGAACCCGTCATCTGAATCATGCCTCTAAACCATATCTGCTAAGTTGCGCCGCTTATCAAATCTGTTCAGATGAAACCCCGGACTTATTGGTGGAGCGGGCAACGAGATTCGAACTCGCGACACCAAGCTTGGGAAGCTTGTACTCTACCAACTGAGCTATGCCCGCTTACCAATGGACCTATATAAGCCAACCAATTTGGCATGTCAACTGGTTTTAAAAGGCATCTGTGGGCGTGTTGTTTTGTGAGACCGGTGGGTTGCTCCCCTACTTCAACAATTCGCGGATCTGTCTTAATTCACTCCTGATTTCATTGATGACGTCGGGTTGGGGTTTGGCGATGGGAGG
>Ga0210123_1000444_pt1 | contig 25917 bp, 21 predicted proteins | sample Muzzi_PWB_D2_FD_185535 | JGI IMG/M metagenome (GOLD analysis project Ga0210123, IMG submission 185535) | Wetland microbial communities from San Francisco Bay, California, USA, that impact long-term carbon sequestration - Muzzi_PWB_D2 (SPAdes) | ecosystem: Environmental > Aquatic > Marine >... | reverse complement strand
CCGGAGGGGTGGAAGCTAAAGTGGCGCGGACCGCTGCCCGGAGCGACTTTGACGACGCTGTGCCGCTCGAGTTTGGAGGTGGCGGGGTCGTAACTGTAGACGGTGATCTCGTCCGTGCCGAGGTCGTAGCCCCGAATAGCGAGGTCCGCCACACCGTCGATGAGCACGTCGCCATCGTAGTACCCCTCGAACTCGTAGCGGAGCACGCCCGTTCCGTCGTCCTCGAGATCTCCCGTGATGCGCAAGGTGCCACTCACCAGGCCGGGGACGGTATCGGCCACGGGCTTCGCGTTCGCCGGGCTGGGACTGGGGACGTGGTCCCGCCGGAGCACGTTGGCAAGATCGAACAACTCCCGGATAGAGCGGATTCCACCGTCCGTGGCCGTGGCGCCGGGCTTCAGCAACAATTCGGGCCCGGTTTCGCTCCCACCCCAAAGCGCCAGGGCGAAGTTATCGACGTTCTCCTCCGTGATGGCAGCCGGTGTCAACGGGCCATCGTACGCGACGGGGGCCGCCGCACCGCCCGATCCACCCGAAACGGTGCATGCGGTTACCGTCAGCGTGCCTACGACCGTGAGTAACCAATTCGGCTTCGACACAGACATCCCGCACTCCGACGCTTGGCAATGGCAAATCCGCTGCCTTTCACGGCGCCTCCCCCAGCTGTCCGGGCAGTTCTCAGCATAGCATCAGGTCAGACCGGAATGTAGCCGTCCCATCTCGTGTTCCCTGGGGTCCGGCCATCCGTTCGCCACAACTGGTGTGGAGTGGAGAGGTTCCACAACGGCCAGCCTCAGCGCAGATGGGACCAAGCTCGCGCCCTCTCACCAACATCACCACCTCGGTGAGAAACGCCCTGTTCCGCACAGCATTGCGGGAAGCCGTCGCGCGGCGATGTGGATGGGGCCACCCTACTCATACGCAACATGACGCCACTCCTACCGCGATGCTCGGGCGCAGGCCCCCGATTCCGGGTGTCGGCCGACCTACACGCGAGGGTGCGTATCGAGAGACGAACCATCGCTGTGAAACGCCCGAAGAGGGGATGCCGGGGGGGTGGGGGTATGGGACCCATCGGACCCCCAAAAGAGGCTGGGCCGGCGCCCCGCATTCTAGAGATATTCTAGAGACGGAGCCCGGCCCGTTTTGTAACACACTGGAAAAATGGTAGTCCCAAGGGGAATCGAACCCCTGTTTCCGCCGTGAGAGGGCGGCGTCCTAACCGCTAGACGATGGGACCGGAAGGCTTGGCTGGGGGACTAGGATTCGAACCTAGGTTAACGGAGTCAGAGTCCGCTGTCCTGCCACTAGACGATCCCCCAACGAACGCTTGTGTCGTCCGATTGGCTCGGGCGATGGTCTCGGGGGCACCGTCTTCACCCGGCGCCACTCAAGCCCGCCATGATAAGGGCGGGTCCCGGGGCTGTCAACCGGCGCGCCGCCCGGCACCCCCGCGCGCGCGCCTGTGCTACGATGCGGGCGCGCTTCCGGCGCCCGTAGCTCAGTTGGATAGAGCACCAGGCTTCGAACCTGGGTGCCGCACGTTCGAGTCGTGCCGGGCGCGCCACCGGCCCGCCCGCGCCCGCCCCCGGCCCCGTGAGCACCCCCGCATCCGACCCCGCCCCCCGGTGACCCCCGTGCCCCCCGACCACATCGCGGACCTGGAGGTGCGCCTGGCCGGCGGCACCGACGGCCGGGGCGGCGGCGACGCCCCCGTGGTGGTTCTGCTCCACGGCTACGGCGCCCCGGGGCACGACCTGGTGCCCCTGGCCGGGGCCCTGCGCGCCGCGGGGCCGCTGCGCTTCCTGTTCCCGGCCGCGCCTTTGCGGCTGCCGCCGGCCTTCTTCGGGGGCCGGGCCTGGTGGCACATCGACTGGGAGCGGCGCGAGCGGCTCCAGGCCGAGGGCCGGATGCTGGACCTGTCGGAGGACCGCCCGGAGGGCATGGACGCGGCCCGGGCCCGGGTCGCGGCGCTGCTCGCCGAGGTCCCGGGGGCCCTCGGGGCCGATCCCGGCGCGATGGTCCTGGGGGGCTTCTCTCAAGGGGCCATGCTGGCCTGCGACGTGGCCCTGGAGGCGGCGGTCCCCCCCGCCGGGCTGGTGCTGCTCTCCCCCACCCTGGTGCACCGGGCCCGCTGGCAGGCGCTGGCGCCCGGGCGGGCGGGCCTGCCCGTGTTCATGAGCCACGGCCGCCACGACCCCCTGCTGCCCTTCCCCATGGCCGAGCGCCTGCGGGCGCTGCTGGAGGGGGCGGGCCTGGGGCTCGACTGGCACCCGTTCGACGGCGGCCACGAGATTCCCCCGGGCGTGCCGGGGCCCTTGGCGGCGTTCCTGGCCCGGGTGACGGGAGCGGGGTAAGGGGAGGGGCGCGGTCAGACCTCGGAGGCCAGGGCGGACTCCACGTCGTTGACCCAGGTCACGGCGTCCAGGTAGGCGCGCTGGATGGCCGCCGGGGGCAGGTCCAGGGCGTTGACCCCATCCCAGTCGGCGTCCTCGTAGGCCAGGGCGCAGGTCAGCACCTCCCCCAGGACGCCCTTGCGCTCCAGCAGGGCGGCGGCCACCTCCGCCGTCAGGGGCAGGGCCGCCAGGGTCTCTTCCAGGGGCGCGTCCATGAGGGCGTCCAGCACCGAGAACAGGCCCACGGTGAAGAACGGCTCCGCGTTGTCCACCTTCAGGCCCCGGGCCAGCAGGTCGCACATCTTGGCCCGCACCATGGCGGTGACCATCAGCTCGTGGGGCTTGTCGCTGGCGGTGGCCATGGAGATCAGGGTGGCCCAGCGCCGCACCGCCCGGTCCCCCAGCAGCACCAGGGCGTGGCGGATCGACTCGATCTCGTTGGCCAGGCTGAAGAAGGCCGAGTTGATGTAGCGCAGCAGCCGGTAGCTCAAGGTCACGTCCTGGCCGATCAGGGACTCCAGCTCGGTCAGGGTGGCGTCCGGGTTGTTGAGGGTCGCCAGCACGCGCAGCGCCGGCAGGCGGTTGGCCGGCAGGCGGCTGCCCTTGATGATCTTGGGGCGGCAGAAGAAGTGGCCCTGGAAGTACTCGAACCCCAGGTCCCGGCACAGGGCGAAGCACTCCTGGGTCTCCACCTTCTCCGCCAGCAGGGTGGCCTCGTAGCCCTCCAGGAGCCGCACCTGCTCCCGGATCTGGTCCTCGCTCAGGTCCAGCACGTCCACCTTGACCACCTGGGCCCGCTCCACCAGGGGCCGCCACGACTCGGCGAAGTAGAAATCGTCCAGGGCGATGGCGAACCCCTGGCGTCCCAGCTCCTCCACCGCGGCCACCACCGCATCGTCCACCACGGTGGTCTCCAGCACCTCCAGCACCACCTTGGAAGGGGGCAGGGCCAGGGGCTTGCCGCTCACCAGCAGGTTGTGGGTCAGGTTCAGGTAGGCCCGGTGCGGCCCCACCAGGCGGTCGAGTCCGAACTCCACCAGGGCGTTGAAGATCATCTCGGCCGAGGCGGCGTCGAAATCGGAGATGTTGGCCCGGTTCTCCTCGCTGTCCCGGTAGAGCAGCTCGTAGGCCACCACCTCCAGGGAGCGGTCGTAGATGGGTTGTCGTCCGATGTAGATGTCCGGCATCCGCTGGCCCCGCACCACCGAGCCCCGGTCCCGCCCGCGGGACCACCCCTCCGGGTTCCCTTATCGGCCGGCCGGGCCGGGTCCGCCAGGAAGAACGGGCGGCTGGGCGGGGTCGCGCGGGGCCTAGGGCCGGCGGGCCCGTCGGCTCAGGGCCACTTCACCTCGGGGGGGAGGGACATGAGGATCGCCTCCACGTTGCCCCCGGTCTTCAGGCCGAAGACCGTGCCCCGGTCGTAGAGCAGGTTGAACTCCACGTACCGCCCGCGCCGGACGAGCTGCTCCTCCCGCTGCTCGGGCGTGTGGGGCAGGTCCCGGCGCCGGGCGACGATCTCCGGGTAGGTGGCCAGGAAGGTCTCCCCCACGTCCCGCACGAAGGCCAGGTCGGCCTCCGGGTTGCCGGTGTCCAGATTGTCGAAGAAGATCCCCCCCACGCCCCGGGGCTCGTTCCGGTGGGGCAGGAAGAAGTACTTGTCGCACCACGCCTTGAAGCGGGGGTAGTAGGCGGGGTCGTGCCGGTCGCAGGCGCCTTTCAGCCGCTCGTGGAACAGCGCCACGTCCTCGGGGAAGGGGAAGTAGGGCGTCAGGTCCGTCCCGCCCCCGAACCAGCCTGCGCCGGTTTCGATGCGGCGCAGGTTCATGTGCACCGCCGGCACCAGGGGGTTCCGCATGTGGGCCACCAGGGAGATGCCGCAGGCGAAGAAGGCCGGGCTGTCGACCGTGCCCGGGAGCTGGCCCCGGAACTCGTCGGAAAGCTCGCCGTGGACCTGGGAGACGTTGACCCCCACCTTCTCGAACACCGAGCCGCGCATCACGGCCATCTCGCCGCCGCCGCCGCCCGGGCGCTCCCATGCGGTGCGGGCGAAGCGGGCCGTGTCCAGGGCCTCGAAGGCGGCGCAGATCCGGTCCCGCAGGTCGGTGAAGCAGGCCCAGGCCGCGTCCCGAATCGCCCCGGTATCCGCTCCGGTATCCGCCACGGTCTCCGGCGCCCCCGAGCGCCCTTAAGGGGCGCCGTGGGCCTCGAGCAGCTCGTGGAGCTTGCGGGCCAGGGTGGTGCTGCGGATCTGCTTGAGCTTGGCGTGCTCGTACTCGGCCGCCTTCAGGTCCCCGGCCTCGAGGGCGGTCTGCCCCACCAGGAAGTGCAGCTCGGGGTCACGGTCGTTGCGGCTGGAGGCCTCCTTCAGGTGGGGCAACGCGGCCTTGGGGTCGCCTTGGCCCAGCAGCAGGCGCCCCAGGCCCAGCTGGGCGTCGAGGGAGAACTTGTCCAGCTCCACCGCCTTCTCGTAGGCGCTCCGCGCCGCCTTCGGGTCGCCCTTGGCCTCCTCCGCCCGGGCCAGGAACAGGCGGTAGGCCGGGCTGCCGGGGTCGAGCCGCACCGCCCGGGCGAAGGCGGCCGCCGCGTCGGCGGGGCGTTCCTGGGCCAGGCGGGTGTGGCCCAGCTCCACCAGGGCCGCCAGGTCCTCCTCCTTCTCGCCGGGCTTCAGGCCCTTGACGGTGCCGGCGGCGGCGGCCCGCACGCCCTCGGTCTCGGCGATGGCCTTCTCCAGGCGGGCGGCGGAGGCGTCCAGGTCGCCGGTCTCCCGGTAGAGGACCCCCAGGCGCCTTAGGGCGTAGGTGTTCTCCCCCGACAGCCCGCGCACCTTCTCCAGCCGGGGGATGGCGTCCTTGGGCCGGTCCACGGCGCGGTAGAACTCCGCCAGGCCGGCGTGGGCCCCCGGGTCGTCGGGGCGCACCCGCACCCAGGTCTTGAGGGCCTTCTCGGCCTCGGCATCCCGGCCCTTGCCCTGGTAGAGGAGCCCCAGGCGCTCCAGCAGGGGCGGGTAGTCGGGCAGCTCCTTGGCGAGGGACTCCAGCAGCTCGATTCGGCCCCGGTAGCGCTCGTGATCGAGGACGGTCAGAAAGTAGGTCTGCACGTAGTCGCCCTGGGGCGCCAAGCGCGCGGCCCGGGCCAGGTCGTGCAGGGCGGTCACGTCGTCGCCCTGGGCCAGGCGCAGGCGGGCCAGCTCGAAGTAGAGGTCGGGCCGGGGCGTGGCCTTGGCGCGGGCCTCCAGCTTGGCGATGCGGGCCGCCGGGTCGGCGGGGGCCTCGGCGTCCTGGGCCGTGAGGGTCCACGCCCCGGCCGCCAGCCAGGCCAGGCACCCCAGTCCGGCGAGGCCCGCCAGGGCCCCGGTCCACCCCCGCGGGGGGCGTCTCACCCCGGGGTCTCCGGCCGAATCTCCGGGAAGCACTCCGGGAAGAACTCGGTGACCGACATCACCGGGCGCCCGCCGCTGACCACCCGGTAGGTGCGCCACACCACGCCGTCCCCGGCCCCCAGACCGAGGGCGTCGGCGCAGCTCATCCCCAGGAGCGGAGCCTCGCCCGCCGGGCAGCGGCCCACGGCGACGATCTCGCGGAAGGTCTCCAGTCGGTGGGCCAGCATCAGCTTCCCCAAGGGCTCCCGCTCGGCCAGCAGCCCCTCCTGCAGGCCCGGCGGCAGGAGGACCGGCACGATGCGCGAGCGGGCGGCGGCATAGCGGCGTCCGCTCGCGGCCCCCACCAGGACGATGGTGCGCTCCAGCATGCGGGTGCCCACCGCCGCCTCCAGCTCCCGGTTCAGGCGCCCCTCGTAGGCCCGGTAGCCCTGGGAGAGGACCTCCACCCCCACGTCCTCGCCGTAGAACGCGGCCAGGGCCTCGGTGACGGTGCCGTCGGTGGTCAGCAGGGTGCGCAGCACGGGGGCCAGGCCGGCGAAGCCCGGCAGGGCCGCCACCGCCTCCCGCAGGCTGCCGCCGCCCCGGGGCACCAGCAGGGGGGCCGCCTCGCTCATCCCTCGTCCCCGCCGTCCGGCGCGTCCTCCGGGGCGTCTTCCGGGGCATCCTCGGCGGCGTCCTCAGGGTCCGGGTCCTCCACCCCCTCCGGGCGGGCCACCTCGAACAGCTCGGACTGGCCGTCCTCGTCCCCCTCCTCCACCTTCTCCGCCAGGGGCGCCAGGCCCACCACCCGGTCCGTCTCATCCAGGTGGATCAGGCGCACCCCCTGGGTGTTGCGGCCGATGGAGCGGATGTCGTTGACGTTCAGGCGGATGATCTTGCCGCTGGCGGCCACCATCATCACCTGGTCGTCCATCCCGATGGGCAGCACGCCGACGCAGTCGCCGTTGCGGTCGCCGGTCTTGATGGCGATGATCCCCTTGCCGCCCCGGCCCTGGACCCGGAACTCGGCCAGGTCGGTGCGCTTGCCGTAGCCGTTCTCGGTGACGGACAGGATGCTCGAGTCGTCCCCCACCACCACCATGGCGATCACCCGGTCCTTGGCGCCCAGGGCCACGCCCCGCACGCCCCGGGTGGCGCGCCCCATGGGGCGCACGTCGTCCTCGGGGAACTGGATCGACAGCCCCTTGCGGGTGGCCATCAGGATCTTCTGGTTGCCGTCGGTGATGCGCACCGAGATCAGCCGGTCGCCCGCGTCCAGGTGGATGGCGATGATGCCGCCGGCGCGGGGGTTGCCGTAGGCCGACAGGACGGTCTTCTTGATCACCCCCCGCTCGGTGGCCATGACCACGAAGCGGTCCTCCCGGAAGGCGTGCACCGGCAGGATGGAGGTGACCCGCTCCCCCTCCTCCAGGAGCAGCAGGTTCACGATCGCCTTGCCCCGGGCGGTGCGGCCCATCTCGGGCACCTCCCAGACCTTGAGCCAGTGGACCCGTCCCCGGTCGGTGAAGAACATCAGGTAGTCGTGGGTGTTGGCCACGAACAGGAGGGCGACGAAGTCCTCCTCCTTGGTGCCCATGGCCACCTTGCCCTTGCCGCCGCGGCGCTGGGAGCGGTAGGTGGAGACCGCCACGCGCTTGATGTAGCCGGAGTGGGAGACGGTGATGACCATCTCCTCCTGCTTGATCATGTCCTCGATGGAGATCTCGCCGGTGTCGGGCACGATCTCGGTGCGGCGCTCGTCGCCGTAGCGGTCCGCCAGGGCGGTCAGCTCGTCGCGGATGATGCCCATGAGCAGCTCGCTGCTGCCCAGCACCCGCTGCAGGTAGGCGATGCGCTCGGTGAGCTCGGCCAGCTCGTCGAGCAGCTTCTGGCGCTCCAGGCCCGTCAGGCGCTGCAGGCGCATGTCCAGGATGGCCTGGGCCTGGGGCTGGGTCAGGCCGAACTCGCTCATCAGGCCTTCCCGCGCCGTGTCGGGGGACTCGGAGCCCCGGATCAGGGCGATCACCGCGTCCAGGTGGTCCAGGGCGACCTTCAGGCCCTCCAGGATGTGGGCCCGCTCCTCCGCCTTGCGCAGGTCGAAGCGGGTGCGGCGGATCACCACCTCGCGGCGGTGGTCCAGAAAGTGCGCCAGGGCCGCCTTCAGGTTCAGCAGCACCGGCTGGCCGTCCACCAGGGCCACCATGTTCACCCCGAAGCTGGTCTGCATGTCGGTGAACTTGTAGAGCTTGTTGATGATCACCTGGGGGATCTCGCCCCGCTTGAGCTCCACCACGATCCGCATGCCGTCCCGGTCCGACTCGTCCCGCAGGTCCGAGATGCCCTCCAGCTTCTTGTCCCCCACCAGGTCGGCGATCTTCTCGATCAGGCGGGCCTTGTTCACCTGGTAGGGCAGCTCGGTGACGATCACGCTCTCCCGGTCGGTCTTGGCGTTGACCTCCACCTGCACCTTGGCGCGCATCTGCACGATGCCGCGCCCGGTGTGGTAGGCGCTGTGGATGCCCTGGGTGCCGTAGATGAAGCCCCCGGTGGGGAAGTCGGGCCCGGTGATGTGGGCCATCAGGTCGTCCACCCCCGCCGCCGGGTTGTCGATCAGGTGGCTCAGGGCCCCCACGACCTGCTTCAGGTTGTGGGGCGGGATGTTGGTCGCCATGCCCACGGCGATGCCCGACGAGCCGTTGACCAGCAGGTTGGGCAGCTTGGCCGGCAGCACCTGGGGCTCCTCCATGGAGCCGTCGTAGTTGGGGACGAAGTCGACCGTCTCCTTGTCCAGGTCGGCCAGCAGCTCCTCGGTGATGCGCTGCATGCGCACCTCGGTGTAGCGCATGGCCGCGGCCGAGTCGCCGTCGATGGAGCCGAAGTTCCCCTGGCCGTCCACCAGGGGGTAGCGCATGGAGAAGTCCTGCACCAGGCGCACGATCGTGTCGTACACGGCGGCGTCGCCGTGGGGGTGGTACTTGCCGATCACGTCGCCGACGATGCGGGCGCTCTTCTTGTACGGCCGGTTCCAGCCCACCCCCAGGTCCTGCATGGCGTACAGGACGCGCCGGTGCACCGGCTTGAGGCCGTCGCGCACGTCCGGCAGGGCCCGCCCCACGATCACGCTCATGGCGTAATCGATGTACGAGCTGCGCATCTCGTCGACGATGTTGGTGGGGATCCGGCTCTCGAAGGTCATCGGCGGTCCTTAAACGCGGGGCTCCGGGGGGGGGGCTTTGAGCGGACGGGGGCTAGACGTCCAGGTTGCGGACTTCCTTGGCGTAGCGCTCGATGAACGCCCGCCGCGGCTCCACCTGGTCGCCCATGAGGACGGTGAAGATGTCGTCGGCCTTGACCATGTCGCCGATGTCCACCTGGAGCAGGGAGCGGGTCTCGGGGTCCATGGTGGTCTCCCACAGCTGCTCCGGGTTCATCTCCCCGAGCCCCTTGTAGCGCTGGATGGACAGGCCCTTCTTGGCCGCCTCCAGGATGAACTCGAACACCTCCCGGGTGGTGGCGAACTCGTGGGCCTCGCCCTTGAAGGTCAGGCGGTAGGGGGGCCCGGCCACGCCGGCCTTGCCGGGGTCGGCGGCCTTGGTCTGGCGGAACTCGGCGGAGCCCACCTCCCCCTCCCCCAGCTCCACACGGCGGGGCACCCCGTCCTTCTCGAAGGACACCACGATGCGGTGGGAGTCGTGCTCGGCGTCGGGCACGAAGGCCACCCGCGCCTGGAGGTCGGCGAAGTGGCCGTCCAGGTGGGCCTGGACCTTGGCCAGCAGCGCCGTGAGGCGCTCCTCGTCGCGCAGCACGGCGCGGTTGAGCTCCACCTTGTGGGTCATGGCCCGCATCACGGCCTCGTGGATGCCGCGCCGCTCCCAATGGGCGATCAGGTCCTCGTAGTGGCGCAGCTTCTCGAGCACGGCCTTGAGCCGGGCCCCGGAGGCGGCCCCGGTGCGGGCCATGTCCAGATCCACCTCCGAGACGATGAGCTGCTGGAGGTGGTCGGCGAACGCCTTCTCGTCCTTCAGGTACGACTCCTTGGCGCCCTTCTTCACCTTGAACAGGGGCGGCTGGGCGATGTAGACGTAGCCCCGCTCGATCAGCTGGGGCATCTGGCGGTAGAAGAAGGTGAGCAGCAGGGTGCGGATGTGGGCGCCGTCCACGTCCGCGTCGGTCATGATGATGATCCGGTGGTAGCGGGCCTTCTCGACGGCGAAGTCGTCCCCCACCCCGGTCCCCAGGGCGGTGATCAGGCAGCGGATCTCCTCGGAGGAGATCATCTTGTCGAAGCGGGCCTTCTCCACGTTGAGGATCTTGCCCTTGAGGGGCAGGATGGCCTGGTTGCGGCGGTCGCGCCCCTGCTTGGCGGAGCCGCCGGCGGAGTCGCCCTCCACCAGGTAGATCTCGGAGTGCTCCGGGTCCTTCTCGGCGCAGTCGGCCAGCTTGCCGGGCAGGCTGCTGCTCTCCAGGGCGCTCTTGCGGCGGATCAGCTCCTTGGCCTTGCGCGCCGCCTCCCGGGCCCGGGCGGCGTTGACCGCCTTGTCCACGATGCGGCGGGCGACGGCCGGGTTCTCCTCGAAGTAGACCGAGAGGAACTCGTTGACCACGCTCTCCACGTAGCCCTTCACCTCGCTGTTGCCCAGCTTGGTCTTGGTCTGGCCCTCGAACTGGGGCTGGGGGACCTTGACGCTCACCACCGCCGTGAGTCCCTCGCGGATGTCGTCGCCGGAGATGGACTCCTTGACCCCCTTGAGCAGGTTGTTGGCGGTGGCGTAGGCGTTCACGCTGCGGGTGAGGGCGGCCTTGAAGCCGGCCAGGTGGGTGCCCCCCTCCCGGGTGTTGATGTTGTTGGCGAAGGAGAAGATGTTCTCGGCGTAGCCGTCGTTGAACTGGAAGGCGATCTCGATGGCGGCCTTGTCGCGGGTCTTCTCCACGTACGCCGGGACGCTGATGGGCTTCTTGTTCTCGTTGAGGTGCTCCACGAACGAGACGATGCCGCCGTCGTAGCAGAACGCCTCCGACTGCTCGGTGCGCTCGTCGTTGATGCGGATCGTCAGGCCCTTGTTGAGGAAGGCCAGCTCCCGCATGCGGCGGGCGAGCACGTCGAAGGAGTGGTCGAGCTCCGGGAAGATCTCCGGGTCGGGGCGGTAGGTGATCGTGGTGCCGGTGCGGGTGGTGCGCCCCACGGGGGCCAAATCTCCCGCGGGGTCGCCGCGGTGGTATTTCTGCTGGAAGACCTTGCCCTTCTGGCGGATCTCCACCTCCAGCCACTCCGACAGGGCGTTGACCACCGACACGCCCACCCCGTGCAGGCCGCCGGAGATCTTGTAGGCGTCGTTCTCGAACTTGCCCCCGGCGTGCAGGGTGGTCAGCACCACCTCGGCGGCGGACTTGCCCTCGGTGGGGTGCATGTCGGTGGGGATGCCGCGGCCGTTGTCGCCCACGGTGACGCTGTTGTCGATGTGGAGGGTGATGACGATCTCGTCGCCGAACCCCGCCATGGCCTCGTCCACCGAGTTGTCGACCACCTCGTAGACCAGGTGGTGGACCCCGTCCAGGCTGGTGGAGCCGATGTACATGGCCGGCCGCTTGCGGACCGCCTCCAGGCCCTCGAGGACCTTGATCTGTTCGGCGCCGTAGGTGTCGGGTTGGGCGGTGGACTGGGTCATGGACGTGTCGATTCCTTCGGGGGTACCGGCCGGGTTCGGGGATCCGGGGGGCGGGCCGCCGGGGGGCCGGCGGGGGCTCACAGGCGCATGGGCATGACGAGTGCGAGGTAGCCCGCGTCGCCGGTGTCCTTCAGCACGCACGGGCTCAAGGGGTCCGCCGTCTCCAGCCGGACCTCGTCGCCGTCCACGTTCTGCAGGACGTCGATGAAGTACCGGGCGTTGAAGCCCGACGAGAACTTCTCCCCATCATACTCCACGGGCAGCTCCTCGGTCGCCTCGCCGATGTCCGGGTTGTTGGCGGCCAACGAGAGGGTGCCCGGGGTGAGGGTGAAGCGCACGGCCCAGGTCTTCTCCTGGCACAACAGGCTCACCCGGCGGAAGGCCGCCGCCGCGGCCTCCTTGGGCAGGGTCACGGAGGTGCCGGCCTCCCGGGGGATCACCTTCTCGTAGCTGGGGAAGGTGCCGTCCACCAGCTGGGAGACCAGGGTGAGCCCCTCCTTCTTGAAGATCACCCGCTTGTCGGTGAAGGACAGGGAGATGGGGCCCTCGTCCTCGTCGAGGAGCTTCTTCATCTCCAGCAGGGCCTTGCGGGGCACGATGGCGTTCACGTCCAGGGGGGCGTCCGGGGTGACCGGGCGCTCGATCATGGCCAGGCGGTGGCCGTTCGTGGCCACCATGCGGAACGGCACCTCGGCGCCGCCCTTCTCGGCCTGGGCGGTCATGAGCACGCCGTTGAGGACGTAGCGGGTGTCCAGGTCGCCCACGGCGAAGAAGGTCTTGCGGATCATGGTGGCGAACACGTCCCGCTCCACCGGCACGGCCCACTCCCCCTCGGCCTCGGGCACGGGCGGGAAGTCGGCCACCGGCAGGCTGGCCACCCGGAAGCGGGAGCGGCCCGAGGTGAGGGTGACCCACTGGTCCTCCTCGGCCAGCTCCACGGGGGCCTCCTCCAGCTCCCGGCAGATCTCGAACAGCTTGCGGGCCGAGACGGTCACCCCGCCGGGGCGCATCACCTCGCCCCGGTAGCTGCCCCTGAGGCCCAGCTCCAGGTCGGTGGCGTAGATGTGGATGCCGGCGTCGTCGGCCTCCAGCAGGATGTTCGACAGGATCGGCACGGTGTTGCGGCGCTCGACCACGCCTTGCACCCGCGTGAGCCCCGCCAGCAGCTCCGCCCGTTCCATCCGGATCTTCATCGTCGGATTCCTCTCGGGTTGCGCCGTCACGTCCCCTCCTTCAGTGCGCGGGTGAGCTGCTCCACGTTGGCCTTGAGGGCCCCCCCGTCCTGCTCCATGAGCTTGTCCACCTGGCGGCAGGCGTGCATCACCGTTGTGTGGTCGCGCCCGCCGAAGGCACGGCCGATGTCCGGGTACGACAGCTCGGTCAGCTGCCGGGCCAGGTACATGGCCACCTGGCGGGGCAGCACGAGCTCCTTGGTGCGCTTCTTGGCCTTCAGGTCCGACACCCGCACGTAGTAGACCTTGGAGACCTGCTGCTGGATCACCTCCACCGAGATCACCCGCTGGGTCTCCCGGATCAGGTCGCGCAGGTTCTGCCGGGCCAGGCCCTCGGTGATGGCGTGCCCGGTGAGGGAGGCATAGGCCCCCAGGCGGATCAGGGCCCCCTCCAGCTCCCGCACGTTGGACTGGATGTGGGTGGCCAGCAGCATGGACACGTCCGCCGGCAGGCGGATGCCCTCCATCTCCGCCTTCTTCTCCAGGATGGCGATCTTGGTCTCCAGGTCGGGGGGCTGGATGTCGGCGATCAGGCCCCACTCGAAGCGGGACCGGAGCCGCTCCTCCATGTCCGGCATCTCCTTGGGGAAGCGGTCGGAGGAGAGCACGATCTGGCGGCGGGCGTCGTAGAGGGTGTTGAAGGTGTGGAAGAACTCCTCCTGGGTCCGGTCCTTGCCCGAGATGAACTGGATGTCGTCGATGATCAGGACGTCGCAGTTGCGGTAGCGGGCCCGGAAATCGGCCATGCGGTCGTAGCGGATGGAGTTGATCACCTCGTTGGTGAACTGCTCCGAGGACACGTAGCAGATGCGGGCCCCCGGCACGGCGGCGCGGATGTGGCTGCCGATGGCGTGCAGCAGGTGGGTCTTGCCCAGCCCCACGTCGCCGTAGATGAACAGGGGGTTGTAGGCCTTGGCCGGGTTCTCCGCCACGGCCCGGGCGGCGGCGTGGGCGAACTGGTTGCTGGCCCCCACCACGAAGCTGTCGAAGGTGTACTTGGGGTTGAGGAACTCCGCCGCGCCCCAGGCCCGTCCCGAGGCCCCCATGCGGCCGCCCGCGCCCCGGGGGGTGCCGGCCGGCCCCGCGCCCGCCCCCGCGGCGGGCCGCGCCTCGGCGGCGGCGGTGGCCTCGGCGGGGGCCGGAAGGTCCTCGGAGACCACGTACTCGACCCGCTCGAAGGGTCGCGCCGCGACCGCGCCGACCGTCTCCAGGATCAACGACGAGTACGGCTCGTTCATCATCTCGACGAAGAAGGTGTTGGGCACCGCCACGGTCAGCACCGTGCCGTCCACCTCCCGCAGGGCCACCGAGCTGAACCAGGTGTGGTAGGCCTGGGCGTTGACCCGCTTGCGGATGAGCGCCAGGCTCTCGCGCCAGATCTCATCGGCGCCCTTCAGCGGCATGGCGCGCCGGTTCCACACACCCTTGCCCACACCTGTGGACAACCCGGAATCCCCCGTGACGGCAGCCGGTTCCGACCCCATCGCCAAGATCCCGACGCCGCAAGGAAATGTGTCGAGTCGGTTGTTTTCACTGGAAAACGTCCATCCCCATCGCGTTATCCACATTTCCCCGGAGGAGCGATCCACACCCCGGGTTCGGGGGGGACGGCGTGGGGAGAGAATCTACTCCAAAACCGGGGTCCGGTTCAAGGCTCGCAGGCCCTGCGCCCCGGGTCCGCCTGGGGACGGCCGGGGGGCCTTCCTCCCCAGCCTCTTCCACCTCACATCCCCATGCGCAACAAGGATTTTTCCGGTTGCTCCACCGCGCCCACAGCCCCTTTCCCCTACGACGGTTCTTGTCTATATACCCGGTTCGGGAAGAGGGGCCGGCCGGGGCCGGCCGTCCCCAGGGAGGGGGGCCTCACAGGGAGCCGAAGGGGGGGACCGGAGCGGGCGGCCCCCGGGGCGGTCGTTGACCGCGCGGCCCCCGACCGCCTATCATGGGTCTCTTTTCCAGCGCCGGGAGCGTGTCGGACGATGCGAGTGATCCTCAAGGAAGACGTGGCCAGCCTGGGCCACCTGGGCGATATCAAGGAGGTGGCGGCGGGCTACGCCCGCAACTACCTGATCCCCCGCGGCCTGGTGATTCCCGCCACGGCCCGCAACGTGGCCGAGGTCGAGCACGAGCGGCGCCTGATCTCCGGGCGCATCGACAAGCGCCGCGAGGAGCTCAAGGGCCTGGCGGCCCGCGTGGACGAGACCGTCCTGACCTTCCCGGTGAAGGTGGGCGAGGACGGCCGCCTGTTCGGCTCGGTCACGGCCAAGGCCATCGCCGACGCCCTGACCGAGCAGGGCATCCCGGTGGACCGCCGCCAGCTGGTGGACCTGGCGGGCCCCTTGAAGGCGGTCGGGGAGGAGACCCTGAAGGTGGACCTGGGCCACGGCGTGACGGCCCGGCTGAAGGTATCCGTGGTACCGGAGGAGGCCGGCGCCGAGGCCTGAATCGGGCTTCGTTGACCGGTCCCGAGCCCTGTGTTAGCGTGCAGGCGCCGGGCCTTTGCCACCGCGGGTTCCGGCGCCTGGAAACGGCCCGGGGGCTGTCGATAGCCCCGCCAGATTCCAGGGTGGGTCTGCCATGAAACTGACCGGATCGGAAATCCTGATCGAGAGCCTCAAGGCCGAGGGGGTGGACACCGTCTTCGGTTACCCCGGGGGCGTGGTCCTGGGGCTCTACGACTACCTTTACAACCAGACCGCCATCCGCCACGTGCTGTGCCGCCACGAGCAGGGGGCCATGCACATGGCCGAGGGCTACGCCCGCTCCACCGGCCGCGTCGGCACGGCCCTGGTCACCTCCGGCCCCGGCGCCACCAACACGGTGACGGGGCTGTGGGACGCCCTGATGGACTCGGTGCCCGTGGTGGTCTTCACCGGCCAGGTGCCCACCCAGCTGATCGGCAACGACGCCTTTCAGGAAGCCGACATCATCGGCACCACGATCTCCTGCACCAAGTACAACTTCCTGGTCAAGCGGGTGGAGGACCTGGCGCGCACCATCAAGGAGGCCTACCACCTGGCCGCCTCCGGCCGCCCCGGCCCGGTGCTGATCGACCTGCCCAAGGACGTCACGTTCGCCAAGGCCGACTTCGCCTACCCCGAGACCGTCTACCTGCGCTCCTACAACCCCACCATCAAGGGCAACCGGGGCCAGGTCAAGAAGGCGGCCGAGGCCATCAAGCGCGCCAAGCGGCCGGTGCTCTACACCGGCGGCGGCGTGGTCTCCTCCGGGGGCTCGGCCGAGCTGCTGCAGCTGGCGGAGCTGACCCGCTGCCCGGTCACCAACACCCTGATGGGCCTCGGGGGTTTCCCCGGCACCCACCCGTCGTTCCTGGGCATGCTGGGCATGCACGGCACCTACCGGGCCAACATGGCCATGCACGAGTCCGACCTGGTGATCGCCGTGGGGGCCCGCTTCGACGACCGGGTCACGGGCAAGGTGGACGAGTTCGTGCCGAACGCCAAGATCATCCACGTGGACATCGACCCCACCTCGATCCGCAAGAACATCGGGGTGGACATCCCCATCGTGGGCGACGTCAAGCACGTGCTGGCGGACCTGGTCTCCGTCCTGGAGGCCTCCGAGACCCCCCTCTACGACCCCGACGAGCGGGCCCGGTGGGAGGGGCGCATCGCCGACCTGGAGGCCGAGCACCCCCTCGCCTACAGCCAGGGCGACACGGTCATCAAGCCCCAGTTCGTCATCGACAAGGTCTACGAGCTGTCCGGCGGCGACGCCATCGTCGCCACCGACGTGGGCCAGCACCAGATGTGGACGGCCCAGTACTACAAGTTCGGCTCGGGGCGCGACTTCCTCACCTCCGGCGGGCTCGGCACCATGGGCTACGGCTTTCCGGCGGCCCTGGGGGCCCAGGTGGCCCACCCCGAGCGGCTGGTGGTTGCCATCACTGGCGACGGCAGCATCCAGATGAACATCCAGGAGCTGGCCACCGCCGTCACCCAGGACCTGCCGGTCAAGGTGGTCATCCTCAACAACCACTACCTGGGCATGGTCCGCCAGTGGCAGCAGCTGTTCTACGGCGAGCGCTACTCCCAGAGCCACTTGGGCTCCAGCCCCGACTTCGTCAAGCTGGCCGAGGCTTACGGCGCCGTGGGGCTCAGGGCCACCAAGCCGTCCGAGGTGGAGGGGGTGCTGCTGGAGGGCTTCGGCGTCAAGAAGCCGGTCGTCATGGCCTTCGAGGTGGACCCCATGGAGAACGTCTACCCCATGGTCCCGGCCGGCGGCGCCAACCACCAGATGGTCTTCTCGGACCCCGACAAGGCCCCCGCCGAGCCGTCCAAGGCCCCCCGCGACCGGGGCCGGGCCGCGAGCCCGAGCTGAAGGGGGCGGTCCGATGGTCCACATCCTGTCCCTCAAGGTGGAGAACCGGGCCGGGGCCCTGTCCCGGATCGCCGGCCTGTTCTCGGCCCGCGGCTTCAACATCGACTCGCTGACCGTGGCCCCCACCACGGACCCCAGCGTCTCCTCGATGACCATCGTCACCCACGGGGACGACGGGATCGTCGAGCAGATCACCAAGCAGCTCAACAAGCTGATCGACGTGATCAAGGTGGTGGACACCACCATGGGGGGCGACTACGTCCACCGGGAGACGGCCCTGGTCAAGATCCACACCCGCGCCGAGGACCGGGCCGAGGCCCTGCGCGTGGTGGACATCTTCCGGGCCCGGGTGGTGGACTCGTCGCCGAACAGCTATACGGTGGAGGTCACCGGCGATTCCGGCAAGCTCGACGCCATGATCAACCTGCTGCGCCCCTTGGGGATCAAGGAGCTGGTGCGCACGGGCAAGATCGCCGTGGCGCGGGAGACCAAGTAGTGCGGCGGGCCGCCAGGCCGTCCGCCCCGATGCGTGTGCGGGAGGAGGACAGATGAACGTTTACTACGACAAGGACGCCGAGCGCTCCTTCATCACCGGCAAGCAGGTGGCCGTCATCGGCTACGGCTCCCAGGGCCACGCCCACGCCGGCAACCTGAAGGACTCCGGCGTGAACGTGTCCGTCGGCCTGCGCCGCGGCTCGGAGGCGTGGAAGAAGGCCGAGACCGCCGGCCTCGCCGTCGCCGAGGTGGCCGAGGCGGTGGCCGGGGCGGACCTGGTGATGATTCTGGTGCCCGACGAGCACCACGCCGAGCTGTACCGCACCCAGGTGGAGCCCAACCTCAAGCAGGGCGCCACCCTGGCGGTGGCCCACGGTTTCTCGGTCCACTTCGCCCAGATCGTGCCCCGCGCCGACCTGGACGTGATCATGGTCGCCCCCAAGGGCCCCGGCCACCTGGTGCGCCACACCTACTCGGGCGGCGGCGGCGTGCCGGCCCTGATCGCCGTGCACCAGGACCGGAGCGGCCACGCCAAGGACACCGCCCTGGCCTACGCCTCGGCCATCGGCGCGGGCCGCGCCGGCATCATCGAGACCACCTTCCGGGAGGAGTGCGAGACCGACCTGTTCGGCGAGCAGGTGGTCCTGTGCGGCGGCCTGACGGCCCTGATCCAGGCCGGCTTCGAGACCCTGGTCGAGGCGGGCTACGCCCCGGAGATGGCCTACTTCGAGTGCCTGCACGAGGTGAAGCTCATCGTGGACCTGATCTACGAGGGCGGCATCGCCAACATGCGCTACTCGATCTCGAACACCGCCGAGTACGGCGACATGACCCGCGGGCCCCGCATCGTCACCGACGAGACCAAGGCCGAGATGCGCCGCATCCTGGGCGAGATCCAGTCCGGCGCCTTCGCCCGAGAGTTCATCCTGGAGAACCAGGCCGGGCGGCCCCAGTTCACGGCCCTGCGGCGCCGCGCCCGCGAGCACGGCATCGAGCAGGTGGGCGAGCGCCTGCGCTCCATGATGAGCTGGATCGGCGGCGGCAAGATCGTGGACCGGAGCCGCAACTAGGGGGCCTCCGGGCCCGCCACCATGGCGCGCACCACCGCCGAAGGGGCCTGGGTGGCCCGGGAGGGCTACCCCTTCATCGCCATCGCGGGCGCCGCGTGCCTGCTGGCCCTGTGGGCGGGGTGGGGCCTCGTCGGCCTGCTGCTGGCGCTGCTCACCGGCTGGGTGGTGTGGTTCTTCCGCAACCCGCCGCGCATCATCCCCGCCGCCGACGGGCTGGTGCTGGCCCCGGCCGACGGCCGGGTGGTGGACGCCACCCCCGACGTCGGCACGGGATGGGACGGGGAGGCGGGCGGGGCCCGGGTGGGGATCTTCATGAACGTCTTCAACGTCCACGTCAACCGCATGCCGGTGACCGGGCGGGTGGAGGCGGTGGAGTACGTCCCCGGCGCCTTCATCAACGCCAGCCTGGACAAGGCCAGCGAGCACAACGAGCGCAACGGCGTCACCGTGCGCACGCCGGAGGGCCACGCCGTGCGCTTCGTGCAGATCGCCGGGCTGGTGGCCCGGCGCATCGTCTGCTGGCTGAGGCCGGGGGCGGAGGGCGCCGCCGGGGACATCTTCGGCCTGATCCGCTTCGGCTCGCGGGTGGACGTCCACCTGCCGGCCGGGGCGGAGCTGTGGGTCACCGAGGGCCAGCGGGTCACCGCCGGCGAAACCGTCCTGGGGAAGCTGCCATGAACGACCTGGCCGCCCGCCGCCGCGGGATCTACCTGATCCCCAACCTGCTGACCACCTGCAACCTGATCGCCGGTTTCTACTGCCTGATCTCGGCCTACCACGGCCGCTTCGAGCACGCCGCCTTCGCCGTGGTGGCCGCGGGGGTGTTCGACCTGCTCGACGGGCGGGTGGCCCGGGCCATGGGGGGCGGCAGCCGCTTCGGGGTGGAGTACGACTCCCTGGCCGACCTGATCTCCTTCGGCCTGGCCCCGGCCTTCATGATCTACTCCTGGGCCCTGGAGCCGTTCGGCCGGGTGGGGTGGGTGGCGGCCTGCCTCTACGTCATCTGCGTGGCCCTGCGCCTGGCGCGCTACAACGTGCACCAGGAGGACCCCGGCACCAAGGCGGCCCTGTTCACGGGGCTGCCGAGCCCCGGCGGCGGCGGCATGCTCTGCGCCCTGGTGCTGTTCGAGACCAAGTACGGCCTGATCGGCACCCACCTGCCGGCCGTGGCCCTGGTCCTCATGTTCGGCCTGTCGTTCCTGCTGGTCAGCACCGTGCCCTACGGCCGGGGCGCCTCCAGCGAGCCCCACCCGTTCCTCAACCTGGTCTCGGGGGTGTTGATCCTGGTGGCCGTGGTGGCCGAGCCCCACCTGGTGCTGTTCCTGATCGGCATCGGCTACACGGCCTCCGGGCTCCTGCGCTGGGCGCGCATCCGGCTGCGCCAGCGGGCCACCTGGCGGGACAGCGGGGGGCCGGGGCACGCGGCGCGCTGACGGCCCGCCGGGGTGCCCGTTCCTTGACGGGTCGGGCGCCAGCGCTTACCATGCCCCACACCGTGTCCGCCCTGCCGGGGTAGGGATTTTCGCCCGATGTCACCCACAAACCCGATCGTGATCGCCTCGGACCACGCCGGCGTGGCCCTCAAGGACAAGGTCGTCCGCATGGTCCACGACGAGCTGGGCTACGAGATCAAGGACCTGGGGACCTTCTCCGAGGACTCGGTGGACTACCCGGACTACGGCATCCTGGTGGGGCGTGCCGTCTCGAGCGGGGAGGCCGAGCGGGGCATCCTCATCTGCGGCACCGGCATCGGCATGTCCATCATCGCCAACAAGTTCCCCGGGGTGCGGGCCGCCCTGTGCCACAACGAGGTCACGGCGCGCCTGTCCCGCGAGCACAACGACGCCAACGTGCTCGTCCTGGGCGAGCGCGTCACCGGTCAGGCCGTGGCCCTGGAGGCGGTGCGGGTCTGGTTCCGCACCGACTTCGAGGGGGGGCGCCACCAGCGCCGCATCGACAAGATCCGCGGGATCGAGACCGAGACCGAGTGCCCATGAGCCTGAAGGACACCGACCCCGAGATCCACCGCGCCATCGCCGCCGAGCGCCGGCGCGAGAAGTCGCAGATCATCCTGATCGCCAGCGAGAACTACTCCTCCCGGGCGGTGCTCCAGGCCCAGGGCTCGGTCCTGACCAACAAGTACGCGGAAGGCTACCCCGGGCGCCGCTACTACGGCGGCTGCGAGTTCGTGGACGTGTGCGAGCGCCTGGCCATCGAGCGCGCCTGCGCCCTGTTCGGCGTGGAGCACGCCAACGTCCAGCCCCACTCCGGCTCCCAGGCCAACATGGCGGTCTACCTGGCGGTCCTCAAGCCCGGCGACACGATCCTGGGGATGGACCTCGCCCACGGCGGCCACCTGACCCACGGCTCGCCGGTGAGCTTCTCCGGCCAGCTCTACAAGGCGGCCAGCTACGGCGTGAGCCGCGAGTCCGGCCGCATCGACTACGACGAGGTGGAGTCCATCGCCCGCCGGGTCCAGCCCAAGCTCATGATCATCGGGGCCAGCGCCTACTCCCGCATCCTGGATTTTGAGCGCTTCGGCGCCATCGCCGTGCGGGTGGGGGCCGTCTCCATGGCCGACATCGCCCACATCGCGGGCCCCGTCGCCGCCGGGCTGCACCCCAGCCCCGCGCCCCACATCGACATCACCACCACCACCACCCACAAGACCCTGCGGGGCCCCCGGGGCGGCATGATCCTCTCCCGCGCCGCCTTCGCCCGGGCCATCGACAAGGCCGTGTTCCCCGGCATGCAGGGCGGCCCCCTCATGCACGTGGTGGCGGCAAAGGCCGTGGCCCTCAAGGAGGCCGAGGGGCGCGCTTTTCGCGCCTACCAGGCCCAGGTGCTCAAGAACGCCGCCGCCATGGCCGACACCCTCTCGGGGCTGGGCTACCACGTGGTCTCCGGCGGCACCGACAACCACCTGTTCCTGGTGGACCTCACCGACAAGGGGGTCACGGGCCGGGATGCCGAGCGGGCCCTCGACGACGCCGGCATCACGGTCAACAAGAACGGCGTGCCGTTCGACACCCGGCCGCCCGCGGTCACCAGCGGCATCCGGATCGGCACCCCCATCATCACCACCCGCGGCATGAAGGTGGCCGAGAGCCGGCAGATCGCCCGCCTCATCGACCGGGTGCTGAAGGCCCCCGGCGACGCCGGGGTCCGGGCCCGGGTGCGGGCCGAGGCGCGGGCCCTGGGCGCCCGCTTCCCGGGGCCGTAGGGCGCCCCGTTCCAGGGGGCCCGGCCGGCGGGCGGCGGCCCCACCTAAGAACCCGCGGGACGAGGAGACGCGCCGGCTGCCATGAGGTGCCCCTTCTGCGGCTTCCCCGAGGACAAGGTGGTGGACTCCCGCGCCGGCCGCGAGGCCCGCGAGATCCGGCGCCGGCGCGAGTGCCTGCGCTGCGCCCGCCGCTTCACCACCTACGAGCGCATCGAGGCCGTCGGTCCCCTGGTGGTCAAGAAGGACGGCAGCCGGGTGCCGTTCGACCGCCGCAAGCTGCTGACGGGCCTCGCCCGCGCCTGCGAGAAGCGCCCCATCTCCCGCGCCACCCTGGAGGCCGTGGCCGACCGCATCGAGCAGACGGTGCAGGACCAGGCCGACGCCGAGGTGTCCTCCACCTTCATCGGCGAGCGGGTGATGGAGGCCCTCCAGGAGCTCGATCCCGTGGCCTACGTGCGCTTCGCCTCCGTGTACCGCGAGTTCAAGGACGTCAACGCCTTCATGGAGGAGATCAAGACCCTCATCAAGGGGGAGCCCCGGTGAGCGCCGCCGGGCCACCGGAGCGGTCCGGGGCGGCCCCGTGATCCGGCGCTTCCGCTCCTTCCTCGGCGGCCTCCACCCCCCCTATCGCAAGGAGCTGACCGCCGCCCGGGGCATCGAGACGCCCCCCCTGCCGGAACGGGTGGTGGTGCCCCTGCTCCAGCACATCGGCATGCCGTGCGAGCCGGTGGTGGCGGTGGGGGACCAGGTCCTCACGGGCCAGCCCATCGGCCGCCCCCCGGGGCCCATCTCGGCCCCGGTCCACGCCACCGTGTCGGGCACCGTGGAGGGCATCGGCCGCTTCCCCCACCCCAGCGGGCGCGACGTGCGGGCCGTGGTGATCGCCTCCGACGGCGCCGACCGCTGGGTGCCCCTGGAGGCCGTGCCCGACCCCCTGGCCCTGGACCCGGAGGCCCTGCGCGAGCGGGTGGCCCGGGCCGGCATCGTGGGCCTGGGAGGCGCCACGTTCCCCACTCCGGTCAAGCTCAAGCCCCCGGAGGACAAGCCGGTCCACACCCTGATCGTCAACGGCGTGGAGTGCGAGCCCTACCTCACCGCCGACCACCGCCTCATGCTGGAGGCCCCGGAGCGGGTGGCGGAGGGCGTCCGGGTGCTGGCCCGCGTCCTGGGGGTGGAGCGGGTGTTCCTGGGCATCGAGGACAACAAGCCCGACGCCGTCGCCGCCATGGAGGCGGCCCTGGCGGGGGCGGCGGGCGGGGAGGGGGCCCCCGGGGTCACCGTCGGGGTGCTGCCCACCAAGTACCCCCAAGGGGGCGAGAAGCAGCTCATCGCCGTCCTCACGGGCCTCGAGGTGCCCTCCGGGGGCCTGCCGGTGGACATCGGCGTGGTGGTCCACAACGTCGGCACGGCCGCCGCCGTGGCCGACGCGGTGCGCCACGGCCGGCCCCTGGTGGACCGGGTGGTGACCGTGACCGGCGAGGGGGTGGCCCGCCCGGGCAACGCCCGGGTGCGCCTGGGGACCCCCGCCCGGGTGCTGATCGAGCACTTCGGCGGGGCCAAGGGGGCGGTGGGCAAGGTGGTGTTCGGCGGCCCCATGATGGGTGTGGCCCAGTACGACCTGAACGTCCCCGTGGTCAAGGGCACCTCCGGCATCCTGGTGATCCCGGCGGAGGCGGTGCCCGCCGGCGACATCCGCCCCTGCATCCGCTGCAGCGCCTGCATCGAGGTGTGCCCGGTGGGGCTGCTGCCCAACATGATCTCGGTGTGCGCCGAGCAGCGCGCCTTCGACACCTCGGAGGAGTACCACCCCTTCGACTGCATCGAGTGCGGCTGCTGCTCCTACGTCTGCCCCTCCTTCCGCCCCCTGGTGCAGATGATCCGCTTCGCCAAGACCGAGGTCCGCGCCCTCAAGCAGAAGGCCCATCACTAGAGCGAACCGCCCCACCGGCCGACCCGCCCGATCCGCCCGTGACTCCGTCCACCCCCACCGGTCCCCCCGGCCCCCCCGGCTCCGGCCCTCCCGGCTCCGACGCCGCCGGCCCGACCCCCGAGGCGCCGGCCGCCCCTGCGAAGGCTCCGGTGGTCCCCCCCAAGGCGCCGAAAGCGCCGAAACCCCAGGCGCCGGGCGGCACGCCTCGAGCCCCGGGGCCGGAGGGCTACACCCTCTCCTACTCCCCCCACCTCCGCCGCCCGGTCACCATCGCCTCCATCATGCGGGACGTGCTGCTGGCCCTGCTGCCGGCCACGGCGGTGGGCGTCTACCTGTTCGGCCTGCCGGCGCTCAAGGTGATCGCCCTGTGCGTGGCGGGCTCGGTCGCCATGGAGGTCCTCTGCCAGCGCCTGATGCGCGTGCCGGTCACGGTCAACGACCTGAGCGCCGCCGTGACGGGCCTGCTCCTGGCCCTGACCATGCCCCCCCGGGCCGAGTGGTGGCTCTGCCTGGTGGGGGCGGCGGCGGCCATCGGCCTGGGCAAGCACGTGTTCGGCGGCCTGGGGTACAACCCGTTCAACCCGGCCCTGCTGGGCCGGGTGGTCCTGCTGATCTCCTTCCCGGCCCAGATGACGGCGTTCTACGGCCCCCGCGACTTAGGGGTAGACGCCGTCACCACCGCCACCCCCCTGGGCATGCTGCACGAGGCCCGGATCCGCGGCCTGGGGCTGGGGGACGCGGCCCACGTGGACCTGGCGGCGGCCTTCTGGGGCACCATCCCCGGCTCCATCGGCGAGACCTCGGCGGCCGCCATCCTGGTGGGGGCCCTGTTCCTGCTGTGGCGGCGCCACATCACCTGGGACATCCCCACCGGCATGCTGGGCACCATGGCCGCGGTGGCCGCGGTGGCGTGGTGGGCGGACCCGGGCGGCTACGCCCCGCCCCACTTCCACCTGCTCACCGGCGGCGCCATGCTGGCGGCCTTCTTCATGGCCACCGACATGGTCACCTCGCCCCTGACCACCCGGGGCAAGCTGATCTTCGGCGTGGGCTGCGGCCTGCTGACCATCGTCATCCGCATGTGGGGCGGCTACGCCGAGGCGGTGTCGTTCGGCATCCTCCTGATGAACGCCACCGTGCCCCTGATCGACCGCTACACCGCGCCGCGCCTGTACGGCACGGGCCGGCCGCCGAGCCGGGGACCGGCCCGGTGAACCGCATGGTCCTGGCCCTGATGGGGGTGTGCGTGGCGGCGGCCGTGGTGCTGGCCGTCACCGACCGGGTCACCCGGGGGCCCATCGCCGAGCAGCAGCGCCGGGAAGTGGTCCGCTCCCTCGACTCGGTCCTGCCCCCCCACACCAACCAGCCCGACCGGGACACCCGCCGGGTGAGCCCCGACGGCGGCCCCCCCGTGACCCTGTATCTCGCCCGTCAGGGCGAGGACTGGGTGGGCACGGCCCTCAAGGTCACGGCCCCGGACGGCTACGCCGGGGCCATCGACCTCATGGTGGGGGTGGACCGCCGAGGGGTCCTCACCGGCGTGGCCGTCCTGGCCCACGCCGAGACCCCCGGCCTGGGGGACCGGATCACCAGCGACCCCGACTGGCTGCCCGCCTTCCGGGGCCGCAGCCTCACCAACACCCGCTGGGCGGTGAAGAAGGACGGCGGCGACATCGACCAGTTCACCGGCGCCACGATCACCCCCCGGGCCGTCACCGACGCCGTGCGGCGGGCCCTGGAGATCTGCCGCGACTTCTGCCGATAGGAAGCCGCCGTGGGGCGCCGCCGGGAGGGCTTGTCCATCCCGGCGATGCCGTTTACATTGGGTAGAAACGCTCCGTGAGGGGGAGCTGGAGTCCTGAACCGTCCGATGGAGGCCACAACCCCGTCCCGCCCCGTCCCCCTGGCCGCCGAGCCCACGGCGGTGCCCGCTCCCGCCCCTCCCGGGGCCGTCCCCGCCCGTCCCGCCTTCACCACCGCCGACCTGACCGCCGACTTCACCCGCGGTCTGTGGAAGGAGAACGGCGTCTTCAAGCAGATGCTGGGCCTGTGCCCCACCCTGGCCGTGACCACCACGGCCGTGGGGGGCCTGGCCATGGGGCTGGCCACGGCGGCGGTGATCCTGGCCTCCAACGCCTCGGTCTCCCTGGTGCGGGGGGCGATCCCGTCCAGCGTCCGCATACCCGCCTTCATCGTCATCATCGCG
>Ga0210123_1000442_pt1 | contig 25959 bp, 25 predicted proteins | sample Muzzi_PWB_D2_FD_185535 | JGI IMG/M metagenome (GOLD analysis project Ga0210123, IMG submission 185535) | Wetland microbial communities from San Francisco Bay, California, USA, that impact long-term carbon sequestration - Muzzi_PWB_D2 (SPAdes) | ecosystem: Environmental > Aquatic > Marine >... | reverse complement strand
AAGCCCCGGGCTTCGAGGATGGCACCGACCGAGGCGGCCGCCACACCCTTCCCCAGAGACGAAACCACTCCGCCCGTGACGAAGATGTACTTGGTCGCCATGCTCATCTCCCTGTCAGATTCCCTTCCGTGGTTCGCGGCCCAGGCTGGATAGGCCGCTCCCTTCCCTCTAGCCCTTGTCGGGCGCTTCGTTTCGGTCCAGCCGTGGTGCCCCGTTCGGGGCCCCGTCCAGAGTCAGCTCCAATGCTCCGGACGTCGATTCCCTAATCCCCTGACTGCAACAGCCGTTCTACGCGCTCCAGGTCCGCGCGGGTATCGACCCCCGGCGACGGCCGGGAGGTCACGAGGACCTTGATGCGGATGCCGTTCTCCAAGGCCCGGAGCTGCTCCAGAGCCTCGGCTTCTTCGAGGGGCGTCGTCGGCAACGAGGCGAGATCGAGGAGCGTCTGTCTCTGATAGCCGTAGAGCCCGATGTGCTTGAGTGGCGTCCTCGCGACCTCCGATTCCGGGTGCCGCGGGTACGGAATGCGCGAGCGACTGAAGTAGAGGGCGTAGCCCTCCCGGTCCGTGACCACCTTCACCGCATTCGGGTCGTTCCTCTCCTCCGCCTCCGCGGGCACCGCCAGGGTGACCATCGGCACCTCCGGGTGGTCGAGCAGGTGCCGGGCTACGAGGCCGACCGCCTCCGGGTCGATCAACGGCTCGTCCCCCTGGACGTTGACCACCGCCGCCGCGTCCCAGTGCTTGGCCGCGTAGGCGATTCGGTCCGTGCCGCTGGCGCACTCGGCCGGCGTCATCTCGACCGACCCGCCGAAGGCCTCGACCGCATCGAAGATCCGGCGGTCGTCCGTCAGCACGACCGTCCGGGCGATGCCGGGCGCCCGCCGAGCGCGCTCGTAGACGTGCTCGATCATCGGCCTGCCGGCAAGGCGCAACAGTGGTTTCCCTGGGAGTCTGCTGGAGCCGTAACGAGCCGGAATGGCGGCGACGACAGTCCCCCGGGAGGTATGCGTGGAACGGGGGGTCGCCGCATCAGGGGGCACGGCCTAATCTACGGCGAGAGGCTCTCGACTGTCAACGCGGGTGAGGTGGAGTGAGGAGTGAGGTCGTTCGCTTCGCTCACGCTTCGGCCGACTGAAGTCGGCCGCTTCATTCCAGATCGTGTCTCCGAACGGCAGTCCGAGATTGAAGCGGCCGGCTTCAGCCGGCCGAGGGCGCCCGTCAGGGCGCGGCCATCTCCGCGTTTCCACTCCCGTCACGCTCCCACGCCCGTCAGGGCGCGGCCTCACAGCTCCTCGACCGGATCGAAGTCCTCGACCTTGGTCAACACCCCGTCCACGAACCGGTAGACCTTGCCCAGCTCGAAGTACCACCACGAGGCCTCCTGGCGGTCGGAGAAGTCGGTGGTCTTCACCCGGTCCGGACGGCCGTGATCTTCGTAGACCTCCCGCTCGTCGTCGGTGTCGACCGTCGCCAGAAACGCCCGGAAGGTCTCGATGAGCTGATAGCGCCCGATCACCATCGGCGCCACCGCCGGGCTCGCGCGCTCGATCCGGTCCTTGACGTCGAGCCGCTCGAGCTCCACCATCTCGTCGCCGTCCTCGCCGCGCACCATGATGCCGGCGACGAGCTCGAACCGGTTGTAGTAGTCGTCCCACGGGAAGGCGATGGTGTACTGGCCGTCGGTGCCGGTACGGTCCGAGACCTTGAACACCTTGCCCGTGGTCCGCCGGAATTTGCGGACGTCGAACGCCTTCCGGGAGAGCTCGAGGGTCACGTAGACCCCTTCGATCGGCTCTCCGGCCGGGGTCGTTACCAGGCCGGTGACCTCCACCCGTTCGCCCTCCTCGTAGAGGGCGCCGACGAGATCGAACGCGTTGGCGGGCCTGGGGAGGAGAAGAGACGGGGCCAGGGCCACCAGGAGTGTCAGCGGAGCGAGCGAACGGGTCGAGGAAGCTCGGTGCATGGGTCGCATCGGCGGTCGGTCACCGGTAGTTGGTGAAAGAGAGTGGCAGGTCGAGGTCGAGACCCTTCACGTGGGCGATAACCGTCTGGAGGTCGTCCCGGTTCTTGCCGGACACGCGCACGCTATCGCCCTGGATCGCGCCCTGGACCTTGAGCTTGAGCTTCTTGATCTCGGCGACGATCTTCTTCGAGGTCTCCTGGGGGATGCCCTGCTGGATGCCGATGTGCTGGCGCGACCGGCCGCCGGCCGCGTCCTCGATCTTCTCGGGGCGAAGCGCCTTGAGGTCCACCCCCCGGCGCACCAGCTTCGACTTCAGGACGTCGAGCGCCTGGCCGAGGGTGTACTCGTCGGCGGACTCGATCGTCAGCGCGTCGTCGGCGAGCTCGATCCGCACGTTGGCGCTCTTCAAATCGAAGCGGTTGACGACCTCTTTGTGGGCCTGGTTGACGGCGTTCTTGACCTCTTGGAGGTCGACCTGCGAGACGATGTCGAACGAATTGCTTGCCATGACGGGGGGAGTATACCGGCGCGGCGGTCCGCCCGGGGTGGGCGAGCCCCGGCGGCGCCTACATCTCCTCCCAGACGATCCACTCCGGCGCCTCGAACAGCCCCCGCGGCTCGACCGAGTGGTAGTCCGAGAGCTCGAACCGTGTCCGGTTGCCTTCGCGGTCCCGGTAGGCGAGCTCCCGGAGCCGGTCGGTTCCGGTGTCGACGACGAGCGTCGCCTCGGTGAGCTCGGTGCGCTGGGCGAGCTCCGCCTTCGGCTCGAGGCGGATCGCCACCCAGTCTTCTCCGGTTTCCGTGACCCGGGCCTCGTAACGGTCGCCCAGGTCCTCGATCGGCAGCAGCAGCAGATCGAGCCCCGGCTGGCTCTCGCGGTCGAGCGAGCCCTTCTGGCCGCGGCGGTCCTCCGGGTTCCAGGCCCAGACCTCCTCGTCGCACAGGAGGAAGCTCTTGGGAAAGGGCTCGTCGTAGTCCCAGCGCAGGCACTTCGGGAGGAGGAGCGCGATGCGCCCCTCTTCCTGCTCGCCGGAGGAGAAGCCGGCCGGCACGTAGCTCTGGACGAACTCCGCCTGCTCCGCGCCGGCCGAACCCAGGCTGCGGCGGGCCTGGTCGAGCACCGCCCAGGGGCTCGGCGTGGCGTCGGCCGTGCCTTGGGGGGCTGCCGGCTCCTGGGCCGCGGCGGCGGCCAGGGCCGGGCTAACCAGAAGGCCCAGCGGGCCAAGCAGAAAGCCCAGAAGCCCCGCGAGGGACAGGGCGGCGACCACCAGGGCCGCCGGGCGTCGCGCGCCGCCGTGCTCGACCGGCCGGGCCATCAGCTCTCCAGGCTCCGGAGCGCGCGCTCGAGCGCCGCACGGGCGCCGACGGCGATCTTCGGCAGCTCGGGGTTGTCGCTCACCTGGGCCATCAATCCCGGGTCCATGGCCGCGACCACAGTCTTGCCGTCGTCGGCCTCGTAGACGACCACGTTGCAGGGCATCAACAGGCCGATCGAGATCTCCGCCTGGAGCGCCTGGTGGGCGAAGTGCGGGTTGCAGGCGCCGAGGATGATGTAGCGGCGGAAGTCGGCGTCGAGCTTCTTCTTGAGCGTCGCCTTGACGTCGATCTCGGTCAGCACGCCGAAGCCCTCCTCCTTGAGGGCGGCGGTGACCTTCTCGATCGCCTCCTCGTACGGAAAGTCGACGCGGATCTCGATGCCGTATTGGGGGGTGGTGGTCGTGGTCATGGGGTCAGAACCTCCTGAAGGGTAAATCGGGCTTCGGGGTCTTGTACGAAGCAGTCTCCGTGCCAGACGGCGCACGCTCTGGTGCGCTGAAGCGCACCCTACGCTCATCTTGAGAGACGAAGGGCCGCCCGGAGGTTCCTGGAAGGCCTAATGACGAAAATGCCGCGTCCCCGTCATCACCATCGCCATCCCCTGCTCGTTGGCCGCCGCGATCACCTCGTCGTCCCGCTTCGACCCTCCCGGCTGGATCACCGCCTTGACCCCCGCCTCGGCCAGCACGTCCAGACCGTCGCGGAAGGGGAAGAACGCGTCCGACGCCGCCACCGTCCCCTCGAGCTCGAGGTCCGCCTGTCGGGCCTTGTCGATGGCGATCCGGCACGAGTCCACACGGCTCATCTGCCCCGCGCCCACGCCCACCGTCTGTGCCGAATTGGCGACGACGATGGCGTTCGACTTCGTGTAGCGGCAGACCTTCCAGGCGAGCTCCAGGGCGTCGAGCTCGTCGTCGGTCGGCTGCCGATCGGTCGCCACCTGCCAGCTCGCCGGGTCGTCGGTCGCCGAGTCGGCGGTCTGGGCCAGGAAGCCGCCGTCGATCGAGCGAAGCTCCATCTCACTCCGGTCGCCGAGGTAGAGCGGGCACTCGACCAGCCGGAGGTTCTTCTTCAAGCCGTAAACCACCCGCGCCTCGCCGTCGAAACCGGGGGCCACCACCACCTCCACGAAGAGATCGCGCATGGCCTGGGCGAGCTCCGGCGAGGCCGGCCGGTTGACGGCGATGATCGAGCCGAAGGCGGAGACCGGGTCGGTCGCCAGGGCGCGCTCGTAGGCCTCGACCAGATCCTTGCCCACGCCGATACCGCACGGGTTGTTGTGCTTGACGATCACCACCGCCGGCTGCTCGAGCTGGGAGGCCATCTTGCGGGCGGCGTCTGCGTCGAGCATGTTGTTGTAGGAGAGCTCCTTGCCCTGGTGCTGGAAGAACCCGCCGAGCACGCCGGAGCCGCCGACGGTGCGGTAGACGGCGGCCTGTTGGTGGGGGTTCTCACCGTAGCGGGGCTCGAGGCGGCGCGCCAGATCGAGGCCCATCCGCTCCGGGAACGGCCCGGCGTCCTCGGTCCCCGCATCCGGTCCGGCGAGCCAGGCGGCGATCGCCCCGTCGTACTCCTGGGTGTGGCGGAACGCCTTGATCGCCAGCTCACGCCGCAGGGCCTCGCCGACCACGCCCTCGTTCTTCTTGATCGCCTCGAACACGCGCCCGTAGTCGTCCGGGTCGACCACCACCGTCACCGAGCCCTGGTTCTTGGCCGCGGCCCGCAGCATGCACGGTCCGCCGATGTCGATCATGTCGATCGCCTCGTTCTCGGTGATGCCGTCGCGCTCGATCGTGCGCTGGAACGGGTAGAGGTTGACCACCACCAGGTCGATCGGCGCGATCCCCTGCTCCTTGAGCTCCTTCAGATGGTTCGAGCGCGACCGGTCGGCCAGGATGCCGCCGTGGATCTTCGGGTGGAGGGTCTTGACCCGGCCGTCGAGGATCTCGGGCGAGCCGGTCACCTTCGAGACGGGGATGACCGGCACGCCGTTGTCCTCGAGATAGCGCTGGGTGCCGCCGGTGGAAAGGATCTCGATGTTCAGCCGGGCGAGGTTCCGGCCCAGCTCGGCCAGGCCTCGCTTGTCGGAGACGGAGAGAAGGGCGCGGCGGACGGGAAACATGAAAGCCACCTTTCGCGGTCGGATGCGGGTCGCGGTCGAATGCTTGTCGCGGTCGGTTGGGGATGTCTCTGGAATGACCGAGGCGGTGTCGAAGGGGGCACCCGGCCGAATCTCTCTCGAGCGGTCGGCTGAACCTCTCTCCGGTTGAAGTCGGCCGGCCTCCGTGCCGGCCGAGTGTGAGCACAGCGAACGACCTCACCCCGGACCCCGCACCGGCCGGAGTCGAATATAGCCGACCGCTCGGGCGGCTGTCACCGCCCTCGGTGTCGGCCGTGTGCTGCCTGTCAGATCAGCCGCTCGCGGAACGCCCGCGCCACCGCCTGAGCCCGGTTGCGGACGTCGAGGGCGGAGAGGATCGCCCGGATGTGGTTGCGTACCGTGTGGATGCTGATGCACTCCGAGGATGCGATCTCCTCGTCGGAGAGCCCGTTGGCCAGGAGCTGCAGGATGTAGAGCTGCCGCGGCGTCAGGAGGGGCTCGCTGGGCTTGCCACCGGTCCGCTCACCGAGGGTGACGCTCGCCGTCTTCGGGTTGGAGAGAAGCCGCTCGATCGCCTCGTCCGCCCTCCGCCGGCGGAGCACCGGCTCCAGGAAGTAGACGTATGCCTCCCCTTCGTCCTCCTCTCCGAGGACGATCACCACGGATACCGCCACCCGCGCGACCCGCCCGGAGGTTTGGGTGACCTGGATCTCGAAGTTCTTGACCGCCTCACCCTGGGACAGCACCTCGATGAACGCCAGGTGGCAGTCGAAGAGGAGGTTGCCGAAGGAGTCCCTCGCCTCGAGAGTGCGGTAGAGGCGCCTGCCCGCTTGGCAGCCGTGGACGTCGCATCCCAGGAGCGCATTCGCGTGCTCGTTGCACGCCGCGATGTGGTTGGTGTCGTCCGTGGCGACGGCTGCAGTCTTGGCCCGCTGGACGATGCCGGTCGCGGTCAGGACGGCCGGGGAGCTTCTCCCGCGGTGGGTATGCCCTGGGGCGAATCGGAGACCGTTCTTGCCAGACATTTCTTTCTTACGAAAAGAATGATATTCCGAATTTGCTGCTATCGGTTAGCTCTGGTCTGTCTCTCTGGTTCCGATCTTAGCAGCGCAGGTGGCTTCCGGCAACCTCTTCTCCTGTGTAACCTCCTGATTTTCATGGCATTAGATCTGTCTGTCCGGGGCCTCTGGTCAGCCCGTCTTTGTTTTAGAGAAGTCGATTATCAGGAAACTAGAAGGCGCCGTCTCTTCGAAGGATGGCTCGAACTCACTACGGATTTGACTCGGATCGGTCATTGTGGCCCATTGGCGACCTTTCTACTGTCTTAGTCAGGAAACGCGGGCAGCGAGTTGAGGCCGAACGTGGACTGTTCGGCGGAGCCTGGAAGGACCGGGGAGGGTGGTGGCTCCGGAGCAGGGTAGCGCTGCTGCCGGCTCGAACCTTCGCAGAAAGGAGAGGGGCATGGCTTCGACGAACGGAAACTGGAGATTCCTGGCCTCGGTGGTGGCCCTGGTGGTCGCCGTCCTGGCGCTTACACCGCTTCCCGCGAACGCTCAGTGCGTCGGGGCGGACGTCACCGCGGACGTGGTGGCGATGGACCAGGTGATCGTCTACAACCGGCTGGGTGCGTTCAATCCGGCGGGGATGATCTACGCCCTGGCCCGGGACGTCTTTCCAAACACAGCGGTGGTGGAGGACTTCGCCAACAGTTGTGCGTCGGTGGCGTGCACGCCGGGGCAGGTCCACCTGAGGGCGGACAAGCGGCCCCGTCCGCTGACCCTTCGGGCGAACGCGGGGCAGACGCTCTGCATCCAATTCACCAACCTGCTGAATCCGATGGCGATCACCGACGCCGGCAACGCGGCGCCCGGGATCGGTGTGCCGCCGCTCGTCTCCGAGCAGCCGGTGACCCGCACCGCCGGGTTGCACATTCACGGCATGCAGGTGGTGGGCGGCATCCACAGCGATGCCTCGAACGTCGGCCTGAACGCGGGCAGCCTGGTCGCTCCGGGCGGCTCCACGACCTACACGGTCTACGCGGAGAAGGAGGGTGCGTACACCGTCAGCAGCGGCGCGAGCATGGGCGGAGAGGGTGGCAGCGGCGCCATCGCCTCGGGGCTTTTCGGTGTGATGAACGTCGAGCCGGCGGGCGCCGAGTGGTACCGGAGCCAGCTCACTCGCGCGGAGATGGACATGGCCACCACCGGCTTCACCGCGGCGGGCCAGCCGATCCTCGACTACGGCGCGGTCTACCCGGTGGGCCATCCCTACGCCGGCAAGCCGATCCTCGGCATGCTCGACGGCACCGAGATCTTCCACTCGGACCTGAACGCCGTCATCACCGGCCCGGGCCAAGGAGGCTTCGCGGGTGAGACCCCGAGCCCCCAGTACCCGAACCGTGGGCAACCCTTCCGGGAGTTCACCGTCGCCTTCCACGACGAGGTGAAGATCGTCCAGGCGTTCCCGGGGTGGTTCAACAACCTCAAGTTCACCCTCGGCAGCGTCAAGGACGGCTTCGCCATCAACTACGGCACCGGCGGCATCGGCGCCGAGATCATCGGCAACCGCCTCGGCGTCGGCCCCATGCACGAGTGTGCCGACTGCAAGTACGAGGAGTTCTTCCTCACCTCGTGGGCGGTCGGTGACCCGGCGATGATCGTCGACGTGCCGGCCAACGCCGGCCTCGAGGCCTGTGACCCGGCGCTCAACAACTGCGCCGCCGTCGGCCCCAAGGCGACCAAGGCGTTCTACCCGGACGACCCGTCGAACGTCTGGCACGGGTACCTGAACGACCGCACCAAGATCCGCAACATCCACGTGGGGACGGAGCACCACATCTTCCATCTCCACGCCCACCAGTGGCTGTTCGCGCCCCTCGACTCGGGCTCGAACTACCTGGACGCCCAGGCCATCGGCCCCGGCTCCTCGTTTACCTACGAGATCGCCTGGGGCGGCGGTAACCGGAACAAGACCGCGGGTGACTCGATCTTCCACTGCCACTTCTACCCCCACTTCGCCCAGGGCATGTGGGGCCTGTGGCGGGTCCACGACGTCTTCGAGCAGGGCTCGGTCCTCAACCTGGACGGCACGGTCGCCTCGCGCGGCCTGGTCGACGGCGAGATCGCGGGTGGCGGCTACGATCCGGCGGGCACCCCGGTCGCCGGTGGCACGCCGATCCCGGGCCTGGTGCCGCTGCCGACCATCGGCATGCCGCCGATGCCGGGCTCCTTCGTCGCCGACACTGACGGCGACACGGTGCCCGACACGCCGTTCCTCGGCTACCCGTTCTACATCCCGGGCGAGCCGGGGCACCGGCCGCCGACCCCGCCCCTCGACCTGGTGGCGGACGGCGGGCTGCCGCGCCACGTGATCACCGAGGGCACGGTGCACGCGGTCCAGACGCCTCTCAACTTCGAGAAGGAGCTGGTGACCGCGGTCGGCGTCGAGGTTCCGGAGACCGGCACCGCGGCGGAGAAGGCCGCCATGGCGTTCCACGGTCCACAGCCGGGCGGCGTCTTCCACTCGACCTTCACGCCGACCAACGCCCCGGCGCTCTTCGAGGTCAACGGCCTGCCGCCCAACGCCGGCTCGCCCTACGCCGAGCCCTGCCGCTCGGACGGCAGTGCCTACTACGGCGGCGCGCTGGGGACGCTCATCGGCAACCCACGGAGCTACAAGGCCTCGGTGATCGAGCTCGAAGTCCAGCTCAACAAGGTCGGGTGGCACTTCGGCCAGCAGCGGATCATCACTCTCGACCAGGACGTGGCCGACACGCTCGCCGGCATCCGTGCGCCGGAGCCGTTCGTCATGCGCGCCAACACCGGTGACTGCGTCGACTTCGACCACACCAACCTGGTGCCGAGCATCTACCAGCTCGACGACTTCCAGGTGAAGACGCCGACCGACGTCATCGGCCAGCACATCCACCTGGTCAAGTTCGACGTGATGAGCGCCGACGGTGCCGCCAACGGCTGGAACTACGAGGACGGCACCATGAGCCCGAACGAGATCCAGGAGCGGATCGCGGCGCTCAACGGCGACCACGCCCTCCCGGGTGACCCGTTCGGCCTCATCGACTTGGGCGGCGGCGTCGTCACCAACCTGGTGGCCGCGCCCTTCAGCGGCCCCTGCCCACCGGCGACGGTGGCGGCCGGCGGCTGCCAGGGGGCCCGGACCACCCGCCAGCGCTGGCACATCGACCCGATCTACGACGACTCGGGCTACGAGCGCGGGCTGGGCAACGTCTTCACCCACGACCACTACGGCCCCTCGACCCACCAGCAGGTCGGCCTCTACGCCACCCTGCTCGTGGAGCCGGAGGGCTCCCAGTGGCGTGACCCGGAGACCGGCGTGCTCATGGGCTCGCGGCCGGACGGCGGCCCGACGAGCTGGCGGGCGGACATCATCCCGCCCGACCCCGGGGACGCCTACCGCGAGTTCTACCTCGAGTTCGGCGACTTCCAGCTCGCCTACCGGGGAGCGGCCGGTGACGGCGGTCTCTTGAACGGCCCGAACACGCCGGTCAACCCGTCCGACCGGATCGAGCCGGGGCTGCCCTTCGTGCTGCAACCGAACCCGGCCACCTGCGGCGTGGGCCAGTGCCGCCCCGAAGCGATCTCGGCGGCCGACCCGGGCACCTTCGTCGTCAACTACCGCAACGAGCCGCTGGCGCTGCGCGTCCGCGACCCCGCGACCAACGCCCAGGCGCCTGGTCTCGCGGGCGATCTCGCCTACGCCTTCAGCTCGACCGTCACCCGGGCCGACGCCCGGCTCAACACGCCGCCGGCGGCCTGGCCCTACGGCGTCCAGACCGCGACCTCCGGTGCCCTGACCGGCGACCCCTTCACCCCGACGCTCCGTGTCTACGAGGGGGACCCGGTGTCGCTCCGGGTGCAGGTCGGCGCCCACGAGGAAGGCCACAACTTCTCGATGAACGGCATCCGCTGGCTGCAGTCCTTCGGCACCTCCTGGTCCGGCTACCGGAGCTCCCAGATGATGGGCATCTCCGAGTACTTCCGGTTCGAGGTCCCGGGGATCTCGTCGGCCAAGGGCAGTGTCGGCTTCGAGGACTACATGTACCAGACGGGAGCGTCGGTCGACGCCCGCTGGAACGGCACCTGGGGCCTGATGCGGGCCTATGACGACCTGCGGCCCGATCTCCTGCCGCTGCCCAACAACCCGGACGGCAAGGCGCCCTCGGCGACCGGCGGCGCGTTCCAGGGGGTCTGTCCGCGCGGCGCTCCCAGCCGAAAGTACACGGTGGTGGCGGCGCGGGCGGCGGACATCCTGCCGGGCGGCACCCTCGTCTACAACCCGGGCCCCGGTGCGGCCGGCCCCGCCGGACCGCTCCACGACCCGACGGCTCTCCTCTACGTGCTCAAGGAGGACATCGACAAGCAGACCGGGATGCTCGCGGCCGGCCGGAGGGTCGAGCCGCTCATCCTGCGGGCCGCGGCGGGCGAGTGCCTCGACATCACGCTCGAGAATCTGCTCCCGGCCGCGCTCCACGGTCCGGATCCGGCCTTCCCGCTGACCACCGCGGACCTTGCCGGGTTCAATCTGCTGCCGATGATCGTCAACGACTTCAACGCCAACCAGCTCAGGCCGTCGAGCAACGTCGGCCTCCATGCCCAGCTCGTCGAGTACGACATGACGGGCGGCGACGGCATGAACGTGGGCTTCAACCCCATGGTCGACGCCAAGGGCAACCTCCAGACCACCGCCGGGCCGGGCCAGACGGTCAAGTACCGCTGGTACGCCGGACGGATCGACCAGGACGACGTGGCCGGCACCCTGACGGCCGTGCCGGTCGAGTTCGGCGCCATCAACCTGATGGGTGCCGACCCGATCAAGCACAGCAACAAGGGTCTGATCGGCGCGCTGATCGTCGAGCCTGTGGGGTCGCTCTGGGCGGCGGCCGGCGAGGTCGGCACCGACGGTCTGCTCACCCGGTCCGCGGTGACGGTGACCCATCCGGGCGGCTCGTTCCGCGACTTCGTCGGGATCTTCCAGGACGACGTCAACGGACGGTTCGCGGACGGCTCGCCGGTGCCGACGGTCTCCGAGGAAGAGGAGCCGGAGGACAGCGGCATGAAGGGCCTCAACTACAGGACCGATCCGATCTGGTTCCGGTTGCCCATCGGCCCGACCGCCGACCCGCAGGTGACCCGCCTGGTCGACTTCACCGACGCCTTCGCCGGCGACCCGGTGACGCCGATCTTCACCGCGGCACCCTGCGAGGAGATCCGGTTCCGAGTGCTCAAGCCGGGTGGCCACAACAGAAACAGCGTGTTCACGCTGCACGGCCACCTCTGGGCGCGGCATCCCTTCAACCAGGACTCGACCGTCATCGGCGCCAACCTCAACACGGCGCACACCTTCTGGCACGGCGAGCAGATGGGCCATGGCGCCAGCAACCACATCAACGTCATTCCGCTCCACGGGGCGGGCGGCGTGACCTGCGCAACCGGGGACTACCTGTACCGGGATATGACGCCGGTCCACGCCTACAACGGCGAGTGGGGTGTGGTGCGGGTCCAGTAACCAGTGATCGAGGTTGTGGCAGCCCGCCTCGTCACGGGCTTCGCCCGGGTGGGCGCGGGGGTCGAGTCCTCCGCGTCCACCCACCTCTTCCGACGAACGACGACAAGTACGAACCCAAGAACGAACCCAAGAACGAACCCAAGAACGAACCCAAGAACGAACCCGGAGAGAGCCGACGTGAAACGACCGACCGAGACGAGCCATGGACGGTGGACCCGATCGCTGGCCTGGTTGGCGCTGACGATGGTGCTCGGGGCCCCAGCCGCGAGCGCCGCGAGCGCTCCGACCACGCCGACCACCCAGGGCGAGGACGCCCACCAGGTGGCGACCGCCAAGGGCTTGAGGATCGAGCTCCATCTGCAGTCGGTCGAGCCGGCGGCAGAGGGTGACGCGGCCGCCGCGGAGCTCATCGAAGGTACCTTCTCGGACATCCGCTTCCGGGTCAGCGAGGCCGAGAGTGGCAACCCGGTCTCCACCCTTCAGCCGGCGGTCTGGATCAGCCGGGACGAGGGCGAGGAGGGGCTCGGCTGCAAGGACCGGATCGGCCGCTACCTCCAGGGGATGCTGAGCTTCCAGGCCGACGTCGACCTCAACAAGTACTTCATCCTCATCCTGAACAACGACCAGACCATCTCCGTGGTCGACCCGCTCATGGGCGTGAGCGGCGTGACCCAGCTCTACACCATGGTGGTGATGGAGGACCGGGGCACCGACTGGACCCGGAGCGCGGACGACACCCTCCTCTTCGTGACCATGGAACGGGCCGGCAAGGTGGCGGTGGTCGACCTCGAGAGCTTCGACGTCATCGAGTCGATCGAGGTGGGCCCGTCGCCGACGCGGATCGCCCTCCAGCCGGACGGCCGTTACCTCTGGGTGACCCACGACGGGACGGGGGAGGGGGAGGGCGGGGTCACCGTGCTCGATGCGCGGGATCGTTCGATCGCCGGCAGGGTCGCCACCGGCCCCGGCCGCCACGACATCGCCTTCTCGGACGACAGCCTGACCGCCTTCGTCACCAACTCCGCCGCCGGCACGGTGTCGATCATCGACGTTCAGCGGCTCGAAGAGGTGGTGGAGCTTCCGGCCGGCAAGGCCCCGATCGCGGTCGAGCACACGGCCCTCGGCGGGGTCGCCTACGTGGCCTCGGAAGATGGGGTGCTGACCGTGGTCGACGGTGCCTCCCGCGAGGTCGTCGCCCGGCTCGAGACCGGCGCCGGCCTCAGTGACCTCCAGTTCGACCCGAGCGGCCGGTGGGGGTTCGCCGCGGTCGCCTCAGAGAACCGGGTGGACGTGGTCGACGCTTCGAAGCGGGCCGTCGTCCACCGCCTGGAGACCCGCAAGCGGCCCCACCAGATCGTCTTCACCGACAGCTACGCCTACATCCGCCACCTGGGGAGCGCCGAGGTCGGCCTCGTGCCGCTCGCGCAGCTCGGCATCGGCAACGGTCCGGGCGTCCAGGGCGTGGTCTTCGGCAGCCGGCCGCCCGAGGAGCCGACCGTTCCCGCCGCCGCACCGTCGATCGCTCCGACCGGCGAGTACGGCACCGTCGTCGCCGCCAACCCGAGCGACCGGATGGTCTACTACTACATGGAAGGCATGATCGCTCCCATGGGGAGCTACTCGACCTACGGTCGGGTGCCCCGGGCCGTGGGAGTGGTCGACCGGAGCCTCCGGGAGACGGAAAAGGGCACCTACAGCGCCCGGTTCCGCGCGCCGGAGGATGGCGACTACACGGTGGCCTTGCTTCTCGACTCGCCCTGGGTCGAGCAGTGCTTCACCTTCACGATCAAGCCGGATCCCACCCAGCCGGCCGACGAGGTGGGCACGGTCCATCTCGAGTACCTGACCGACCAGCGCTCGATCGCCGCGGGCACACCGCTGCGGCTCGAGCTCGCGCTCTCGCGCGGCTTCCGCGACCGCCCGGAGACACCGCTCACCGACCTCGAGGACGTGGTCGTCCTCGCCACCCGCCTGCCGGGAACCTGGCAGCGCCGCCAACTGGCCGAGCCGCTCGAGGGCGGTCGTTACGCCACGACTCTCGTGCCGGACCAGCCGGGCGCCTACTACGTGTCCGTGTCGGTGCCGTCGCTCGGCCTCGACTTCACAGAGCTTCCCTACTTCACTCTGCGCGCGGTGGAGAGGGAGGTCCCGGATGACCAGCGCGATGGAGGGAGATGAGCCCATGACGAGAACCCTTCCGAACCGGTGCCGCCCGGCATTCCCGAGCGTCCGGCGGACGATCCGCCGCGCCCTCGTGGCCCTGCCGGTGCTGCTGCTGGTGGGAGCCGGCGGGGTTGGGGCAGAGGACAACGTCGTCGAGCTGACCGTTCCGGACGTCGAGCTGGTCGACCAGGACGGCCACGCGGCCCACTTCCGGAGCGAGCTGATCGGCGATCACTACGCCGCCATTACCTTCATCTTCACCCGCTGCCCGACCATCTGCCCGACCTTGAACGGCATCTTCAAGCGGCTGCAGCGGGAGATCCCGGACCGGGTGGGCGACGATACGGTGCTCCTCACCCTCAGCGTCGACCCGGTCAACGACATCCCCGAGCGGTTGAAGCAGCATGCCGAGCGCATGGGTGCGGCGGATGGCTGGAGCTTCCTGACCGGCGAGCTCGACGCCGTCAACCGCCTGCTCCGCTCGCTCGAGGTCTACACCCCCGACTTCTGGGACCACGCGCCGACGGTCTACGTGGTCGACGGCCAGCGCGACGTCTGGACCCGGCTCTACGGCTTCCCGAGCTCCGAGCAGATCCGCGAGGTGCTCGACGGCTACCGGCACGACCGGGCCACGGGTGGGGGGGCGGGCTCATGAGCGCCCGGAGAGGGTTCGTGCCGTGGGCGCTCCGGTGGCTTCTCGTTCTGGTCGTCCCCGTCGTTCTGGTCGCTTCCGGTGGAGTCGCGGCGGCCCAGCAGGCGCCCGATGACCAGCGGCCGAGCGCCGACCAGGTCGCTCGGGAGTACTTCACCGATCTTCCCCTCGTGACCCAGGACGGCGAGGAGGTTCGCTTCTACAGCGACGTCCTGGCCGGTCGTGTGGTCCTCATCAGCAGCTTCTACACCGAGTGCCAGGGCGTCTCGCCCCGACAGGCCGAGGTGCTCGCCGGCCTCCAGGAGATGCTCGGCGAGCAGATGGGCCGGGATGTCCTGTTCGTCTCGATCACCGTCGATCCGGCGACCGACACGCCGGAGGTGGTCCGCGACTACGCCCGGGAGGTGGGGGCCGGCCCAGGCTGGATCTTCCTCACCGGCAAGCCGGAGAACGTGGACTGGATCAACCACCGCCTGGGCAACTACCTGGAAGAGCTGGAGGACCACCACGGCGTCTACCTCCTCGGCAACCTGAGGACGACGCTGTGGAAGAAGGCCCCCGCCCATGCCATGGCGATCGACCTCTACCGGGAGGTTCAGATCCTGCTCCAGGACGAGGGAGAGGACGACTCCACCCAGGACCGGCCGGCGTCCGCGCCGGCCGATCCGGGCGACCCGTCCCTCCTCACCGCCGCCGAGGCCCGCGGCCGGGACATCTACATGACCGGCACCTCGCCATCCTCGCCATCGGGCGCCGAGATCACCGCCCTCCTGGGTGCGAACGACCTCGAGCTCCCCGGCGAGGCGGCCCGCTGCGGCAGTTGCCACGGCCATGACGGAACCGGCCGGCCGGAGGGTGGTGTGCTCCCGAGCAACATCACCTGGGCTCACACCACCCGCTCCTATGGCCACATCCACGACGGCGGCGTCGAGCACCCGCCGTTCGACGAAACGAGTCTGGTCCGCTACCTGCGGACCGGCACCTTCCCCGGCGGCGCCGCCGGCGATCCGTCCATGCCGCGGTACCGGATCGCCGACGAGGACGCCCGGGATCTGGTGGCCTTCCTCCGGCGTCTCGGCTCGCTCCCCGACCCCGGGGTGGGGGAGCAGACTCTGAGGCTGGGCACCCTCGTGCCCCTCGGCGCTCAGGCCGGCGGGCTCGGCGAGATCGGCCGGGCGATCGTCGAGGTGCTGGAGGCCGCCTTCGACAGCATCAACCAGGCCGGCGGCATCTACGGTCGTCGGCTCGAGCTCGTGGTGGGGGACAGCGGCGCGATCTCCGATGCCGCCGCGGTCCGCGCCTGGCTCGCGGCGGAGCGGCCCTTCGCCCTGGTCAGCCCGGTCCTTCCGTCGAGCGAGGTGGAGGTCTACGAGGCTCTGGCCGAAGAGGACCTGAGCGTCATCGGACCCCTGGCCCTGGAATCGATCCGGAGCTTCTCGCTGAGCCGCAACGTCTACCACCTGCTCCCGGGCCTCGCGGAGCAGGTGGACGCGCTCCTGCGCTACGCGAGCTCCGACCTCGGGCTGGGGCGACTGCCGGCGGCAGTCCTCTACCCGGCGACCGAATCGGCCTCACCCGAGCTGGTGGAGCGGATCTCCGAAGCGGCCTCCCGCCTGGGCTGGCCCGCGCTCCGGGAGGTCCCGTTCCCTGCGCCGGGCGAGTCGAGCAGAGAGGCGGTTCGCGCCCTCCGGGACGACAGCGTGGAGGTGATCGTCTCCCTCGGTGTCGAAGGCGACCTGCGGGGTTTGCTCGACGCCGCGGTGGAGGAGGGGTGGCAGCCCTGGGTGCTCGCCCCGGGGGTGCTCTCAGGCGCCCTGGCGTTCGATGCGCCGCGAGAGGTGCGGAGGCGGTTCGTCCTCTCCTACCCGACCGTTCCGCGGGACCGGGACCCTCAGATGCTCGAAGAGCTCGCGACGCTCCTCGAGGGGCGCGAGACCGCGGCGCGCCACGGTCAGGTGACGGTCGCCACCTACTGCGCCGCGGCCGTGCTGGTCGAGGCGCTCCGGCGCTCCGGCAAGGACCTGGACCGCCGACATCTGGCAGACCGGCTCGACGGGCTCTACCGCTTCGAGACCGGGCTCATGCCTCCGATCACGTTCACCGCCAACCGGCGGGTGGGGAGCCGCGGCGCCTATGTGCTGCGCGCGGACGCCCTCGCCGAAAGCGGTCGTGCGCCGGCCGGAACCTGGATCGACCTCGATCGACCGCGGTCGACCTCGATTGACCTCGGTCGGCCAGCGTCTCCGACCGAACCCGAAGAGCGGGCCTCTGGAGACGGGCTCCCGAGGCCCCGCGAACCCGACATGGCAGGACCCCCCGCCCATGGAGAGCGGGGACCGTAGCGAAAGGCAAGGCGAAGCATGGCGAGGAAGAACCTGTCTATTCTGATCGTGTTGGTTGCGGGAGTGGGATTGCTTCTCGGCGCGGGCCCGGCATCCGCCGGTGGCCCGCCGACCGCGGCGATCGACTGCACCGCGCTCGTCTCTGGTGCCTGTGATGCCGAGCTTTCGGCTCTGTGCACGGCGACCGAGGCTGCGGGCTCGCTCAAGGCCCGGGATCGTGACGCTCTCGTCGGCAAGGTGGTCGAGACCAGCATCAAGCTCTCCCAGGACAAGGCCGTCGACGCCGAGCAGAAGCTCGCCGACTACGGGCTGAAGCTGGACGGGCTGATCAACGCCCCGAAGCCGAAGATCAGCGAGGCGGACGCCAATACCCTGTCCGCCCTGCTGGTGGGCGCCCAGATCTGCGTCGCGGCGATTCCGTAGCGGACCGCTTCGTGCGGGTGGGATGAGCCGATCGGTCCATCGGCTCATCGGGGAGGGGACAATCTCCGGTAGGGCCTTCGGTCGGAACCGAGCTTCCCGGCCGGGGGCCCTCTTTTTTCGTCGAGTCGGTCCCGAACGGCGAGCCGTGTGCTCGCTCAGCGCCCGGTCGGCGCGGCCGGTCTCTGGCGTCCTCTCGGCACGCGCACGAGCTGATCCCCTCCGCGCACCGGAAGCGCCGTCCGCTGGTCCATCCCGCCGGCCTTCAACCAGATGTAGCGGAGCACCTGGGCGATGTCGGTGGCCGCCTGGCTGAACGACGTCGAGGTCACGCCGAAGGCCGTGGAGCGATCATCGAACGCGCCCCGTCCGCTGGCGAAGCCGATGCGCCGGTACTCGCGGCCGACCAGCGGGTAGAGCCCCCGCCCGCGCGCGAGCGCTGCGTCGGCCAGGGCGGTCACGTCCGTCGGGCGGTCGAACGGCTCGCGGAAGCCGTAGAAGACCAGCGGAAAGCGCGGCTCCGCGCTCTCGGCATAGCGCAGGTAATCGGCGTAGTAGTCCCCCTCTCGGGGGTCCCGGTCATCGCAGTTCAGCGGGTTGTAGAGATCGGCCACGTAATGGCTCACCCGGCCGAGCTGGCGCACCACGTCGCCGAACGGCGCAAGCGAGCGGATCAGCTCCACCGCGTGCTCGGTCTCCGCGGCGAGCGCCGAGCGCAGGTGACCGGTGCCGTCGGCGTTCTGCACGTGGCGCAGCGGATCCGGATCGCTGAACGGGTCCATCACCCCGGCCCGCAGCTCGCGCCGATGGCGGTAGATCTGGCGTGCCAGATCGGGCGGAGCGAGCCGCGCCGCCTCCTCGGCCAGGGCCACCTGGAACCCCGGCGTCCACGCTGCCGCCGGAGCGCTCCCGAGCGCCGTCACCGCGAGCAGCAGCGCCGACAAGCCCCGAACGATCCGGCCCGAACCCTGGCGAAGAGGCCTCATGACGACTATTCTAGAGCCAGTCGACCCCCTGACGTAGCGCGAGCACCATAGGCGAACGATGCCCGAAGCCGACCACAAGCTCAACGCCCTCGGCCTGCTCTGTCCGTTGCCGCTGCTTTTTGCGGCCCGCGACATGGCGACGCTCGAGTGTGGCCAGGTGCTCGAGGTCATCGGCGACGACCCGGGCCTCTACGAAGACGTCCCCGCCTGGTGCGAGCGCGCCGGCCACCGACTCCTCGGCTTCGAGGAAGAGGAAGGCGTGATCATCTGTTGGGTGAAGAAGGGAGACGGCGCCGGCGCAACGGCGGCCGAGACCGACCCGGACGGGCCCGAAGGCCCCGACGGGGGTTGACGCCCCGGCACCCCGCCTGCTACAAATCCCCCCTGCCGGACACTGCTCCGGCACGCGTGGCCAAGTAGCTCAGTTGGTAGAGCACACGACTGAAAATCGTGGTGTCGGTGGTTCGATTCCGCCCTTGGCCACCATCCAACCCTCTCCTCAGACAGTCCAAGCAGTAGTCCCCTTCAAGACGAAGCGGCCGGCCTCCGCGCCGGCCGACTGCGCCCGCAGGGCGCGACCTCACTCCACCGGCGCCAGCCGGTGAGGCTCCGGGGCGCGCCCCCGGACGCTTGCCGGCGCTCATGACCCAAACGGCGGCTCCATGACCCAGAACGGGGCCTCCATGACGGAAACCGGCTCTCCATGACTCCTGGCCGGCTGTCGCCCGGCCGAGCTCCGGCTCGGTGTCACAGGCCCAGCTTTCCACTATGCTGGACAAATCCCACCACGGTCTAGCATGCTGCTCCCAGCAGGAGGAGAAGACACCATGCCCCTGAACATCAAGAACCGAGACGTCGAACGACTCGTGGATGAAGTGGCCAAGATCACCGAAGCGTTCCGCCGCTTCGGGAAGGGGCGCCACCCGGCGGCCCTGAACCTCGGAGACTGCCTGACCTACGCCACGGCCAAGCTCGCCGACCGCCCCCTCCTCTTCGTCGGGAACGGCTTCGGCGAGACCGACATCCCTGCCGCGTGATTTCCCCAGCCCCCAGTCTTCGATCGGGATCGCGTGGTAGGGAAGGGGCCCCAAGAATGAAATCGATCGGATCGTTGGCTCTGATTGTCGCGCTCACGTTATGCGCCTGTGGGCCAAGAGTGCTCCCGGATGTGGAGCAACGCCTGGGGTCGGGATGGGAGGAGATGGAGGAACGAGACTTCGAGGCGGCCCGCGGGACGTTCGCCGAGATTCTGGAGAGCGACGGCCTGGATCGGTCGATCGAAGCACAAGCCCTCTACTGGTTCGCCGCTGCGTCTTCGCAGTCTGGCGACCCCGAGGCCGCAATCGAGAGCTATGAGCAGCTTCTCAGGCGGTTTCCGGACCAGACCAACCTCGTCTCCTACGCGCTCCTCAACTCCGCAGCCGACTACGAGCGCCTCGGTCGCTTCAGCGAAGAGGAGGCGACGCTCCTACGCATGCTCGAGACGGGTGCCGAGGATAGTGCGCCATCCGGAGATACCCGCCTCATGGGAAACCCGTACGGGAACCAGCGTCACCGAGCCGCCTTCGAGCTGGCCCAGTTCTATGCTCGTCGAGAGCGTTGGGTGTTGGCCGAGACCTACATAGCGGCCGCTCGGTATGCGTTTCCATACCAGCACTTTTGCGGCAATGCCCTCCGCTCTGAAACCTACAGATCGCTCCTCCTCGAGTCGACGGTCCTCGAGCATCTCGGTCAAGACGATCAGGCGCAAGCGATCCTCCTGCCTTACGTATTCAAGTCGGGACTCAGCCCGTGCCTCGAAGAGGAGGTCGCCGTTCGGGGGGCCACCCTCCTCCGCGAGGAGCTTTCACCGGATGAGATCGAGACACTCGTCCAAGAAAGCCTGGACTCCATCCAGTCGACCGATGATCCTGACGATCCTTCCTGGACGATTCGGCTCGCAGGGCACGATGTGTCGTTCTCCCCCGCTGCTCTCCCAGGGGACTACTCGGAGAGCCGGCCCAGCATAGACGCCGTGCGACAGCGGATGCTGCAGACGACCTTCTTTCGCACTCTGGCCGGGACTGATCAAGACGGGCGCCCGGCAGCGGCCACCGGCTCGGAATGTTGGACACCTCCTGGACGCAGCGGACTGGAGACAGCCCGGGCGTCAACCAAGTGAAGAAACTTCTGAACCCCAACGCTTGCGTCGGCAACCTGACAGGCTACGACGCCTTCCTGATGGGAGTTACCCTCAACTGAGGGAGGCGACGATGACGCGCAAGAGGCTTCACCAGTTGGTCGACGAGCTGGACGAGCAGGACCTGCCCACGGCCCGTCGAGTGCTGGGTCCTGGCTCTGGATTCAAGACCTCCTCTGCAGGTGGTACGGGTGACGACTTTCGAACAGGAATACGAACAGCTCACCGATGAGGCCCTGCTCGAGATTCTGGCGGAAGGCCCTGAGCACTACCGGGCGGAGGCTCTCGCCGCTGCCGAGAAGGAGGCCAGGGGGCGAGGCCTCGATCCCAGCCAGGCGGCTCACCTCGAACCCTCGGTGAGGCGGCCTTCGAAACTCCGACGGTTTCTCGGGTTCTACTTCACCTGCGGCGGCTATGGTGCTCTCGCCGGGTTTCCCCTCGCGGTGTCGAGCTCACTCCAGAGCGACGCTCCTGTCGTGTCTGTCGGGTTCGATCTTCTGGCGCTGATGGTCTTCGGGGCCTCGTTTCTCTATCTTGGGAGCCGCCTGGGTACAGAGTGGCGGCTCTACGTCTTCTGGGCGGCGGTGCTGACGTCGATCTCCTGGGTGGCCGTCGCGATCTGGCCTCCAAGCGGCAGCCTCGACGAGCCCTCCGGCGTGGCTCTCGCAATCTCTCTCGCCACGAACCTCTACGTCCTCGTCCGCCTTCGTCGCCACGCCCGGAGGACTCCCTCGAGCTCCGCCTGAGCGGGTGGCGTTGGGGGGCATGGTGGTGTTGGTGGCTCTCGGGCTGTCGCTGGTCGGCGTGGGCCTGTCGCAGGCGGCGGCGGCAGATGCGATGGACCAACGCAAGGCCGCGGGGAAGGAGGCGTTCGAGAAGGGAGCTCTGTTCCTCCGGGCGGGGCGTGACCACGAGGGGAGGATCGTCCGCCGCGTCAAAGGATGGTCCTCCGCGAACGCCGCGGAGGTGCTGGGAGAGGCGAGACGAGCGGTGCGGAGAGCCCGCAAGGAGGCCGGAGGGGCTGGAGCAGGGTAGCGGCGCTCTGTCGTGGCGGTTGGGCGGTCCTCGGGTGGTCTCTGCGTGGTGAAAGGGGCATACGAAGAGGTTGGCCGAGGAGAGGGGGCTCGGCGCCGGGCGCGGGGGTGGTAGATGACGCGGGGGAGGGAAGCGAGCGAGTGCTAGGCTGATTGGAGGTGCCAAGGGAGTTGCAAAATGGCGAAGACCGCAACCATCACGTATCCGGAAGAGTTCACCGAGAGCTTGAAGCTGAGCGATGAGCAGGTCCAGCGAGAGCTCGGCTTCATGGCGGCTGCGAAGCTTTACGAGCTCGGTCGGGTCTTGTGCCGGGCAGGCTGCGGAGATCGCCGGTCTGAGTCGGCTTGCCCTCCTCTGGTGGCTCGCGGTGACGGGTGTCCCTGCCATCAACTTCTGCGGCTCCGAGGCCGAGGCCGAGGCCGAAGTCGAAGCTGCACGGGATCTGGCTGAATGAGTCTGTGGGTCGTCGATGCCAGCCCCTGGATCTTTCTTGGCAAGCTGGCGCGGCTTCCTCTTCTGCGAGCTGCCGCGACCACGTGCTGGTTCCGCAGTCAGGGGACGCGGAGGCAATTCCGGTAACGGTGACGGCGTTGTTCTGCCAGAGAGCCTTTGGACTTCCTTCTCTTTCGAATAACCAGACCGTGGGGTACCATGGAGGCTGCCCGAGAGGAAGCTGGCGATCTACACGCTGATCATGAACGTACCTTCCCGAGAGCGAACCCATCGATGAGCTACCGAGCAACCCTTCATCGCCTCGTCGACTCCCTCTCCGAGAGGGACCTGCCGGCCGTGGGTCAGGTCCTCGCCAGCTTCGCGACGACCGATCCTGTCGAACGTGCTCTGCTACTCGCGCCGCTGGACGACGAGCCCGACACCGACGACGAGGACCACGGCCTGACCGAGGCGCGGGAAGAGCTCGCCCGGGGCGAGGGCATCTCCACCGAGGAGCTTGAGCGCGAGCTCGGTATCAAATGAGTCGAGAGGTTCGCTGGCTTCCGCGAGCCCAAAAGGACCTGAAGCGGCTCGACCCGCCGACTCGGGCCAGGTTGATCCGGGCGGTCACGGAGTTCGCCCAGACCGGGCAAGGCGATGTGCGACAAATGGTCAATGTGACGCCTCCGGAGTTTCGCCTCCGGATAGGTGTCTGGCGAGTGCGCTTTTCCCGCGATGACGAACACCAGCTGATCCACGTGCTGCGTGTTCGCCATCGAAGCAAGGCCTATCGGTAGTTACCTGAGGAGGCCCGGGCCGGCGTCGAGCAAACAATGAGCAAACGGCCCGGATCGAAACAGGGGGTACTCCAACGTCGACGGCGGTAGGGGGCCTTACCTCCAACCGTCTGACCCATCGAAGCTTAGCGTCGCTTGGCGTACGCTGGCGCCGACTATCGTAGTTATTCATGGTTCACTGAAAATCGTGGTGTCGGTGGTTCGATTCCGCCCTTGGCCACCATCCCAACCTCTTTTCCCTCAGACAGTTACAAGCAGCCCCGAGGCTCGCTCGGCCGGTCGAGAATCGGCCGAGCAAACAATGAGCAAACACTTGGGGGCGAAATCGGGCGTGGTCGGGCGTAGACCGTCGCCCCAGCGGCCAGCTCAGAGCCCCGGGGTAGCACCTCATCGGATACCATGGAGCCACTGGAGGTTCCCGATGACCCGAGTCGAAGCGATCGAAGAGCAGGTCCAGAAGCTCTCCCCCGCCGAGTTCTCCGAGCTCCGGGACTGGATTCTCGAACAGGACTGGGAACGCTGGGACCGCCAGATCGAGCGAGATGCAACGAAGGACAGGTTGGACCCGTTGTTCGAGCGCGCTCTAGAGGCTCATCGCCAGGGCAAGAGCCGCGAGGTGTGAAGCACTTCACGAGTCCGGAGTTCTGGCAGCTCCTCGATGACCTTCCGGACGAGATCCAGAGCCGCGCGCGCCGCAGCTTCGAGCTCCTCAAGGCCAACCCACGTCATCCCTCTCTGCGGTTCAAGAAGGTGGGGCCGTACTGGTCGGTCCGTGTGGGGCGCGGATACCGCGCTCTCGGCATCGACGTCGAGGGTGGCATCCTCTGGGGCTGGATCGGAACCCACGCCGACTACGACAATCTCCTCCCCTGATCGAGTCTTGAATGGCGGGGTGGTTCGGATGAGTCTCAAGTAGCTCCCCTGAAGGCGGTAGAAGCAGGAGACGACCATGCCCGAAGCTCCAGCGGAACAGCCACCGAGAATGGAACCGCTCCATCCCGGGGCGATCTTGCGGGAGGACGTCCTGCCAGCGCTCGGCCTCAGCGTGAGTGAGGCCGCGCGACAGCTTCGAGTGTCCCGCCAGATGCTCCATGCAATCCTCGCTGAACGCTCGGCGGTCTCGCCGGAGATGGCGGTGAGGCTGGGCCGGTTCTGCGGCAACGGCCCCGGCCTCTGGCTCCGCTTGCAAGTGCAGTATGACCTGTGGCACGCGGAGCGCCGGCTCCACGACGAGGTGGAGCTGATCCCACGCCACGCGGCGCTCTGACCGGGTCAGGGTCGGAAGGTCTGAGGCCAGCGTTGCGCCCATGCGCACATTCACCCTCAGGTTGCCCAACTCCCTCCATCGGGGCGTCAAGGCGCTCTCCGAACGCGAGGGTGTGTCCATGAACCAGATCATCGCCACCGCGGTGGCGGAGAAGCTCTCGGCACTCGTGACGGAAGACTATCTCGGAGAGCGCGCCGCCCGAGGGAGCCGCGAGCGGTTCGAGGCGGTGCTGGGAAAGGTCCCGGATGTCGAGCCCGAGGAGCGAGATCGTTTGGACTGAAGTGGTGTCGTTGCGGCTTACGCTGTCTCCGGGCACCTGGTCGGTGGTGCCGGAAGCTACCTGGACTGGCCTTCCCGAAGTACCGCCACTCCTGCTCAGATTGCTACCGGCTCGAGCGATCAGTTGCCGGGTGGGATTCGAACCTACTCAGAATCGCTTCCTTTACAGGGCACGCAGAGAAGTTCGGTCAGCGGCGGTTGAGGGTTTCCGCACGCAGTAGAGGTCTGTACGATAGAGAAGGTGCTTCCAGCCACGTTAACTGTTCCAGCGCGGGGGCCGGTTCCGGTGTTTGCGGCAACACAGAAAGAGAGGTTTGCTGCGCCGCTGCGGGCCTCGCTGGAGGTGTTACAGAAATCGTCGTTTGTGATCCAATCGGCGTTGCTGGACCAGGCCCACCCACAGAGGAAGCTAGGAGTCTGCGCGGCAGAAATCCAGGGTTGCGTTGCGAGCGCCGTGGGGCCAGCTACGAGGCGCCGCGACACAGGCGATGCCGAGCCATCGTCGCGGAGCGGGAACGAAGTAGATGGCCCCACGCCGTCGCAACCCTTTGGGCGCATGGGGGTTGTGGACCGTCTTCGGCGTTGCTCGTCGTCAACGATGGCACCGCATCGCCTCCTCCTCGCGCCTGGAATCCGGTCCGCAAGACCCATGCGCGCGACCTTGGATTTCTACCGCGCAGACTCCTAGCCTGCATTATTCATGAGCCACCTACTGCGAGCCGCAATTGCACGCAATCTCAGGGCGTACTCGCTCTTTGCTCCTCGACGTACCGTACAGTACGCCTGCGTCGCGCATCGCTGTGTGCGCCCTGATCTCACGCGCACTTGCGGCTCTCGCTACGGCGTCTCATGAATAGTGCAGGCTAGTGGATACTTCCACATCGGCCGTGCTGGAATCGGCTTCGGGTCCCACGGTCTCAATGGTCGGTGAGATCGAGTAGCTGCAGCCGGCCTGACCTTGGGTGATCCAGACAGACTCTCCGGCAATGCGCAGCTCCCCGGTCTGGAGGATGAGCTGGAGGCGGGTAACGAGGTACGCCTTGGCGAGGCGGACCTGCTGCCACGTGGCCTCATGGCGGTCGCCATGGGCGAAGTAGACGGGTGTCACTCTTACCCGGTGGGCGTGCTGTCGGAAGAGGTGGACTAGGGGTTGCCCGTGAAAGGTGGCGTCGATGTAGATGCGGGGACATGGGCCCCGGCGCTCCCGGAGACCCAGGGCCACTTCTCCGATGCGCTCGGCGATCTTGGGGAAACGTGTGCCCGCGGGGAGGCGTTCTAGTGGTCTGAGTCACAAATCCCTTGCGTTCCGCGCAGGGGTCTTGCGGAGTGAATCCAAGGCGCGAGGAGGAGGCGATGCCGTAGCATCGTCGACGACGAGCAACACCGGAGACACCCGCAACCCCCCTGCGCCCTTCGGGTTGCGGCGGCGTGGGGCCGTCTACGGCGTTGCCGCTCCTCAACGATGCTACGGCATCGCCTGC
>Ga0210123_1000441_pt1 | contig 25999 bp, 15 predicted proteins | sample Muzzi_PWB_D2_FD_185535 | JGI IMG/M metagenome (GOLD analysis project Ga0210123, IMG submission 185535) | Wetland microbial communities from San Francisco Bay, California, USA, that impact long-term carbon sequestration - Muzzi_PWB_D2 (SPAdes) | ecosystem: Environmental > Aquatic > Marine >... | reverse complement strand
ACTGGAGGCCGGTCTGGAGAGCCAGGCGCGCGGTCGCCACGTTGTAGCTCTCTTCGAGGGCGGTCCTCACGGTCACCCAGCCGTGGTAGTCGTTGTCGTAGTTGCTCGGGGTCCAGGTCTGGGTCGGTAGCTGAACGGTCAGCGGACCGTCCTCCACCAGGCTCGCCGGCGTCGCCTCACGAGCCTGGAGGGCGGTGGCGTAGACCACCGGCTTGAAGGCGCTACCCGCCTGGCGGCGCGCCTGGGTCGCCCGGTCGAACTGGCTCTTCGCGTAGTCGCGCCCGCCCACGTAGGCGCGGATGGCGCCGGTCCGGGGATCGACCGACACCAGCGCCGACTGGAGCGGCCCGGCCATCTTGCGGCCCCGCTCCCACCCCTTCTCGAGCGCCGGCAGGCCCCAGGCCACCGCCCCCTGGGCGGCCTCCTGGTCGCGGGCGTCGAGGGTCGAGAGCAGGGTGTATCCGGCGTCCGCGAGGGAGTCGACGCCGAACCGGCGGGCCGCTTCCTCGGCCACGAAGTCGGCGAAGTAGGGCGCCCGGCGGCGCACCACCGGCTCCGGGGCCGTTCTCACCGGCTCGGCCTTGGCGCGCTCGGCGCGGGAGGCTTCGAGGGAGCCCAGCTCCACCATGCGGTCGAGCACCCAGTCGCGGCGCGTCCGGGAGCGGTCGGGCTTCCTCACCGGATCGTAATTGGCCGGCGACTGGATCATGCCGGCGACGAGCGCAGCCTCGGGCAGGTCGAGCTGGTTCGGATCCTTGCCGAAGTAGGCCCGCGACGCGGCACCGACGCCGATCAGGTTGACGCCGTTGGTGCTGCCCAGGTAGATCTCGTTCAGATACGCCTGGAGGATCGCCCGCTTCGTGTACCGGAGCTCCAGGAAGACCGCCAGGAACGCCTCCCGGATCTTCCTGGAGAGCGTCCGCTCGTGGGTGAGGTAGAGGTTCTTGACGAGCTGCTGGGTGATCGTCGAGCCGCCCTGGGGCGGACCGTCCCCGGTCACGTTCTTCCACAGGGCGCGGGCGATGCCGGTGAACGAGAGCCCGGCGTGGGAGAAGAACGAGGCGTCCTCGGCGGCGAGAACCGCCTCGACCAGCTCCTCGGGAAGCTCGTCCACCCGCACCGGCCGCCGCTCCTTGACGTCGTCACCGTAGTAGCTGGCGAGAAGCGGCGGCTCCAGAGTCGCCCGGCGCACCGAGCCACCCCGAAGCTCGAGCGACGACACGCGCCCGCCCCGCACCCGGATGGTGAGCGGCGCACCCCCTGCCGGGCCCCGCGGCGTCGGGAAGGTGCGCAAGAAGACGGTCAGCTCGGAGCCGCTCCGCTGGAACCGGCCGGGCGCCAGGCGCTCCCCCTCCTCGAGCGGCCGGTACCCCTCGGAGCGGAGCACCTCCAGCACCTCCCGGAGATCGACCGCCTGCCCGCTAGCCAGCACGGTCGGGACCCCATAGAGCCGGGACGGTTGATGTGCCGGAACGTCATCGAACTGCCCCGAGAGCTGCCAGTACGGCCAGAGCGCCCAGAGCCCCACCAGGCAGAGCACGAAGAGGGCGCCGAGGAAGGACCAGAGCACCGGCCGTTTGCGGATGCGCACCACCACCCGGAGGCGAGGCCCCCGGGCCTCGGACGAGCGCCGATTTCGAGGGGCTTGCGAGGGCTTGCGGGTGGACATCGTCTGAAGAGGTGGGGCCGCGCCGCACCGGCCGCCGGCCGCGCCGCCCGTTCCGGTCTACCGGATTCTCGAGCAAGAAGCAAGAAGCAGGCCGGGGCGACAGACATCCCCCGACGACCCTCCGCACCAGAAATTCCCCAACCGCCGTTCCACGTTCTCATCCCTGGCCCGGCACCAGCCCAGCGGCCCCGATCCGCCGCCAAGGCCCGGAAAGCCGGCGCCATTCCCCCAGAACCTCCAGAGGAAGCAGGCTCGACCGATGATCTCCGTCTCCGGACTCGCCAAGCACTACGGCCCCCAGACCCTCTTCGAGGACGTCGCCTTTCAGCTCAATCCGGGCAACCGGTACGGGCTGGTCGGGGCGAACGGGTCCGGCAAGTCGACCCTGCTCCGCATCCTCTCGGGCCAGGAGGAGGCCTCGGCGGGGACGCTCGCCATCCCGAAGCGGCTGACCCTCGGCTTCCTCGAGCAGAACCACTTCCAGTACGAGCAGATGCCGATCCTCGAAGTGGCGATGATGGGGGACCATGCGGTCTGGGAGGCGATGAGCGAGAAGGAGCGCCTCCTCGAGCGCGCCCACGAGGAGTTCGACGCCGAGCGCTACGCCGAGCTCGAGGACCTGATCCTGGCCAAGGACGGCTACTCCCTCGAAGCCCGGGCGGGGGAGGTCCTGGAGGGCCTGGGCATCCCGACCGAGACCCACCGTCAGCCTCTCTCCACTCTCTCGGGCGGTTTCAAGCTCCGGGTGCTCCTGGCCAAGACCCTGGCTGCCAAGCCGGACGCCCTGATGCTCGACGAGCCGACCAACCACCTGGACATCGTCTCGATCCGCTGGCTGGAGAAGTTCCTCGCCGCCTACGAGGGCATCGCGATCGTCGTCTCCCACGACCATCGCTTTCTCGACAACGTCTGCAACCAGATCATCGACGTCGACTACGAAACAGCCATCCTCTACCCCGGCAACTACACCGCCTTCGAGGCCGCCAAGCACGAGGAGCGGACCCGCCGCGAGGCGGAGAACGAGCGGATGGAGAAGAAGATCGCCGACCACCAGGCGTTCATCGATCGCTTCCGCGCCAAGGCCACCAAGGCCCGCCAGGCCCAAAGCAAGGTCAAGCTGATCGAGAAGATGGCGGACGACCTGGAGCCGCTGCCGCCGTCGTCGCGCCGCTACCCCACCTTCCGCTTCCAGCAGGTCCGGCCGAGCGGCAAGGACGCCCTGGTGATCGAGGACCTGTCGAAGGCCTACGGCGACAAGCAGGTGCTCGAAGGTGTCTCGCTCACCGTGCGCCGGGGGGACCGGATCGCCATCATCGGCCCCAACGGCATCGGCAAGTCGACGTTGCTCAAGATCGCCATGGGCGAGGTCGAGGCGGACGCGGGCTCCGTGGAATGGGGCTACGAGACCTACCCCGGTTACTTCGCCCAGGACCAGAAGGAGATCTTCAAGGGCTCGAAGCAGAGCGTCGAGGCCTGGCTCTGGGACAAGTGCCCGGGAGAGCCGATCGGCTTCGTGCGCGGCAACCTGGGGACGGTCCTCTTCTCCGGCGACGATGTCAAGAAGGCGGTCGGCAGCCTCTCGGGCGGCGAAGGGGCGCGGCTCGTCTTCGCCCGCCTGGCGGTCGAACACCCGAACGTCATGGTGCTCGACGAGCCGACCAACCACCTCGACCTCGAAGCGATCGACGCTCTGGTCGAAGGGCTCAAGGCCTACGACGGCACGCTCATCTTCGTCTCCCACGACCGCTGGTTCGTCTCCGAGCTCGCGGACCGCATCATCGAGATCTCGCCCAAGGGGATCGACGACTTCAAGGGAACCTACGCCGAGTACCTGGAGATCGTGGGCGACGACCACCTGGACGCCGACGCCGCCATGCTCCGGGTCAAGCGGGAAAGGAAGAGCAAGGAGAAGGCGACGCCGGTCAGCCAGGAGGACGAGCGGGAGCGCCGCCGCCGCTCCAAAGAGCTCGCCAAGCGCCGCGACCAGGTCACGACCCAGGTCGAAAAGGCCGAGGAGCGGGTCGGCGCCATCAACGAGACCTTCTGCGACCCCACCTACTTCGAGAAGACCCCACCCAAAGAGGTCACCAAGCTCGAGCGCGAGCAAAAAGAGCTCAACGCCACCATCGAAGAGCTCATGGGCGAGTGGGAGCGGATCGAGACCGAGCTCGAGGGGCTCGGGGCGGGGTGAGGGCCCCGGCGGGGACCAACGCAGGCTCGGAACGCCCTCGGGAGAGTCAGGGAACCGATTGCAGCGGCTCTCCCTCATCTTGGAGATGCCTCTCAGCCTCTCGAGCGCGAAGCCAGTATTCTTGTTGGTTGGCCAGCTTCCGTGCATGGCGAAGGTAGGCCAAGCCTAACGCCCGCGGTCCGCTCGCCAGAATCGCACGTCCCAGAACAACGAGTCCGTGGCTGCGGCGGAGCCCGAGTCCAAGTTCGTTGGCGATGGCCATTGCCTCCATGGCCCGGATACGCGCCATCTCGTAGTCCCCCAGGTCGAAGGCAAGCTTCGAGAGCTCCGAGAGCACGTCTGCCTCCAGCCTGCGAATCCCGAATTCGCGAGCCTTCGCTAGAGCGGAGTTGTACTCGATTCGCGCCTTCTCGAACTGTCGCTGATCTCGGTGCCAGTGACCGAGGCTCTTCGTGACATAGGCAACAATGTCCGGATGGTGGTCCACCTGCGCGATCGCCCGGCTCTCGCGAATCAGGTCGGCAGCGCGGTCCATCTCCTTGCGTGTCATCTTGAGATCCGCCCAGTACCGACGGAAGATGCTCTCGGCCCGGGGGTTCCCTCCTGCATCGAGCAGTGTTCCGACCGCCTGACCGTAGAGATTGTCCGCCTTGTCGAGATCTCCACGCAAGTGTGCCACCAGACCGAAATAACCGATGACCCGGCCAGCGTAGTCCTGGTCCTCCAAGTGGTGGTTCGACTGGGCGGTCTGGCGAAGGTACCCCTCCGCCACAGGCAGAAAGCCGAGCTCGATGAATGTATGTGCCAGATGAAGCTGGGACTGTACTACGTACTGCCCCGCTCTCACGCCCCCCTCGATGATTCGATTGAGCTCGTACCCTTGCTCCCAGAACGCATATGCATCGAGCATGCTGCCTTCGGAACAGAACGTCAGACCAAGATCGTTGTAGAGCCACGCCAGTTCGTCCGCGTAAAGAGGCGCCCGAGGATCCTCGACCTGGCAAAGCAGGTGGCGTTCTCGGTAATCCCAGAGCTCCGGCGACAAGGTGCGCACAAGATCCGCGAGGCGGAGACCAAGTTGCACGTACTCGCCATAGTTGCCCCATCTCGGTGTGGTGATCGCCTCCATCCGAGACCGTAGCAGGCTGAACGCGCTCCGGCAGAAATCGCTCGCGGCAAGGCGATCCTGTCGACCACCGGCGCGGCTCTTCCACTCCGCCTCCTTCATCAGGCGGTTGAAGAGGGTCTGGACCGTGCGTGCGCTCTCGCGGGACCCTGGATACGCCACGGCGGTACCTGAGGTGAAACCGGGAAGAGTGAAGTTGGGCAAGACTTCCATACGGGTTCGGCGACTCCGGTAGAACAGGTAGCTTCGCACCGTCGGATGGACCGTGTAGATCTTCGGTACGCCTGCCGAGCGATGACCCGCAACATTGAACAGGATGCGACATGCGAGAAGGTCTCCGATCAGTTGCTCCAGCTCATCGGGCTCGCCGAGTCGACTCGCCCCATCCAGAGCTTGGCCGTTCTCCTCCGCCGCTGCCTCGAAGCAGATCCGCACCGTCTCCTGATTGAGAGGGCTCATGAAGTAGGCCAACCGCCCCAGGAAACCGGTTGCCAAGCCTCGCCACTTCGAGTCCAGCCAGTGGATCACCACGCTGATCAAACGGCTGACTCTCCGGTCAGGAGGGCTGGCAGCGAGGTCACGCTTGAGCCTGCGGAAACGATCTTCACCCTCCACCATGGGGTCGCTTCGGCGCAGATAGACCCCTGCCAACAGCAGTCCATAGGTGTGCCCGTCGAGCAGCGAGCAGAGGGCGCTCACTTGGTCTCCAAGGTGCCGAAACATCGGTGCATCGTAGAGATCCTCGGCTTGGAGCCGCTCGAGGCGCTCGATATGCACGTACTTCGATGGGATCAGCGAAGCCGGGCGCAGCCTCGTGGTCAGGATCACCGTGCTCCGGCTGACGTCTGAAAGGAAGACTTCGATTAAGCCCTCACACCCCTTTCCGTAGGGCTCACCAACGTCGACGTCGCCCCTCTGCCTCAACAGGCGTTCGAAGCCGTCGAAGACGAGAAGAAATCGCCCGCTCTCGAGACAGCTCTGAAATCGTTCGTGGCGCGAACCCTCGAACCGCAAATCGGGATCGAGATAAGCGAGGGCCCGGTCGAGACCGGTCAGATAGTCATCCGAATAGTAAGAGCTCCAGAAGAAGAACCCCTCGAACGCCGAAGACTCATGCTCCAACTTCTCAAGGAGCTTGATCGCGTGCCACGACTTCCCCGTCCCACCGGGGCCGACCAAGCAGATGACGCGCTTGCCTCCATGGGCGAGCTCCGCCAACTCCTGTAGCTTGGTCTCCACACGCCTGGGGCCGAGAACCTCGTGGTCTCTCAAGTCGAGACAGGAATGGCGGTAAGGTGTTCGTGGCCGGGGCTCCACGACGACGCTCCGGAGCTTCGGCTTCCGAAGCCAGTTCTCGTACCAGGATCGATGGACCTCGAGAAGCCGCTGGAGCTCGTCGCACAGAGCTCTCCCACGGTGCTCGGGGTCATTCGAAGAGTCGAGGTACGGGATGACGTGTAAGCCGTACCGCTCGAAAAGATGTTCGTGGCGGTGCCAATCACCCTCCTCCTCGAACTCCGGCAGAATGGCGAAAATCGGCCGTTCCTCCTTCCGCTGCGGATTCGCCGCACCGAGGATTCGGAGAGGGCGCAGGAGATCTTCGTCCCCCAAGCCATACCCCACGAAGACGAGGGGATTCGATCCGAACAGGAGCTCGACCACGTGACTGAAGTGGGTCCCGAAACCGCGATGTCCGCCGAGGTACCAGCGCTGGTAGTCTCTCTCGGTGGCGATGACACTCCCTGGCCGGTCGAAGCGGCCATGGCAGTGGAACACCATCGGATCCCCACGAGATCGCCCCAGGGCGAACTGCGCCAAGCGCTCTGACTCCTCGGCCTCCTGCGTGAAGGACAGCCGATCCGGCGGACGGTTGCCGACCTGACCGATTCCAAACCGGTCGAAGGATACGCCCCTGTGTTTCGACAGTGCGCGCTCGACCTCGACATCGTAGTTGGTGGTGACAAAGCGTCGAATCGGAAGCTGTACGAGCACCTCGTGAGGGTTGCAGCGACTGCTCTGACCACCGGTCGTCTCTCGGAAGCGCTCCTGGAAGAACCGCTGATAGGGGTCCTGGACCCAGTCGTGCTTTTGGACGATCTTCTTACACGCACCGATGAAGAACATCAGCTCCGTTGCGTCCATCGTTCGGTTCACTCGGAGTTGGTCCCGATAGTGACTCAAACGGTCGATCCCATCGCCGATGACCACGGCATCGGACCTGGAGTTCACAGCGTCCATGGCCCAAGCCAGAAGCTCCTCGGCCATTTCGTGCCATCCCGGATATCCGAGGGGGCGCGAACACCCACCGCCGACGACGGCGACTGTCGTCCGGAGATTGAGGACACGCGAGAGCATCTGCTCGCTGCGCGCTATCCGTTCCCGTCGACCGGATGTCGGAGAGCTGGGGAGCCGAAAGGCTCCCAATGAAACCTTGAGTGGCATCTCCTGAACCTATGGAGCCAGCTCAAAGGACGGAACGCGAATCCGTGAACTGCAGCCGAACGCGGTCACAGGCCAGAAAGGGGCTGTCTCTCGCGTTCAGGCCGAACGCCTTGGCCTGTTCCTTCGTGCAACACGCCAGCCTCGCTAGGATCGTCTTCTTACGATCCAGGGAATCGAGGACCTTGCCATAGGCATCCAGCTCGTCCTTCGACAAGATGCCGAGCTTGACGGGCCACCAGACCGGCTCCCTGTCGTGGCAGTCGCCTTCCACCTGGATCGACACCCTCCCTCCTTCGTGGCGGACATTCTGGACCTTCAACCAGATTCCGGACAAATTCCGACTCGTTCCGTCCATGTTCCTCCCCCCCTCTCTACCTGCGACGATCTCTAGTGGAGCCGTGGTCGCCTCGTCTACAGCAACACCCTCGGGCCTTCGATCCTCTGGAGATCGATGCGCGAAACACGATACATCAATAAGTATTATCTTGCTTTCATGGTATTAGTTATTCGATAATCCAGTCAAGCTGGAGGGCTGTACGGTGCGAGCCTCTCCTTCGGTGAAGCTCTTCTACGCCGACGATTAGCGAGGTTGCCTCTCCGTCAGGCCGCCGTCGATTTCCCCAGAAAGCCCGGCTGCGAGGTATCTAGCAGCCAAAGCAGAGGGCCGAGCACACCCTGCGCTTCGAAGGCCCGGTCGGTGCCGTCGGGCATCCTGCCCAGGCTCGAACAGGCGAAGTAGCGGACCGTCTTGAACCGAGTCTCGATCTGCTGCACGAAGTCGGCCTGGTCCCACCGGATCAGCGCCCGGCGCACCCGGTCGCTCGCGGCCTCGTCCGGACCCCCCGAATGAGTCGGATCGGACGGGGCGGCGCTCCCTGCTTCGAGCTGATCCTCCAGGTCGAAGGCGTCGGTCTTCGAAACGACGACGGCGGCGGGCGACTTGATCCGAGCGGTCTTGCCGACGCCGAAGTGGCTCTCCATGGTGATCAGCACCCGGTCCAGGGCGTCTTCGATCAACAAGGAGCTGGGCTTGAGCGTGGTCTCCACGGCGGCGAGCTGGTCGTCGTACAGCCTGCGGACCTCGGGGATCGAGAACGGATCGATCAGGAAGATCAGGCCGGTGAGGTGCCCCTGGTACTTGTGGAGGACTAGGTCCTCCGCGTCCACGTAGGCCTCGCCCGCCGGGTCGTACAGGTACAGCAGGCGGGCCCAGTTCCCACGACCGTTGCGGAGCTCCAGGTTGAAGGCCCGGGGAACCTTTTCCGTCGTCTTGTCCGGCGGCCTGCCGTGATCCAGTTGCCCGACGATCCGATCGAACTGGGCTTCGGTCGTGCTCTCGATGAACGAGCACTCCAGGCTCCGGCGCGGGGCCTCCCGCTCCAGGAGCCGTCGCACCGTGGCGAAGAGGTAGGCGGACTTGCCCACCGCGGGGCCACCGACGATCGGGACGAACGCCTTGCGGGACTCGGTGTGACTCCGGTCCAGAATCTCGTGACAATCCGGGTTGGGGCACCTGGAGGTGAGCCCACCCCGGTCCAGGAAAAAGGTGGCCGGGAGCTTCTCTCCGCACTGGCACCTCCGGCGGAGGATGCCGTAGGAAGAGGGAATCAGTCTGCGATGGACCTCTCCGCAGCTCGGGCAGAAATACTCCGGCAGGCGGCTCTTTTCGTGGCAGGCCGGACACGCCGTGAAGAAGCTCCGGATGCCCATGTAGCACCACTCGGTCAGGAGGACGAGGCTGAACGCGATGTAGATCAGCAGGAAGACCAGGCCGAGCAGGGCCACGTGGAGCAGGGAGGTGATCGCGAAGACCGCGGTACCGAAGACCACGACCGAGATCCCCGCTGACCACCAGAAGATGGTCTGGGCGCCTTCAGCGACATCCTCGAAGCCGGTACGGGAGGCCCGCTGGAAGTGCTCTTCGCTGGACGCGAGGTTTAGGCTCCAGCTCTCCTTGATGGTCTGCCACAGGTCCTTGTACCCCTTGTCGAAGAAATAGCTCTTGACCGCCGGTTCCGGGGGAGAGCTCATGCCGGCACCTCCATCGGAGAGACGTTGTTGCGGAACGCCTGGAAGTAGTTGTAGAGCGCGACTCCGACCCCGTAGACCGAGCCGACGCTGAGAATCGTCATGACGGCGATGATCACGGCCGTGATCACCAGAACGGCACCGATCAGGCCACCGATACAGCCCGCCAGCTCGTCACCATCGGACATGTCTTGCCTCCTCGTGGTTTAGTCTTTTTTCGGATTGACCGGGAACCTTCTCGGCCTGTTCCAGGCCGGGTGCCGCAATCGTCGCCACAAGAGCTCCAATGACGCGGCGATACACAGGATCCAGCCCTTCGTTCGGATCTCCTCTTCGGTCGGACAGGGAGCCTCCAGCTTCTGAGCCCTTTGAGAGATGCGCTTCGCGTTCGTCAGATCGAATCGCATGAGATGGCATTTCTGAATCTCCACGAGACAGTGGCGGATCTCGTCGGTGGACAGCTCGACCCCAAGCTCCTCGAGAGTTTCTGAAGTCTCGAGAGCCCTCTCGTACCAGAAGATCGCTTGTCGAACTGCACCACGCCTCTTGGATCTATCCGCTGCGAGAAGATAGGGATTTCCCCGGTCGCGTCTTCCCGAGTAGTGCCAGATGAACGAGTCGATCGAGTAGCGGGCGAAGTTCAGACCGTCCCTGAGAGCTTCCTGAATTCCTGGCTCATCCTCAACATCTCTCCGCGAAGGAGACAAGAACTCAGAGGCTTTGAGCAGATGAAACTGGATCTCGGGAAGTTCGAGCAAGGTCTCCATCAGGTCACGGTCATATTGGATTGCATTACCCACGGTCCGGATCTTCAAGTAGCCAAGAAGCGAAACCAGAAGACCCACGACCGAGATACAGACCGCGACCGCGCTGTCTCGGCTGAACAGGATCAAGGAGGCGAGGAGGTCATCCATTTCGATCTCCCCTTCTCCGCCGGAACACGTTCACCAGCTTCCGCAGGGGGTTTCGCTGGCGCCGTTCGATCGCCTGTTCGATGTCTTGCCAGCGGCTCGAGGCCGGCTCGCGTGCGATGTCTCGCCGGATGTCCTTCCGGAGCCGGGAGAAGCGCCGCTGTGGGAGCTCGGCCAGCACCCGGACGAGTTCGTCGTGGGCTGCCTTCTGGAGCGTCTCCAGGTGGCGCGTCTCCGGGTCCGACGGATCGAACCGGAGCCAGAACCGGAGGGCCGCCTTGAGGGACGGAGGGAATCGGGGCTTGCGGTTGCGCATGAAGCTGCCGTAGCCCTCGCGGGCGGCGCCCGGAGTGTCTCTGGGAACTAGAGCCCCGAGCACGCACCTGTGGTCGGCGAGGTTTTCCGCTCGTTCCAGTGCCAAGGGCAAAGCTACGCCCAGGTAGTCCCTCGCCTCGCTGGCGGAAAGTTCCCCCACAGCCTCCCCGAGCCGCTTCCTGAGGTCCGCGTCCAGCGCGGCGTTCCGGGCCCGGAGAGGCTTCAGCGAGCGGTAGAGGAACGGCCGGTCGGGCGACAGCTCGACGGAGCGCCGTTCGGCCGCCGCACTGACCGCCTCGGCCAGACGGTCGAGACGCGCGCTCTCCGCCTCCCCGGGCACCAGCGGCACGGCCTCGTTGGCCAGGGCCAGGCAGCGCGCCGCCAGGGCGTCGCCGAACCGGTCCAGCGCGCCATCCTCGACCCAGGCGGCCGCCTGCTTCCGGGCCTCGCCCCGGCCCAGCCGGTCGAGGAGTGATTCCACGATCTCCGACTCCCGGGCGTCCCGGTAGCCGGGGAGGACGTCGAGGACCCGCGAGCGGTAGTCGCGGTACCGGTTCCAGAGGTCGTGGGCGCCGCCGATGATCCCGAGCCACTCGCCGAGCAAGACGTCCCACCGTTCGTCCGCCGCCAGCTTCGCCCGGACCTCCGATGCCCGGCCGGCGGGGACGTGGGCCAGAACGCCCCCCAGCGCTCGGCCGACCGTCCCCTGAAAGTCCCGACCGGCCTCCGAGTCCCAACCACCCAGGCCGTCGAGACCGGTGTCGAGCAAGCGGTAGGTCACCGCCACCAGGGCCTCGCCTTCTGACCGCACAGCCAAGAGAGCAGCTTCCTGGGCTCCCGCCCGCCCGAGGGTGTCGAGCAGCGCGCACGCCGTCTCGTGACCCCAAGGCCGACTCTCCCCCGCCCGTTCGAGGGTGGCCAGGGAGATCCGGAGCAGAACGGTCGCCACCGGAATCGACGGCAGGCCCTCGGCGAGGCTCCGGGAGACAGCCGCCGTGAGCAGCTCCGCCGCCTCCACCGACCGGCCGGCGAAGACCGGCTCCACCACCCGCCACAGCTCCTCGATCCGCTCGGGCGCCTCCTCTCTCTCGCTCCAGGAGCGCCGGACGGACGACCACCAGACATCGAACACTCGTCTACGCGATGCTTCCTCTTCGCCGTTCGCTCCCTCCGCCAGGAAGCGGACCAGGATGCCGTACTCGGCGGGACCTCCCAACCCGTTCCGGCAGGCGGAGCCGGCCAGGGTGTCGAGGAGCTGGCGCCGTCCTTCCGGGGTGGTCCAGTCCGAAGCCACTTTCACCGCCTCGGCGAACCGCCGGTCGGAGCACGAGAACTCCTCATCATGGGCGAACCGGAACAGGTCCAACGCGCTCGTCAGAGCCGATTCCGGCATCCGGGGACCGAAATGGTCCATGAAGCGGATCAGCTCCCCGTGGCGCTCCGGACACTCTGCCATCCACCGGGCAGCCACCGCGGGGTAGTCGTCCTCGGCCTCCGGAACCTCGCTGCTCACGCCTTCGATCAGGTCGAACACGTAGAACCGGTACTTGCGGTCCGCCTCGTCGAGTCGGAAGTCGGTCGCCCCGGTGGTCGCGTTCACCCGGGCGCATCCCCGGGGGTCGTCCTGGTACGTGGAGAAGCTGATCCGCCAGGCGTGCCGAGGAGGGAAGAGCTTCTGCACGGCGGCGATCCAGAACAGGCCGTCCAGGGCCGTAGCCCGGATCACCACCCGGCGCGACGACTCGGGGCCCAGGAGCACGGCCCGCCCCATCCTGGCCAGGAGCTCGACTCTGCCGGGCTCTTCCCGCAGAAAATCCGCGAGGGCATCGAGTTGAAACGACTCGCCTGGTGCCCCCTCGGGCAGATCGACCGCAGGCAGAGGCCCGGGAGGATTGCCCCCCTCGCCATCCTCCGAAAGATCCTGCGTCCAGCCCGTCCACTCGTAGAGGTCGATCGGCCAGATCGAAGGAAGCTCGGCGGGATCGTCTTCCAGCACCAGGGAATGGGCGAAGAAGTTGCCCCAGCGCCCGCTGTAGTCACGTCCCGTGTAGCAGGACTTGATCAGAGCCACCCGTCCGGATCCCAGAATAGATCCTCGAAACGCCACTGGGAATTCGCGGCCAATCTCGTCGGGCGAAGGAGTCGACGGTGCGTCCCGAGGAGGGCGATAACCTGAGCGGCTTTCCAAATCCCGACGTTCCTCCGGCTGCAGACCCTCAGACCGGGCGCGTGCCTGGAACCCGGCTTGGCCGGAGAGACCGTGTCGGCAGGACGTGTAGTGCATCTGCAAAGCTCTCATCGGCTCACCTCGTCACGATCTAGAGCGGGTCGGAATCAACCGATTCTTGTGGAGTAGCCATAGGAACGGATCCTCCACCCTACGCGGAAGAACTCGAGGGATCCTCTGGTCGCCGTGGGGGTTGCAGCCGAGGGCCGACAAGCCAAAGAAACCGAACTTCTTGAACCGCGTCCGAACCTCGTGGACGATCGGCTGGTCGCTCCAGTCGTCGAGCAGCGCCTGCATCTCGCCGTTGACCGCGTCGAAGTCCTGGAGGTCGTACCCCGACCGATGGTCCGAATCGGCGAGGAGCTGGAACTGGGGGTCGACCAGATCGCCCACGGCGTCGAACTTCGAAAAGGCGACCGCCAGCGGCGTGGCGATCATGGCGTCCGGGGAGAGTCTCCGGCCGTTGAGGATCAGGTTGATGGTCCGAGCGAGAATCTCCGCGGTCTCGGTATTCCTCATCGGAAGGGAAACCCGACCATCAAGCCGATCCCGGACCCGGGGAAGCTGCAGCGGATCCAGCAGGAGGAGGATCCCGTCCGAGCGATAGATGTACTTGTTCACGGTGTTCATCACGTCTTCGTCATTAAGGTCCTCGCCCGCCGTGTCGAAGAAGACCAGCGTGACGGAGCCGGTGATCACCCGGCGTCCGAAGCGGGTCCGCGTGAATGTGAGGGAATAGACCAGAGGCATCTGCACTCGACGATCGCCGAGCGCGGATAGAGTGGCCCGGATGGTCTGCCCCTCTTCGTAGACCGGTTCGTAGAAGTCCTCCCGGTAACGGCGGATCGTCGCGTCGTCGAGGGGCGAAAGGAGCATGTCCAGGTCGGGGCCGATCTCCTTGCGGAGCTGCTGGATCAGGACCGCCAGGTAGTGGCTCTTTCCCGCCTCTTTGGCGCCGATGACGGCGAAGATGAGGTTCCGGGAGTACCCCATCGTGTGGGGAAGCTCCATGTGACAGTGGGGACAGAGCCGCTTGCGAGAGGTCTGGCCGCACGCCTCGCAGCGAGCCTCTCGACGGAATCCGGAAGCTCCGTCGAGAACCCGCCCACGGGGGGTCGGATCCTCCCAGGCCCGTTCCCGGACCGGATCCGGCTCGGGTGTGCATCGCGCGGGGGGGCTGGAGCACCGGAACGGGGTCTCGGCCAGCTTGAACTGCTCGAAGCAGTAGGGGCAGGTTTCGGTACGGAAACGTGCGGTGAGCGCGAGCATGGTCGATCCTCCCTTCAGGCCACCCGCAGCCGATCCTGTGACGCCGGGAGCAGCCGGACCGCCTGCGCTTCGGAAGCGTTCTTGAAGAAGAGCTTGATGTAGGTGCGCTTGCCCCACCACCTGGAGGGAATCGGCACCTGGGCCTTGCCACCGTCGAGCTGGAGGGACGGAAGCTCGGCGAAGACCTCCCCGTCCCGGGGGGAGAGGGGCACCGAGCGCTCCTTGGCCACCAGCACCAGCGGACCGAGCCCGGAACAGCCGTCGGCGGCCGTCACCTCGAGCCAGGCGTCCTGGACCTTGCGGCTGAGGAGGGAACGCTGCACCGCCACCTCGTAGCGGACCGTCACTTCGCGCCCCATGCCGACGACCGCCTGGACCGGAGGGGAGTACAGGCCCTCGCCACCGCCCTTGGCGAACACGGCGAAATGGTGCGCCCGCTTCTCCGGGTTGCGCAGAACCCAGCCGCTCCGGCGCTCGTACTCCCGCCGGGTCACGCGGGCGGACCGGCCTCCGTCGGCATCGGGCGCCTCCGGCGCACGGTCGTACCCCCAGGACACGAGGGCTTCGTTCACTCCCGCCGGCCAGGTCCAGGTGAGCAGAATGGAGCGCCCCGCGCGGCGGGCCTCCAGATCGCGGACCGGATCGAGCAGGGTGATCTGGGCCGGCCTCCCGGCCACGGCCAAATCCCCCGCCACCGACACGGGCACGAACCAGATGCGTCCCTGGTGCGACACCTCGCACCGGGCCCGCCCACGCGCGGCGCCCGGTACCGGTCGCCCGAGCCTGGCCAGCGCCGAAGGAGCCAGAACGTCGCCGGCGCGCACGTCGGGAGCCTCCTTCAGGCGCAGGATCTGAACCGCCGCCCCGGCCACGGGCGTCCAGCGCAGCGCGACGTGATCCCCTCGCCGCTCCGCCCGGAGATCCTCCACCGCCGGAGGGGGCGCGGCCGGGGTGACCTCCACCGACCGCCCCGCAGTCCGCACCTCGCCGGCTCCTTTGCCGGCAAAGACCGCCACCACCAGGTAGCCGTACGCCGTGCCGTTCTCGAGCCCCGTGTCCAGGGCTTGCCCCCCGGACGCCGGCAGCCCGACGCCCTCCCCCGGCCGGCTCGGAGGCTCACCCTCCCGGCGCCAGACCTCCACGCGGAGACACCCGGGCGGGGGGCCCCAGAAGAGCGCCACCCGGCCGTCGCCGGCCACCGCCTCCAGGTCGCCTACCTCGGCGATCTTGAGATGGGGGCCACTCATGACTCCGGCCGTCGAGGTCACCCCACCACGGACAGCGAAAACGGCGTAGTACCAGGGCACACCCACGGTGGGAGATGGATCATCGGCGCGCAAGACACGGACCTCCCCGACGGGCTCTCCGTCCTCCGCTCCGTTGGGGGCTCCACCCTCCTTCCGCCGGATGCGATAGGAGACTCCGCGACCGGCCCCGCTCCAGCTCAACCGAAAGCCCCCCGCCGTCGGGGTCACGCGCAGATCGGTGGGCGCGGGGGGCGGAACCGACCCCAGGGCCCGCCGCGCCCGCTCGTGGTCGGCGCAGCGCTCCAGGGCGGCGACGAGCTTGTCCACGGCCTCTTCCGTGCGGCCGGCCGCGAGCAGCGTCTCGCCGCGCTCAAGCAGACGATCCGCCTCCTTCTTGCCCCGCTCGACGCGCCGCCACAGCTCCTCCAACCCGGCCCGGCCGCTGCGCCGGGCGAGCTGCTCCAGGGCGCTCGTCGCCGCCACCAGCTTCGCCTCCCGAACCAGCGTCTCGATTCGCTCAACCTCCTCCTCCCGCTTGGACCGGCGCTCCTCGGCCTCCCGCTTCGCCCGGAGCGCCGGCTCCCAGTCCGGCCAGTAGACGAGGGCCTTCTCGAACGCCCCAAGCGCGTCTCGGAACCGGCCTTCAGACGCCGCCTCGCTTCCACGGTGCAGCAGCTCTCGCACCAGGCGGGCATCGCCGAAGTGGCAGCCACAGTTGACACAGGCCCGGTGCGCGGTCGGGCTCTTCTGCCCGCACCGGGGGCATTCGATCTCCAGCGCTTCGCCGCACTCCACGCAGCGGTCGCCGCCGGCCGGGCTGAGACCGCCGCACAGGCCGCAGCGGCGCAGGTCTTCGGCGGGCAACCGACCGGTCTTCTGCAACCCCCACTTGCGCCGCCTGGCGTACTGCTCCACGTAGCTCCGGGCCTCCGCGGCCGGCACGCCCCGCTTGCGGGCCCCTTCGACGAACCCGTCGATCTCCTCGGCGGTGAGAAAGCCGTCCGTGCCGGCGAGCTCCAAGAGCTCGTCGAGATCCTCGAGCACCCGGACGGCCAGGTAGGCGTCGTAGCGGTCCTTGCCCTGCTCGTCGCGGAAGACGATCTTGGCGAGGCCGGCCAACGTGCTCCGCGCCGACGCGTCGGCGTCGGTGCGGCCAGAACGCTGCGCCGCCCGGTAGATCTCCTCGGCTCGATCGTGGAGGGCTTTGGGAGAGGAGATCGATCGCAGATCGAGGAACGCGTAGAGATCCTCCAGGTGCAGAACCTCGAGATTCTGGGCGATCTTGTTGGCGGTCACCTTGTCGATGCGCTCCCGGGGCTTGGACCGGGAACGCTTCCCATCGGCTTCCTCGTGCTCCACCGAAACCCCGGCGGCCCCCAGTCGCTTCTCGATCTCCGCCCGGGAGAAGTGTCCGTCGAAGCGCCGGGTCAGCCGATCGAGCTGCTTCGCATCGCAGCCGCCGGCGCTGCGCAGCATCTCGATGGCCTCGCTCAGGGCTTCGGCCTGGCGGCGCCGCTCCTCCTTCTCTTCCTCGCGGGCCGCCTCGGCCTCGGTCCGGCGACGCTCCGGATCGGCGAAGACCTTCTTCATCTCCGCGATCGAGTCCAGGGCCTTCTGGGCCTCCCGCTGCTTCTTCGGGCTCCCCTGGCTCCGGGCGATCGACCACTCTTTGCGCTTCTCGTCGATCCGCTCCCGGATCCGCTTCTCGTCCTGGACCTCGGGCGAGAGCTCCAGCAGGCGGTAGAAGTTCTCGCGGTGTGTCGCCATGGTCACCTCACCTCGATCCACGCCAACGGCTCGAAAGGCCGCCGAAGAGTCCGGCTCCGACTCGGACTTCGTCGCCGGGACCTCCGCCCTCACGGACCGACAGCGCGCCGCCATGGCTCTCCGTCAGGACCTGGGCGATGGTGGAGAAGGTCTCGACCAGCTCGGTCAGCGAGGTGAAGAAGGCGCCCTCGTCCGACGAGGCGATGCGGGCCAGGAAGGCGCGGTCGGCACCACCGAAGCCCACCGCCACGGTTTCGATTCCCGCACCATGGCAGCGACGGGCGCGCCGGACCGCTGCCTCCTGGTCCTCCCAGACGCCGTCGGCGAGGGTGATGGCGAAGCGGGGCCCCTCGACGCCCGACAGCAGGGAGTGGATCTCGTCGAAGGGGTCCGCTTCGTTGCAGATGCCGACGTCTCCGACCGAGAGGGATTCGATGGCCCGAGCGATCGCCTTGGCGTCCTGGCACGCCCGGAGGTAGACCCGCACCTGGTCGGCGAACCCGACCACGCCCACCGAACAGTGGGCGAGATCGGTGTTGGCGACGAACCCGTGGGCGGCCCGCTTGGCTTCGGCGAGGGGATCGCCGGACATGGAGCCGGAGAGGTCGAAGGCGAGATAGGCGGTGACGTGGGCGCTCTCCTCCACGGTCCCCGGCGGCTCGAGGAACCGCTCCGGCACGTCGTCCGGGAGGGGCTCGACGGTCAAGGGCAAGGGGGAGTCGCTCCCCCGAACCCGACCGGCCACGTGGACGGTGCCGCTCTCGTCGTACCGGTACTCGACGTCCAGGACCACCCCGCCCCCCGACTGGTGGGGGATGTCGCTCAGCACGTAGCGGCCCAGGTAGCTCACGTCGGCCGGAGAGCCGGTCTCCCCCTGGGTCACGAAGACCTCGATCCAGTTGGAGTCTCCCGGACGGGTCCGATGACGGAACGGCCGTGTCTCTCGGCACGGGATCGGACTGTTCTTGGGCAGGATGAGGCTGTTGACGTAGGCGGCCCCCTCCGCGTCGACGGCGATCATCCCCAGGCTGTGGTTCGTCACGTCCACCGCGCGGCGGCTCGGGCCCCCCTTGGAGCCCAGAGAGAACCGGCTCTGCTCTCCTTCGCTCTCCGCCGCCGTCAGCGCGGCACCCAGGGCCACCGCCTCGTCCGGGTTGACTCCCGAGCGGGGCGACTGCCCGAAGGTGCGGCGCACGAAGTCGTGGACCATGGGCATGCGGGTCGAGCCGCCGACCAGGAGCACCCCGTCGACGTCCCGATGCTCGAGGCCCTGATCCTCGAGGACCTGAGCCGTGAGAGTCGCGGTCCGCTCCAGCAGATCCGCCGTGATCTCCTCGAAAGTCTGCCGATCAAGGGTGTAGCGGCCCCGATCCCCGTCGTGGACCAGCGACACGGAGGCGCTTCCCACCGAGGACAAGCGCTGCTTGGCCTCTTCGGCGCGCACGTAGAGGTCGCCGAAGCTGCCCCGATCGTCCAGGGGATCGGTCCCGTGCTCCTCCTGGAAGCGGCTCGCCAGAAACTCGACGATCCGGTCGTCCCAGTCCTTGCCGCCGAGCTCGTGGTCGCCGTCCGACGTCAGAACCCGGACCTCCTCCGGCTCGAGCCGCAGCAGCGTCACGTCGAAGGTGCCTCCACCCAGGTCGTAGACCAGAAGGGTCTCGCCGTCTCGGCCGGCCGATCGGCCGTAGGCGATGGCCGCCGCAGTGGGTTCGTTGACCAGTTGCAGCACCTCGAGCCCTGCCAGGCGACCCGCCTCCAGGGTCGCCTGGCGCTGCGGATCCCGGAAATAGGCCGGTACGGTGATCACCGCCCGGGTGACCTGGGTCCCGAGGGCCTCTTCGGTGTCGGCCTTCAGCTGCTCGAGCAGCAGGGCCGACAGATCGGCCGCCGAGTGGTCCCGGCCCCCGGCTGGGAAGAGGAAGTCCCGCTCGCCCATCTGGCGCTTGAAGAAGGCGACGGCACCGGGGTCTCCCGCCGCCATGAGCTCCTTGGCCTCCTCCCCCACCAGCACCTCCTCGCCGTGGAAGGCGACGACCGAGGGGGTGACCGACCGGCCCAACCGGTTGGGCACCACGACCGGCCGGCCGTGCTCGTCCACCCGCGCCACGGCGCAGTTGGTGGTGCCCAGGTCGATTCCGATGGCGTGGCTCAAGGCTCGCCCCTCCTCACGACGCCATCCGGATGCGGCCCGCGCGCTCCTTGGAGCGCTCGACCTCCTCCCGGGTCATGACGGCCCCGGTCTGGAACTCGCCGGTCACCTCCTCCTCGGTCGTCAGGTCCTTGCCGTAGACCGTGAGTAGGCCGTCGGCCGCCAGGTCGAATCGGACCTCGATGGGAGAGCCTTGGGGAAGCGCCTTGCCGAAGGGAAGAACCGCACTCCCCACCTCCTCGCAATCGTCCACCTCCGCCTCGTCCGAATCGGCGCGGCTTTCCAGGCAGTCCAAGTCCGCCTGCGTCTGGCCTTCATCCCGGGTGCTGAACGACTGGGTGACCGACGCCGGCACCTCGGAGTTGACCCGGATCAACTGGGCGACCACGAGCCGATCGCCGGCGTTGTAGGCCTTGATGCCGAAGCTCCGGGAGGTGACGTTGATCACCCGGCGCTCCACGGTCTCCTTGAGCCCGCCCAGGGTCATGCCGTGATTCCGAGCCACCTCCTCCTGCACCCGGTCGACCACCTCCTGGTCGACCGTCGAGGCGTCCACCTCGTCCGCGGACTCTCCTGTCTCCTGGGCCAGGCGGATCTTGATCTCCTGCTCGAGGGCGCACTTGTAGCCGAAGACCGCCGCGCCCTTGGCGACCGCCTGGTTGGGATCGAACTGCAGTACCTCGAGCTCGAACCGCTCTTCGACCGCTTCCTTGACCTGGGGCATGTAGGTGGACCCACCGACGAGCAGCAGCTTGTCGATCCGATCACAACCCTTGGAGCGGGCCTTCTCGATCTCCTGCTGGGTCAAGCTGAGAGTCCGCTCCAGGTAGGAAGCCGTCAGCTCGTCGAACTCCTCGCGCGTGATCTCGACCGCCACGCGTTCCCCTTCGAAGCGCACCGTAACCGTGACCGACTGACGGCTGGACAGTGACTTCTTGGCGTCCTCCGCCGAGTTCAGGAGCTCTTGAAACACCTCTTGATCCTCGAGCAGGGAGTCCGCCGGAATGCTCGTGTGCACCTCGAACTCGTGCGCCAGGTGCTCGACGATCGTCTCGTCCCAGTTCTTGCCGCCGAGCTGATGATCTCCACCGGTGCAGACCACTCGAAGCTCATCGGCATTGATCTCGATCACGGTGACGTCGAAGGTGCCGCCCCCGAGGTCGTACACCAGGACCACCTGGTCCTCCTTCTGGTCGACGCCGTAGGCCAAGGCTGCGGCCGTCGGCTCGGGGATCACGTAGAGCACGTTGAGACCGGCGATCTCGCCCGCCTGCTTCGTCGCCTCTTTCTCGTTGATCCCGAAGTAGGCCGGACAAGTGATGACCACGTCCTCCACCGTCTCGCCGGTGATCTTCTCGGCGTCCTCGGCCACCCGCTTGAGGATCAACGCCGAGACGTCCTGGGGCCGGTAGGTCTCGCCGAAGAACTCCCGCTCCCAGTGGGCGTCGCCCATGGCCCGCTTCACGGCCGAGACACAGCGGTCCGGATAGATGGCCACGACCTCCTTGGCGGGCTTGCCCACCACGACGTTGCTCTCAGTCTCGAAAAAGACGACCGACGGGGTGGTGGACTCATTCTCCGCGTTGTTCAGGACCACCGGCTTGCCGTGCTCGTCCACCTGGGCGATGCACGAGTAGGTGGTGCCGAGATCGATGCCGTACACCGTCTTTGCGCTCATTTCGGTTCCTCCATGTCGTCGGGGCTCGGTTCGTCCGGCGCCTTGCCGGAGCTGTCGGTTTCGGTGGTGGATTCGGCCGTGGCTTCGGATGGAGAATCGAGCGGAGCAGCCCACACGGCGACGCCCTCCTTGCGCAGCAGGACGTTCCCCTGCTCGAAGCCGGGTCGGATCCTGGCGAGGATCCGGCCGGCCAGGTCGGCCCGGGGCGCGGGCTCCGTGCGGAGGGCCGTCTGGCGCGCCGGCTCGAAGACCTCGCCGGGGTTCCCGAAGCGGCTCACCCCGTGGCGCTCGAGCAGGAGCTCGAGGTCTTCGTGGAAGCCGTCCAGCACCCGGAAAAAGCGCTCCGGGGTGAGCTCCTCCGGGGCTTTGGCCTGGAGCGCCTCGACCGTCTTGGCCAGGTCTCCGTGAAGGCGGATGATCCCCTGGAGAACCGGTTGCACGGTGCGGCCGAGGAGATCCTGCTTGTACTCCTGGAGCTCCGCATGGAGGGTGTCGACCTGCTCCTCCCGGAAGCGATCCAGGGCCCACTGGGACTTCAGCTCGCCGAGCAGCCTGTCGAAGCCTTCGCCGAGTCGGTCCTCGACCCGATCCAGCCTCGCCACCAGTTCTTCGGCCCTCGCCGCCGCCACGGCAACTGAACTGGGCTGTTCTTCGCCGGAGGCGACTTCAACCTCCGGAGGGGCGTCCTCCTTCGCTTCGTCGTCCGACTCGAGCTCCGGTGCGAGCTCTTCCCCGGTCAATGGATCGGCATCCCCAAGCTCGGGCGATCCGAGCTGAGGATCGGCTTCGGGTTCGTGTGTCATGTCCATGAATACCTCGCGTCTCCGTCTCCGTTTTCGGTTCATCCCTCGATCGGCGGAACCCTCTGTTCCAGACACGGCGGCAGAGATTTGGTTGATGGTGAGCTCGGTTTCAACCAAAGCGGGCGCTTTGGTGTCTGAAGGAAAACGGAAGCACTCGACCTTGAACCGACCCCGATTGGAGACACCGATGACTCGAGCCCCTCGATACGAGGATTTCGCCCTCGGATTCACAGCCGATCCGGAGGACCCGCGGTGCTTCCGGGTCTCCATCCGGCAGGCACCCTGCCCGGGGCCCGACGGCTCGTTCCGGCTGCCGTTCCCGGCCGAGGAGCTGGACGGCCTCCTGGCCGGGCTCGAAGCCCGAATCGTCGACTCCGGGAGAGGGCGGACGGCCGGTCGCCATTTAGGGGCCGCGGGGGTCGAGCTCGCCGGCCCGGGCCCCGACGAGGTCGGGCACCGACTGTTCCGGGCGCTCTTTCGGGGAGAGGTCCGGGACCGCTTCATCGAGAGCCGGGAGCGCGCTCGACACCATTCGGACATGGGCCTGCGCGTGCGCCTGGTGATCGATCCTGAGGCTCCGGGGGGAACGCGCTTGGCCTCCCTGCCCTGGGAGCTCCTCTACCGGCGCGAAACCCGGGACCACCTGAGCCGGAACCTGTGGACCCCGGTGGTACGGTTCCTCCTGACGCGGGAGACCCGGGAGCTCACACCCCTGGACGACGATCTGAGGATCCTCCTCGTCTCCGCCAACCCAGAAGGGTCCGCACGGCTCGACCTGGCGGGCGAGACCGCCGCGCTCGAGGCGGCGTGGTCAGAGGTGGGACTGGACGTCCGCCACCTCGAGAACCCGTCCGGCCGAGAGGGCGATCTCCGCAAGGCCATCCGACGCTTCGACCCCCACGTGCTTCACTTCATGGGGCACGGGGCGCTCGACGAACGGACCGGCGAGGGAGGCCTGGTGCTCGGGGAGCGCCACGGCCGTCCGCGGGTCTACACCGCGGCGGTCCTGCGGGACGACGTACGGGCCGGCTCGTCCTTGCGGTTCGTCTGCCTGAACGCCTGCACAACCGGCCGGCTCCCTAGGCGACAGGGTCAGGACCCGTTCTCGGGGCTCGCCGCCTCGCTGGTGATGGCAGGAGTACCCGCGGTGGTGGCCATGCAGTTCCCCGTCTCGGACCGGGCCGCCCTGGCGTTCAGCGAGGGCCTCTACCGGGCCCTGGCCGCCGGCGATCCGGTCGACGCGGCGGTAGCCGAAGGACGGATGGCGATCGTCCGGCAGGACACCGGCTCGTGGGAATGGGCCACTCCAGCGCTCTACCTGAGCGTGGCGGACGGGCGGGTGTTTTCAGGTCGCGAGATGGGCGAAGCACAAAAGAGAAACGAGGGGGCCACTGCCCCTTCGACTGGCCAGAAGCAGAACTCCTTTGTAGCCAAGGGCTGCACGAACGTCGTCCAGGCAGAAACCATCCCCACGGACACCATGAACATCGGGGGCAGCGATCGCTCGAGCTCTCGAAGAGGGCGCTGAACCGTGAACCAATCCAGGGGAACTTCTTACAAAGCTCAGAACTGCGACACGGTGCTCCAGGGCGAAGCCATCGAGATCGGTGTCCTGAACCTCCACGAAGCCTTCAGCCCGGGCGAGGTGCTCGAAGGCGAGGCGGCCCACTACGCGAAGCTGGGTCTCCAGTACCTGGACCAAGCCGACTACGAGCTGGCGCGCTCCGCCTTCGAGAAGTCCCTCGAGCGCGCCCTGGCGGAGCCCGAGCTCCACTACTACGCGGCCCTGGCACAGCTTGCCGGCCGGCGGCCCAAGCGCTTGAACAAGCCCGAGGCCGGCGCTATAGAGCGGCGCTTATGCCAGGCGATCCGAAGAGAGCCCGCATCCCACGCCCGGTTGCTCTACGCCTATTTCAAACAGGACTTCTACGTGCTCAACGGGCTGCGGCTCGACCCGCCCACACCCGCCGAGCTCCTGCGGAGCGTGGCCGCTTCGGGGATTCCCCGCTCACGCTGGGAGGAGCTTCGTGACCACGTGCCCATCACGGACTTCGTTCGCGAAACCCCCATTCAACCCTGAACAGGTCACAGCATGGACGATCCCAAGAAGCGTTTTCTGATCCGGCTGTACTTCACTCGTCTCCAGGTCAAACCGGCCCTCGTGCTGCTCGCCCTGGGCATCCTCCTTTCCTGGGCTCGACCCGGTCTCTGGCTTCTGGGCGTGGGCACCGTCTACTCCGGTACGTTGGTCACGGCCTTCATCGCACGGCCATCGGATCGACGAATCGACGAGTGGCTGAAGGAGGACGCGACGCGGTTGCGGGAGAAGGCCCTCGAGATGTTGAACGTGGAGGATGAGGACATCGAGATCGACGAGCCTCTCCAACTGGCAGGCCCTCTGACCCACACCACGAGGCTCGTGCAGAGGAAGCACGTCCGGGTCCGCAGAGGCCGAGACCGTGCCTACCGGATCTCCGCCAACAAGATCCTGATCCTCCTTCCGACAGAGCACTACCTGGGCGTCTTCCAGTGCATCTACGACTCGCTCCGTGACCAGGTCTTCCACTCCGTGGCAACCGAGTACGCCTACCGAAGCGTTGTCGCGGTCAAGCACGGCGAGGACGCCGAGGTGTTCGACGGTGACGACGTCAACGTGCTGACAAGCCCGAACGGGAAGAAGCTCGTACCGACTCAGTTCTTCTCGATGTCGATCTCCAACGGAGAGAGCTTCAGCGTGCCCATGCGAGCCCAGGTCGCCGACACACCTCCATCGAGCGGGCTTCGAATGACCGAGCTCGATAGGGTGGTCCGGGCACTCAGGAAGCTGATCCAGTCCAAGCTGTGAGCCGGAGGAACCTGCTCCCTGTACCCGGAGGTCGTGGGCGTAGCGACGTGAAGAGAGAAAGTGCTGACGCAACCGGGGCAGAGCTCACGGAGAAGGTGTGTCGGGTTCGGTACCATCCAAGACCTCCGCCCCACCGCCATCTCAGGAGAGCTGGGGCTCGACCTCCGGCTCCCCCTCCTCGGCGGCAGCCGGGCTCTCGCCCGCATCCTCCTCGTCGGTCACCGCGTCGGGGAGGTCCTCCTCGACGCTCCTCAGACTCCGGACCGATACGCCCCAAAGGCCGATACAGAGGGCGATGGCAGCGAGGATCAAGTAGATGACGGCGATGCCGCGCCCCTTCCCCACTCCGATCCAGGGGCCCAGCACCGAAGCCAACGCGCCGCCCGGCGCCATCAGCGGCTCGAAGACCCGGTCGGCCAAGGGCCCGGCCGCCAGGAGGGCCACCGGCAGGGTCGCTTGACCGATGAGGCGCCGGAAGGCGAACACCCGGCCCTGCATCTCCGGCGCCACCTTGGCCTGCCAGATCGCCTGGGCGCAGCCGTTGACCAGCGGCAGCCCCGCCGCCGCCAGGAAGGCGCCGGCGCCGACGAAGAACAGTGACTGGGACCCGCCGGCCAGCACCAGGCTGACGCTCGCCACGAAGGCAAATGCCACGACGCCCAGCATGCGCCGCCTGGGCCCACCGGTCACGCTCATCAACACGCCCCCGGCGAACGCCCCCAGGCCTCCCATGGCGAGCACGCGCCCGACCTCCGCCGCCGTGCCGTAGGAGAGCACCAGCGGCGTGAACAGGATGATCGCCAACCCCATGACGAAGTTGACCGTCGCCACATAGGCCAGGAGCCGAAGCAGGGGCCGCCGCTCCCGGAGGTAGAGCCAACCCTTGCCCGCCTGACGCCACCAGGACACCCCCGCGACCGCCGAGTGCTCGGTCTCGGGCGGCCTCGGCACACGCACGGCGAGCAGGGTGGCGAACGCGAAGAGGAAGGTGGCGAGGTCGACCAGGACCACCCCTTCGAGGCTGTAGCGCACGAGCATCCAGCCTCCCAGGAGCGGTGCAATGACGCTCGCTCCCGCCTGGCTCATCTGCCGCAGACCCGCCGTGCGGGCGAACTGTTTCTTCGGCACCAGCACGGTCGTCGCGGCGGTGAACGACGGCCCGTGGAAATGGAGCAGCAACGTGGCGCCCGCCACCAGGAAGTAGACGTGCCAGATGCGGAGCTGGTCCGTCCAGGCGAGGGCGAGCACCAGGGCGCTGATCACCGCCGCCCCGGTGTCGGCGAAGAGCATCACCCGCCGCCGGTCGTGGCGGTCGACGATGACGCCCGCGTA
>Ga0210123_1000440_pt1 | contig 26013 bp, 21 predicted proteins | sample Muzzi_PWB_D2_FD_185535 | JGI IMG/M metagenome (GOLD analysis project Ga0210123, IMG submission 185535) | Wetland microbial communities from San Francisco Bay, California, USA, that impact long-term carbon sequestration - Muzzi_PWB_D2 (SPAdes) | ecosystem: Environmental > Aquatic > Marine >... | reverse complement strand
CGTCCAACTACGGCGCTCCAGCGGACATCGAGACCAGCCGGGCTCCGACCAGCGGTGACAAGGCGCGGATCAGCGCCGTCGAGGGATTCGTCAGCCTCGCCCGACGCCGCTGAACGCCTGATACGTTGGGCGGCAAGCACACCGTGGCGCAGTTGAGATGAGGAAGGAGCATGAGGATGGGCCTTTTCTCCTGGCTTCAGCCAAGGCATTCGCAGAAAATTGATCCAGTCGCAGCAGGACAGGAGCTTGTCGACACCGTGCTACTTCCGCAAGACCTGGAGGTACTCTCGCGGGTCCTGGAGGAGACAGGCGATCCGACGGTCACCCCCGAGCAACGCCGAGAGTGGATCGCCCTCGTCCTCATCGCCACCTGCAATGGCGTCCTATCTGGGCTCCAAGACCATCCGGCAGCTCAAGTTGTCGCGGATTCCCTTTGCGACGGCGTGACACGTCGCGGCTTCGAAACGGAGGAGGAACGCGTTGAGTTCTCCGATCTTATTATAAAGAGATTTCCGGAATACAACGAAGCCTTGGTCCAATCGGAAGCGGACGTGTTCCATCTGGGCTCAGTGCTCGGCCGGCCCTTTGGCGGAGACGTTGATCCGCGCGTGGGTCTCTTCTGCAGGAAAGTCTTCCACGACCGGATGATGGGCGCACAGCGAGTCGGCGCAGAACTGAAGCCTGACCTTGCGACGGAGACTTCGTAGCCGCCCAACCAAGCGGGTGGAGACGGACCCGGCCTACGGCCGGGCCGCTCACCCGCAGCAACGTTCGGCGGTCACGTCGGAGCCTCGAGGAAACGCCTGTTCGTAGGAGTACAACCAGATGGTGCCGGGACCTCGTAAGCAGGCGCACAAGACGTGAGTTCCGCGAGTGGCTTGTGGGCTGGACCCTTCGTACCATCGATGACCTGTTCGAGGCTCACGATGTCGAACACATTCCCGTGCCGCCGAGCGAGCACCTACCTTCTGGGCAACGAACCGCGTTCGGCTAGTTCGAGTTGCAGGGTACCTATAATGTGCACCTGCCGCACGACTCATGGAACCCTCGGAGACCGAACATGTCTGACGTGCTCGTAGGCCTGGCGTTCGCGGTGATCACAGGGATTGTCGTCGCATGTTTCGTCTACCTTCGTCGGACGACCGGAAGTGCTCCGCACCGGAGAGGTGAGCGCGTCGAGAGCACGCCCGTTTCCGATCATCCGGGGCTCGCCGAGGTCAGTGTCCAGGGGCCGGATTTCAGCATCGAACCGCACGGGTTCCTGGACCTCTCGCAAACCGCTGAGCTGTTCAGGAAGCTGCCCTGGGGTGAGTATTACGAGGAGCTCGAGCGACGGGAGTCCTCCGGGATCGAGGGGTGTCCTCCGAACCTGAGTGTCGTGGTGTCCGATGGAAAGCGGCTGTTTCAGGTGGTCTGCCAGGGGGCCGATCACTTCTGGCTGAGCGTGGACTCCGCGCGGACCCGGCACGAGCTGGATGGCCTGGGCCGCCGCGAGGTGGAGGATGTCCTCGAGAAGCACTTCGCACCCGGAGGGGCGGACGTCGATCGTGCGGTCGGGGCGCTTCAGTCCTCATGAGGGCGGCGCACCTTCTTTCCGACCCCCCCTCCCCTGTACCCATCTGATCCGCGCGGAGCACCGTAGTATCTGCTGATGGCCGGGAGTCGGTTCGAGCGACCGGCCGTCGCTCCTGCGCCCACCCGGCTGGTCAGCTTGCCCGATGGCGTAGGATGGAACCTACGATCGAACCCTGACCACAAGGAGATGGACTGATGAAGAAGACCGCTGTGATGACGCTCGCCCTCCTCGCCGTGCTGGCGCTCGCCCCGTTCGTCGCCGCTCCGGCCCAGGCCGGTGACATGGTGACCAAGACCGGTGAGGTGATCGACTCCGCTTGCTACATCCAGAAGGGCGCCAAGGGCGAGGGCCACAAGGAGTGCGCCAAGAAGTGCGCCGATGCCGGCATTCCGCTCGCTCTGCTCGAGGATGGCACCAACGAGGTGATCTGGCTGACCGGCGCTGACCACGGCCCCGCCAACGACGTGCTGAAGCCCTACGCCGCCCAGAAGGTCACCATCACCGGCACGCTCAGCGAGCGGGGCGGCGCCAAGCTGATGGTGGTGGAGAAGGTCGAGCCGGCCTCCTGAGGGGCTGACCTCGAACCGCTCGATTCCTTCGAGCTTCCGAGCCGAGCCCGGTTTCGGGGAGGGCCTTTCGCGCCTCCCCGGCCGGGCCGCTTCGGCCTTGTTGGTGGCTCGGTAGCGGTGCCCTCTCCCTTCATCCGATCGATCCACCCCGAACCGACCCTCCCCCTCCCCTGATGTCACGACCCCGTCTGTGGATCACCCTCCTGGCCCTTCTCGCTCTGGCGGAAGGCGCCGTCCTGATCGCCGTTCTGACGCGGGCGGGCTGGCAACGCCAGGCTGCCGACACCCCCGTGGCCCGGGGCCGGGAGATCGCCCGGCGGATGGGCTGCTTCGGCTGCCACGGCCCCGGTGGCGAGCGGCCGATCCCGAACCCGGGCGCCAAGAACGGGGACGTGCCCCGCTGGGGCGGTGGCATGTGGATGATGTACAACGACGATCCGGAGGACGTCCTCGCCTGGATCCGCGACGGCCACCCGAGAGGCCATCAGCCGGAGGAGGGCGCGCTTCTCGCCATGCCCGCCTACGGCGACCGGCTGAACGAGGGCGAGCTCTCCGACGTGACCTCCTACGTGCTCGCCGTGTCCCGCTACGGCTGGCCGGAGGACCCGGACGTTGCCCAGGGCCGCGAGGTGGCCGAGCGGTTCGGCTGCTTCGGCTGCCACGGTCCGGAAGGGCGCGGCCTGGTCGCCAACCCGGGCTCCTTCAAGGGGTACATCCCGCCCTGGGACGGCCCCGATTACCCGGACCTGGTCCGGAGTGACGAGGAGCTCCGCCAGTGGGTGCGGGACGGCATCACCGAGCGCTTCCGGAAGAACCCGGCCGCCCGCACGATCCTCGAGACCCAGGCGATCGAGATGCCTGCCTACGGCGACCTCATCACCGACGACGAGATCGATGCTCTCGGCGCCTATGTAGAGTGGGTGCGCGCGAATCCCCGGTAGGGTGCGCTTCAGCGTCCCCTGCCTCCCGTGAGGGAGGAAGGGGATCGAGGGGTTGGGGGGAGATGAAATCACTCGGCCGTGAGCGCCACCGTCGGGTCGATCTCCGCCGCCCGGCGAGCCGGCAGGTAGGCCGCCAGCAGCCCCACGACCGCCAGGACCGCGACCGCCGCGGCGTAGGTCGTCACCTCGGACGGCGGCGTCCGGTAGAGGATGCTCTCGAGCGAGCGGGCGAGGGCCCACGCACCGGTCAGCCCGAGCGCCACTCCCGCCGCCACCAGCGCCGCCCCCTGGCGCGCCACCATGGCCACGACCATCCCCGGCCGCGCGCCGAGGGCCATCCGCACGCCGATCTCCCGCCGGCGCTGGGCCACGGCGAACGCCATCAGGCCATAGACGCCCGATGCCGCCAGGGTCAGCGCGGCGACGGCGAAGGCCGTCATCAGGAGCGCCTGGAAGCGGGGGTTCGTTCGCGCACCGGCGAGATTCGCTCGGAGCGGCTCGACCTCGGGGACCGGCACCCCCGGTACCAGGCGCCGGAGCTCCGCGCGGACCGCCATCGCCATTGTGGCGGTCTCGGCCTCCGTCTCCACCAGCCAGGTCTGGTGCACCCAGGGGATCTGCTGGTAGGGGAGGAAGAGGGTCGGTCGCGGCGCCTCGTCGAGGACCGCGTCCCGCACGTCCCCCACCACGCCCACGACCACCCGCGGGCTGCCGTCCGAGCCGCCGAAGAGCAGCTCCCTGCCGACCGCGTCCTCGCCCGGCCAGAACTGCTCCGCGAAGGCCTGGCTCACCACCACCGTCCCGCCGCCGTCACGGTCCTGGGAGGTGATCGCCCGGCCGCGGAGAACCGGGATGTCGAGCGTCTCGAAGTAGCCGGGGGTGACGCTTCGCCACTGGGCGATCGGAGAGCCTTCAGCCTCCGCGGTGCCGGTCTGCTCCCAGCCCGGCACCGCCACCTCGTTCGCGGTGTAGAAGCCGGCGTACGGGGCGCCCACCGAGCCCGCCACGCTCACGACTCCGGGGAGCGCCGAGAGCTGCCGATGTATCTCCTCGGCCAGGGTCTGCCGGCGCTCTGGCGGGTAGTCGCCCTCCGGCAGGTCGATCCGCACCGCCAGCACGTCGCCGGGATCGAACCCCGGGTCGACTCCCAGCAGGCGGAGGTAGCTCCGGGCGGTGAGCCCGGCGCCCACGAGCAAGGCCACCGCCAGGGCGAGCTGGGTGACCACCAGGGCGCCCCGGAGCCGTGCCGTCGCGGCGGCGCTCGTCCGGCCGCCGGCGCGGAGATCCTCGCCCGGGCGGGTGCGGGAGGTCTTGAGCGCCGGGAGCAGGCCGAAGGCCACGGTCGACAGCAGCGCAACGGCGGCCGAGAAGGCGAGCACCCGGCTGTCGACCGACGCCTGGGCGAGGTGGGGCACCTCGGCGGGTCCCCACCCGCGGACCGCCTCGACGCCGACGACCGCCAGGGCCAGCCCCGAGAGGCCGCCCAGGAGCCCGATCGCCGTCGCCTCCACCAGGAGCTGGCGGACGAGCCGGGACCGCGGGGCACCGAGCGAGGTCCGCACCGCCATCTCGCGGCTCCGGGCGGCGCCCCGTGCCACCAGCAGGCTCGACACGTTGACGCAGGCGATCAGCAGGAGCACCCCGACCGATCCCAGGAGCACGAGCAGAGCCCGGTGCACCTGCGTGCCGACGAGGGCGCTCCGGAGCTGCCGGAGCTCGACCGTCCAGCCCCGGTTCGAGTCCGGGTAGAGCTCCCCGAGGTGCCCGGCCACCGCGTCGAGGTCCGAGTCGGCCGCCTCGATGGACACCCCCGGGGCCAGCCGGCCGATGCCGGCGATCTCCCGGTCGTCCCGCTCCCAGCGGTCCTCGGGGAGCGGGGTCCAGAGCTGGGCCCCCTCCGGGAAGACGGCACCCGGTGGCAGCACCCCGACGACCACGGTCGAGCGCCCGTCGAGGAGGACCTTCCTGCCGACGACGTCCGGATCGCCTCCGAGCTCGTTCTGCCAGAGCTCGTGGGAGACGACCGTCCAGCGAGCGTCGCCGCCCGGGACATATCCCTCCGCCGGGAGGAGGCGCCCCTGGGCCGGCCGCAGGCCGAGCACCTCGAAGAAATCCTCCGTCACCGGCGCCAACAGCACCCGCCGGGGCTCACCGCCGTCCTCGGAGCCGGGGGGGCTCGCGTCGAGGCTGGCGTTTCGGAGCTGGAAGCCGGCGATTCCGGAGAAGGAGCCGGAGGCCTCCCGCCAGTCGAGGAGGTTCGGCAGCGACACCGAAAACCGGTTGCCCTCGGGTGTGGTCTCGTCGAGCCAGACGAGGTGCTCCGGCTTCTCGAAGGGCAGGGGGCGGAAGACGACGGCGTCGGCAACGCTGAAGAGAGCCGTCGCGGCGCCCACGCCCAGACCGAGGATTGCCACCATGGCGAGGGTGATTCCAGGTGCACGGTAGAGGCTGCGGAGCGCCCACCGGAGATCCTGGAGGATGTCGTGCCGAAGCCCAGCGCGGCGCTCGGCCGCCTCCCGGGAGTGGGCGAGCGTCCGGCACTCGCGGGCGATCCGGTCCGGATCCCCGAAGCTCCGGAGCGCCTCGCGCCGGGCCGCGGCCGGCTCCATGCCGGAGGCGATCAGGTCCTCGACCCTGCGCTCCAAGTGGAAGCGGATCTCCTCGTCCACTTCGTCCCGGTAGGAGCCCGGAACGAGCAGCCGGAACGCCCGCCGCACGCCGTGGGGAAGCCTCATGGCGCCACCGTTCCGAGCACCTTGCCCACCGCTTCGGTGTAGCGCCCCCAGGTCTCTTCCCGGGTCCGGAGCTCGGCGCGCCCCTCGACCGAGAGCCGGTAGTACTTGGCCCGCCGGTTGTTCTCGGAGCGCCCCCACTCGGCCTCGATCCAGCCCCGCTTCTCCAGGCGGTGGAGGGCCGGGTAGAGCGCTCCCTCCTCGACCAGGATCGCCTCCTCGGTGCGCTGGCGGATCGAGTCGGTAATGGCGTAGCCGTGGAGCGGCCCCCAGGTGAGGGTCTTCAGGATCAAGAGATCGAGCGTGCCCCGGACCAGCTCCAGCTCGGCGCGGTCGGTGGTGTCGGCGGTGCGGTTGATCGTCATCGGGCTCCCCTTGCGTTTCTAGGGGAGGGTAGAGTCGTTCCCCTAAGAAGTCAAGGGGTGGGTGCGCAGCGGAGGACGATCGTCAGGGGGCGAGCAAGCCGGGCTACTCGAGCTCGCGGACGATCGTGCCGTCGTCCGAGAGGGCGAAGAGCTTGCCGGCGAAGCGGTCTGCCACCCAGAGTGTGCCGCCTGCGATGGCGAGGCCCGCCGGCTGGCGGAAGCGCGGGGACTCGGCGAAGAGGGTGGGCTTGGCGTCCGGGTCGCCCAGGTCGAGCCGCCAGATCCTCCGGCCGCTGGCGTCGGCCATGTAGAGGCGGTCGTTGGCCTCGTCCACCTGGAGGGCCAGCAGTTGCCCGAGGCGGTCGGCGATCCGGTGCGCCCGCTTGGTGTCGAGGTCGATCGCGAACAGTGCACCCTGGACCGGGTCGGCGGCGAAGAGCGTGCGCCGTTCGGCGTCCACGGCCAGGGGGCCCAGGGCGTAGACCCCGTCAAGGGCGTTCCACACCGCGGGGCCACTGCCCGAGCCCGGGCGGAGCCGGCTGATCTCCCCCGTCTGGGAGTTGGCCACGAAGAGGGCGCCCTCCTCCGGCCATGCGGCCACCCCTGACAGGTAGCCGGGGCGGCGCACGTCCCATCGGGTGACGACCTTGCCGGACGCGCCGACCTCCAGCACGGCGTGGCGCTCGAGAGCCCGATCGCTCTTGCCGGCCGTGCGGGACGCGGTGATGAAGATCGAGGTCTCGCCGTTCGTCGTGTACGTGGACATGTCGATCGGGCGCGACGGAGCGAAGCTCCGGACCAGCGTGCGGATCTTCCCGGTCTCCGTAGAGACGGCGACCAGCCGGCCGTATGATTCGAGGACGACCAGCTCGGAGGTACCCAGGGAAGCGACCGAGATGGGCTGCGCCAGCCCGGCGTCCTTCTCGGCCCGGACGGCGGGGCCGGCCGCGGCCTGGAGCAGCAGAAGGAAGGCCAGGGTCGTGAGCCAGCGGGTCCACCTCATTGGGAGCCCCCTTCGTTGTCGTCCTCGGCGTTCTGGTCGTCCCGGTCGTCTTGGTCTTGGGCGCCCGCGGTGCCGGCTTGCTGGGCCTGGTGGTCGGTTTCCCCTCCCGCTTCTCCTTCGCCGTCTTCCGCATCGGCCGACGGACCCCGGAACCCAGGCAAGAGGTCCGCTCCCCGGTACCCGCCGATGCCGACGGCCACGCCCAGGAGCACCACCGGCAGGATCTGGTAGGGATCGACCTCGAAGCCGAGGACCTTCAGCCGGCTGTCGAAGTTCCAGAGCACCAGCGCCACGAGCTCGACGCAGAAGGCGAGCAGCAGCGCCGCGCCGACGGCGTGCAACCAGTGCTTCCACCGCCGCCTGCCGATGAGTGGCGGGATGGCGCAGCCGACCAGGGCTCCGAGCGCCACGGAGAGGATCAACGCCGGGAAGGAGGGGACGAAGCGCACCGGGATCTCGTGGTGCAGGTAGCGGACGGTGCCGCCCTCGGCGCGATAGGCGAGCCGCACCAGGATCCGGTCGTGGATTCCCACCGGCTGGGTGTTCGAGCCGTCCGCGTCGTCCGCGTCATCCGTTTCCTCGCCCGGAGCGCTGGGGAAGGGGAAGAGCGACTGCCAGAGAGCGTCCCACGGCATGGGGCTGACCACGATCCGCACCAGCCGCACCGGCCCCTGGCCCGCCTGGAGGCGGAGCGGCAGGCCGTTGTCGTCCCCCTCGCCGGTGGTGACCTCTCCCGAAGCCTTCACCTCGCGCCAGAGCCGCTTCTCGGTCGGGTAGGCGCTCACCTCCTCGACGAGCAGTGGCAGGTCCTCGAGCTCGCTACTCAAGGTGAGCCAGATGGACGCGCCGCCGCCCAGGTCGACCTTCTCGATCGGGCGGTCCATGCTGACCTTCAAGTAGGGGTTGGAGCGGACGGCATGGAGAGGAAGGAGGATCGAGCCGTTCTCGGTGCCGTCGGGCCCCTCGACGGTGAAGCCGACCGTTTCCTGGTGATCGAGGAACCGCCCGCGAGGGATCGCGAGGAACAGGAACCGTCGGACCTCGGTGGCGTCCCCTTGCCCGCTCGTCACGTAGAAGGGGTACTCGAACCCACCGTACTTGGCGGGGCCGACCTCCTCGATGTCCACGCACACCCGGAAGCTCGTGGTCGCCTTGCAGAAGAGGTCCTTCATCGGGCGCGCGAGCTCGGAGCTCGGCTCGACCAGGGTGCTGTGGTTGAACACGAACTCCACCCGCGCATCCTGATCGGGCAGGTTGACGGGGTCGAGGACGAGGCTCACCTCGGCCCAGGACCCGCCGGGTACGAGCAGGCCCAGACACAGGCTGGCCAGGCAGGCCGCCGCGAGACGCACTCCAACTTTCGTCATCGTTCTACCCGTCCATGTTACCGCGATGGGCGAATCGGTGACACGCGACCGGCGACTGCCAGCCCGGCGACGAGGCGCCCGGGGCCCGTCCGCCGGGGCTCGACGCCCGCCGTCAGAAGGGCTGGGTCTCTTCCGCGGGCTTCTGGCCTGCTTCCCTGAAGTGGGCGACGACCTGGTGCACGATCTCGATCGACAGGCTTTCGGCGACCGCCGCGTCGCGGAAGATCTTGAGCGATCCCAAGGCCTCCGGGTGGACGTTCTGGGACCCGAAGATCTGGAACGCTTCCCGGGCGATCTGCTTCACCCGTCCGAGCTCGCCCCTCTCGAGGAGGATCAGCGCGAGCTCGAGCGAGACCATGGCGACATCGAAGCCGATGCCGGCGGCAGCAAAGCCGTCGCGGGCGGCCGAGAGTAGCTCCTCGGCTCCGTCTCGGTCCCGGAGGGCCAGTTGCACTTTGCCTCGAAGCCAGATCACGCGAAGCTGCGAGAGTTGATCGAAGTGCACGTCTTGGTACCGGGCGTCGTCCTCGAGAAGAGCGAGAGATCTGCCGGGCTCGCCAAGAGCCTCCAAGGCTCGGGCCAGGTTGAAGCGGGCATAAAGATACAGGCGAGGCGTCGTTTCGAGGGACAGGTCGGCGAGCGCGCGCTCCGTCGTCCAGGCGGCCTCCGCGAACTCTCCGTGCGCGTAGTAGACGAAGCCGAGCTTCATCTCCGTTCTCGCGCGGAGCTCGACCTCGCCTAGAAGGCGATAGACCACGGTAGCCCGGTGAAAGAGCTTCTCTGCCAGGTCAAGATGCCTCTGGTCCTTGCGGAGCGACCCTTCCAGGCAGTCGAGCTCGGCGCAGACCGCAAGATCCGTCACCGCGTGGCTCTCGACCTCCCGGCGCGCACGGTGCAAGTCGCGCTCGGCGTCGTTGAGTCTGCCCATCGCCCGGAGTGCATTTCCTCTGTGGGCTAGGACCCGGACCATGATCGGTCCACCCTTCTTGAGCCCAGGGGTGTGAAAGTGGACGGCGTGGGCCGTGTCGGCCCAAGAGCAAGCGCTCCATGGATCGTCTGGCAGGTGCTGGGAGGACTCTTCTACCAAGAGGTCGGCAAAGGTCTCCCCGCGGAAGCGGGTGCGGGCACGCTCGACCGTGCGACGTCTGTCCTCCGGAGGGACGCTGCGGAGCTCCGCGAGCCACCGCTGGGCCTGTTCGAGCTCCTGTTCGTACGCTCTCCGCCGGTCCCGGACGGACTCGGCGACCCTCTGGAACTGGACATCGTAGACCGAAGGGTGGGGCACTTCACGGCGGTAGCTGCGCCAATCGAAGGTCTCGATCTCTTGGCGGCAGGTCGGGCACAGGGCGCCGAGGTGCTCGATGACGATCTTCTCGATGACATTCCGGGGAATCCTTCCATCGAGAACCGCCATGAGAAGCTCATGGGTCACGTGCACGATATTTTTCCTCCTCGTGAGAGCAAGTGCGGCGAAGTGCCGACCCTGGGACATCGAGAAAGAAAATGCGGGTAATCTGAAGAACGAAGCGCTGGCTCGAAAGGCGCTCCCCCGGGTGCTTCACGACAGCTCGGCAGCGCGGGCGATTCGCTCGGTCGCCCAGATACAGCTCGACCGCCTCGCCGCTGGCGAGTCTGTGCCCCGGGCTCTTGCGCGTGCCCTGATGATCCTCTTGGAACCCGTGTGTCGCCTACACGATCGACGACCTTCAGGGTTTCGAGTACGGCCCGGACATCCGTGTCGATCCGGGACGAGCACGCATGAGCGACTCAGGACAACCGTCGGCAAGAGTGCCGAAGGGAGTGGCCCCTCGTGGCGACGGGCTGTGTACCGGATGCCTCCAGACGTTCTACTGTTGTCCGTCCGGGTCGATCTCGCCACCCAGCGCACCCCAGAGATTCCCGACGGACTCCGAGGTCCATGACCAGGCAACCTGGAGCCAACTGACGATTGGTTGAACGCTGAAGATCTCTCCGTCCTGGGATATCCGGGGGGCAGCGGATGCGGGCGCCGTCAGTGCCAGTGCCAGAGTGATCACGAGGATAGCGGCGGCCACTCTCTTCGAGGATCGGGACGTCATTTTGGAAGCTCCTTTTCGAGCGGCATCGGCTAACCGGTGCCATACCGGCCTCGGCCGCCCTACTCTCCAAAGTGCCCAAGAGCCTCAGGGCATGACATTTATCCGGAAACTGTCACGTGCCCTGCTTCCCTCGGGAGCTCCGTTGACGTCCCTGGCGAGCGAGCTTCCTCTCGGCTGCCAGGTGCCCGAAAGAGGCCCACTGCCCGCCGGCGACGATCCGCTCGAGGAGCGCTTCGGCCTCGGCCAGATCGAGCTGGCGCAGCGTCGAAAACCGGTGCCCCCGGAATCGGAGAAACCGGGTGTCCTCCGGCCAGCCGGCGCCTCGGCACCTCGGGGTGTACCCGGCGCTCCCGTGCCGCCAGGCAAGAGGTTGATCGGTCGAACGCCGCCGACTCCTTACAATATTGGTGGCCGCCGTTCGTCTACAGAGGTGGAATGGACGAGACGGCGAGCATCCCCTCGATGAGCGAACAAGACCGCAAGATCTCCGAGATCGTCGAGGGAGAGCGATCCCGTCTCCGCAACTTCATTCGCCGGCGCGTGCCGGACCCCTCCGACGTCGAGGACCTCGTGCAGGAGGTCTTCTACGAGCTGGTGGAAGCCAATCGGCTGCTGATGCCGATCGAGCACGTGGTCGGCTGGCTGTTTCGGGTGGCGCGAAACCGCATCATCGATCTCCTCAGAAAGAGACGCCCGGAGGCGCTGTCGAAGGATCCGGTGGCGACCTCCGACGAAGGTGAGGAGCTGCTGCTCGAAGACGTTCTGCCTTCGCCGGATGCCGGGCCCGCGGAGGTCTACGCGCGGACCGTTCTGCTCGAAGCTCTCGAGGACGCTCTCGACGAGCTGCCGGAGGCGCAACGGGAGGTCTTCCTGGCGCACGAGATCGACGGGGAGAGCTTCAAGGAGATGGCCGCTCGAACCGGCGTCAAGATCAACACCCTGCTCTCGCGGAAGCGCTACGCGGTGCTCCACCTGCGCGAACGTTTGCAGGGCCTCTACGACGAGCTCACCAAGACATGAGGAGTCCGATCATGAGAAGGATATGGTTTGTGTTTCTGGCACTCCCGGCGTTCGTGATGTTCATCGCGCTCGGTGGCGTGGTGGTGATGCTGCTCTGGAACTGGCTGCTGCCGGCGCTGGCCGGATGGTCGGAGATCGGCTTCTGGCAGGCCCTCGGACTGCTGGCTCTGTGCCGGATCCTGTTCGGGGGCTTCTGTCTGGGAGGCAGCAGCATGACCCGCTCCCGGATCCGCAGTCGCATGGCCGAGCGCTGGGGGCGGATGAGCTCGGAAGAGCGGGAGAGGTTGCGCCGCCGCTTCCGAGGCTACTGCGGCCCGTTCGAGCCGGCGGATGACGAATCGACGAGTTAGTCGTGTGCGGGATCGGCGCCCGGCTCCAGCACCAGCTCCCCCACGTCCCGGGCCTCTCCGGGCTCGAGGGAGAGCGACAGGGCCTTCACCCCATGCCCCGGGCTGGCCGCCACCAGGCGGAGCCGGAGCGCCTCCAGGTCTTTGAGCTGGAAGCGGCCGTCGTCCTCCTCGTCAACATCAGTCGTCTCGACACAGGGGCCGGCCTGGAGCGAGCAGCAGGAGGTCTCGACGGCGAGCCGGTCCCCTCGGGGTCCACCGCGAGGAGGTGGGCCGTACCCGGGGCTACCGACGCAGCGTCTCCTTCCCGGTGCGGGCCTCGCCCGTTTCGAGGGCGGCCTCCCGATAAGCACGTTTCGAAAGACTCGGTTCAACATCGGGTTCTTCGAGGATCGCCGTCAGGCGCGCGCGCCCCCTCTCGTTGCCAGATCAGAGGAGCAGACTTGCCGAATCGGTTGAGATTTGGAACGCAGGACGGATTGAGTGGCCAGGAGACTTGAAATCGCCCGTGCCGCTGAGCTATGGCGAGCGGGCGCGGGAAGGTACCGGGCAGGCCCGGGCCAGCCTGGCGGACGCGGGCATCCCCTTCGCCATCGCCGCCACCCGCGCCGAGGCCAACGCCATGACCGCCCTGACCACAACGATCCACCAGCCGCCCGGACAACAGGTCGAAGCGCGGCCTCCAGTACCCCGGACCCCACGAGTGCCTCCGGTGGACCTGAACCGGCCGCACCTGTGCCGTGTACCTCTCCGCATCCACGCCAGGTGCGCCTCCAGATGGACATGAAGCGGCCGGACCTGTGCCGGCCGACCGCGAGCGTAGCGAGCGCCCGCCCGCCCAGGCTACTCACAATGAACTGTCCATTTGGCGCATGAACAGTGCCCACCGGGCCGCCTGGGATTCACGAACCAGCATTTGGTAGTAGCGGGACTCTCCATTGCTGGAGCCGGGGCACGGTGCGCAAACTGTGGGATCGGCTTCGGTATGGGCCGGTGCTCGAGTCGAGCGCGGCGCTGTTCGATTACGTGATGACCATGGGGTATCTCTGGTCCTTAGACACCATGGTTCAGCAGTTCGGGCAGTATGCCGCGATCGTCGGGGGCGAGAAGATGCTCTTTGGGATCGGTGGCGATCCGTGGATCACCCCCCTGTCCGAGACGAAGCAGCTTGCCGCATGGGAGCCTTCCGGTGGGTCGAAGGGAGGTATGATGGAGTTCAACATCAATGACGATACGGACTACCAGGCGGCGAAAGCGATCATTGAGATTCTCGGATCGTAGACGTCGGCAGTAGGGGGCGCGCTCCTCCACGAAGCCCGCCACCACCATGAAAGCCGTCGTTCAAGCCAGCTACGGCAAGCCGTCCGACGTGCTCCACGTCCGGGAGGTTCCCCGGCCCGAGCCCGGGGACGGCGAGGCTCTGGTGCGGGTGCGGGCGGCGTCGGTTCATCCCGATGTCTGGCATGTGGTGACCGGGCGGCCTTACTGCTTGCGGTTGCTGTGGGCCGGGGTGCTGAGGCCGAAGGAGGTGATTCCCGGGACCGATCTGGCGGGGGTGGTGGAGGCCGTGGGCGGGAACGTCAACCGGTTCGGGCCCGGGGACGCGGTCTTCGGCGAGAGCTTCGAGGAGCTTCAGTGGAAGAACGGTGGGACCTTCGCCGAGTATGTTGCCGTGCCGGAGGGGATGCTCGCTCCGAAGCCCGATGGAGTTTCGTTCGAGCAGGCCGCGACGGTGCCCACCGCCGGGATCATCGCTCTGATGAACCTGCGGGCCGGGCGGGTCCAGCCCGGCGACCGCGTCCTCGTCAACGGCGCGGGCGGTGGGGTGGGGACGATCGCGGTGCAGGTCTCGAAGGCGTGGGGCGCCCACGTGACGGGCGTCGATTGCGGGGAGAAGCTGGAGCTGATCCGCTCGCTCGGTGCGGATCGGGTGATCGATTACACGCGGGTGGATGTGACCCGGACGGGCGAGCGGTACGACCTCGTCTTCGACGTGGCGTCCACCCTGTCGCTCGGTGCCTGCAAGCGAGTGCTCGGTGAGGACGGGGTCTACATCTTCATCGGTCACGATCACTTCGGCCGTCGCGGCCGGCGGGTGCTGGGGAGCTTGCCCCGCGCGTTCTCGCTCATGGCGCGCGCGCGGTTCGACCGCCATCTGCCGAGCGCCGGCTCCCCGCTTCCGGGCAAGAAGGAGTGCATGGCCGCGTTGAGCGAGCTCCTCGCCGCGGGGAAGCTCACGCCGGTCGTCCACGGCAGGTATTCGTTGAGCCAGGTGCCCGAGGCCATTCGCTGCCTGGCGGAGGGGAATCCGCTGGGTAGAATCGTCATCACACCGTAGAAGCCGGTCGGCTCGGCCAAGAAGCCGGCTGCCAGAACGCTTCGCAGGCTCGGATCTCGCCGAGCCTGGAGAGGCGTCATGCTGCAGAGGAGGGAGGTCGCTTCAGAGTGAGGACCGCACTGAGCATGGACGAGCTGAAGGCCGTCTATGGTCGTCTGGCTGGCCGGTATGACCATCAGCACGCGCTGATCACGGCGCGAAGCGACCAGCGGGGCAGGGAGCTCCTGGTGGAGCGGGCGGTTCGTGAGGGCGACAGGGTGCTCGATTGCGGATCGGGTACCGGCTCGACCGGCCTGCTCGCCGCCCAGAGGGTGGGCGCGACGGGCGAGGTGGTGATGTTCGACCTGAGCGGCGACATGTTGGCGGTGGCGCGGGAGAAGGCCGTCCGCGAGGGGCTGGAGGAGAGGGTGACGTTCCGCACCGGGGACATGGTCCACCTACCGTTCGCGGACGGAGAGTTCGACGTCGTCCTGTCGACCTACAGCCTCTGCCCCGTCTACGACCCACGGCGCGGAGCGCTGGAGCTCTACCGGGTGACGAAGCCGGGGGGCAGGGTCGCGGTCGCCCACTCGGCGGAGCCCGAGAATGGGATTCTCCGTTGGGTTGCCGATCGGATCGAAGGGTTGGCGTGGCACCTTCGCTGGCTGTCGATGGGGTGCCGGTCGGTCGACGTTCTCCCGGCGTTCGAGGGCGCGGGCGGACGGCTCGTCTTCTCGAAGAGGATCGGTGTTCCGCTCTGGCCCTTCCTGGTTTTCGTCGTCGAGAAGCCGGCGGGCTGAGCTGGTCGTCGTGGGGGTCGTTGCCGGTCGGCGGGTACGCCACGGGCTTTGGCGTGTCCCACCCATCGGGCGTGGACGTAGGCTGGGAGAATGATTGACCTTCTCCCCAGAATTCGGTCCAGTGGAAGTGAGTGACTGGGCGCGACGGTGCTCCAGGCCCCTCAGCTCCGCGCCGTGCGATGGGCGTCGAGGAAGGGCACCAGCACGGCGTTGACCGCCGCGGGCTCTTCGATCGTGCACAGGTGGCCGCCGTGGGGGATGACCTCGAACGCCGCTCCCGGGATCGCCTTCGCGAGCCGTTGTCCCTCGGCGAGCGGCTTGGCGCGGTCCTTCTCGCCCACCACGACGAGGGTAGGGACCGAGATGCGGTGGGCCTCGGCCTGGAGGTCGCCGCGGGAGAAGATGGCCCGCCCGAAGCGGGCCAGGGCGGCCGGGTCGTTGGCCATCATCCGTGCCTTCCACCGCTCGCGCTCTTCGCGCCGGTCCGGATCGGCGAGGAACCGGGGGCCGAACATCGACTTCATCGTTTCGCCGATCAGCGGGCGGAAGCCGATCCACGGCAGGACGGCGAGCATCAGGTCGTACTTGAGCCGGTTCAGCCGGGGCTCGGCCTCGGCCGAGGTATCCATCAGCACCAGGGAGCGGAGCAGATCGGGTCGGCGAATGCCCAGCCGTACGCCCACGAAGCCGCCGGTCGAGAGGCCCACCCAGTGGACCGGCCGGTCGCAGGTGGCCTCGAGGAAGGCCACGGCGTCGGCGTAGAGGTCCTCCAAGCCGTAGCTCGAGGCCACGTGGTCGCTTCCGCCATGGTCCCGGTGGTCGTAAGCGAGCACACGGTAGCGGCCCTCGAGCGCCGCGATCTGGGCCTCGAAGTGCTGGTGGTCGACGAGATAGCTGTGGGAGAAGACCACGGTCTCCTCTCCGGCACCACGTTCGACGAAGCTCAGGCGGACGCCGTTGACCTCGACGGTCGGCATGGGGCCTCCTTTGGGCTCTGATCCGGGTTGTCGGTGCTGACTCCTCGCCACTATACCGCCCGTCGTCGATGTCCGCGCTTCGGGCTCGGGGCAGTTGTCCGAGTACTCCATGGTCGGAAAGTCATCTATAAAAAGATGCGCAATCGCTCATTTGTCGTGTTGCCATCTGGCTCGACATGGCCTGCCAAAAACAATAGCCTGTCGCGGGGGGTGCAGGTCCACGCGGTCGTGCCGGACGCAGCTCGAGGTTCGGATGCGAGCCGAGATTCCAGTCCAGGCCAAGGAGGTCGTCGGTGTTTCAGATTTCGTCGCGCAGTGATCGTCCCCGTGTCGTTCGCCAGCTTCTGCTGGTCCTCCTGCTGGCCGTGGTCACGGTCTCCGCCGCCTCCGCTCAGCCGACGTTCTCGAAGGCTTTCCTGCCCGCCACCATCGGCCCCGGGAGCGGCAGCACCCTGACCTTCACCATCGACAACACCGGCAGCGGTGTGCCGCTGACGGGCCTGGCCTTCACGGATGTCCTTCCGGCGGGAGTGACCCTGGCGACGCCGGCCAGCCCGCAGTCGAGCTGCGGCGGCACGCTCTCGGCGCCGGACGGGGGCGGCACGGTCACGCTCGCGGACGGCTTGCTGGGCGGGCTCGGAACCTGCTTCGTCTCGGTGAACGTCACCAGCGCCACGCCGGGCACTCACATGAACGTCTCCGGCGACCTGACCTCCTCGGCCGGCAACAGCGGCTCCGCCTCGGCCGACCTCGTCGTCGACTCCGGCCGGCCCGGCTTCACCAAGAGCTTCTCGCCGTCGAGCGTGCCCTCGGGAAGCCGGGCCACGCTGACCTTCACGATCGACAACACCCTCAATCCGAGCCAGGCGACCTCGATGACCTTCACCGACGCCTTGCCAGCCGGCCTCGAAGTGGCCGATCCGGCAAACGTCACCAATACGTGCGCGGATGGCCCGCTGACGGGCGGAGTGGTCATCGCCGTCCCAGGGACGAACGTGATCAGCCTCGGCTCCGGAGGCGGGTTGGATGTCGCCGCGGTCGCCGCGGCGGGGGCGTGTGCCGTGAGCGTCGACGTGGTGGCGACCGGCGTCGGCGCGCTCGGAAACACCAGCGGTGAGCTGACCTCGATTCAGGGTCTGAGCCTCGTAAACAGCGGCCATGCGGGGGATGTTCTGACCGCCACTGCGTCCGAGCTTCTTTTGGTCAAGGAGTTCACTGACGACCCCGTTCCGCCGGGCGGCATCGTCACCCTGGAGCTCACGATCACCAACTTCTCCCGCGACGTTTCGGCAACCGGCATCGCTTTCTCCGACAATCTGGGGGATGCGGGGGGCACGCTCTCCGGGCTCGCCGTCTCCGGTCCGCTGCCCACCAATCCGTGCGGTGCGGGGTCGACGCTCGCCGGCACCACCACCCTGACCTTGACCGGCGGCAACCTGGCTCCGGGGGCCTCGTGCACGTTCAGTGTCTCCCTCCAGGTGCCGGCCGCCGCCACGCCCGGCGTCTACCCCAACACCACGACCGCGGTCACGGGAGACCTGGGGGGGAGTCCCGTCGTCGGCAACGCGGCGACGGACAGCCTCTTCGTCTTCCCGGCACCGGTCTTCACCAAGACCTTCCTGGACAGCCCGGTGGTGGCCGGGGGCTCGACCCGCCTCCAGTTCAGCATCACCAACACCAGCCTGACCTCGATGGCGACGGACATCTCCTTCATCGACGAGCTGACCACCTTCCTCCCGTTCCCGGTTTCGGTGACCCTGCCCGCCGCCGGCTTCTGCGGGGGAGGGGCGTCGATGTCCCTGATCGGCCTCGGGACCGACCGCCAGGGTCTTTTCATGGCCGGAGGGAGCCTTGCCGCCGGAGCTAGTTGCACCTTCGAGGTGACCATCGATCTGCCGGCGACGCTTCCGGCAGGCTTCCAGACCAACGTCTCCCAGGAGCTCACCGCCACGGTGGACGGTGCGACGGTGACGGCCGGCCCGGCGGTGGCGTCGTTCGAGGTCGTGGCCGGGCCACAGCTCGTCAAGGAGTTCGTCGATGATCCGGTGCTGCCGGGTGGCACGGCGACCTTGCGCTTCACGTTGACCCACGACCAGAACGCGAGCGCGGACGCCACGGGGATTGCCTTCAACGACGATCTGAACGCGGCGCTCACCGGCCTCGTGGCCGTCGGGTTGCCGATGAATGATGTCTGCGGCGTCGGCTCCCAGGTGAGCGGTACGAGCACGGTGAGCTTCACAGGCGGCACACTCGCACCCGGTGCCTCCTGCCAGTTCGACGTCACGGTCCAGGTGCCGATGGCGGCCCTGGCGGGCGTCTACACCAACACGACGAGCGACGTGACGGCGACGGTCTCCGGCCTCGCCGTGTCGTTTCCGGGGGCGAGCGACGACCTGACGGTTGCGGGGCTGTCGCTGGCCAAGCAGTTCACCGACGACCCGGTGATCCCGGGCGGCATGGTGACCCTCCAGTTCACCATCACGAACGCCCCGGGGGCGGCAGCAGCCTCGAGCATCGCCTTCTCCGACGACCTCGGCGCCGTCGCCTCGGGCCTGACCTTCGACCCGGGCTCGGTCCCAATGGCTCCATGCGGAGTGGGGTCGTCGATCGTTTTGTCGAGCGGCAATCGGTTCCTCAGCTTCTCCGGAGGCAGCCTCGGCGCGGGTGAGATGTGCCAGTTCAGCGTCACCGTCAACGTGGGCGCGGGGGTGCCTTCGGGGGTTTATCCCAACAGCACCCAGTCCTTCTCGGCCGTCGTCGACGGCAACCTGCTCTTCCTGGCCAACGCGGCCGACACCCTCACCGTGGCCGGGGACTTGCTGCTCCTCACCAAGACCTTCCTCACCAACCCGGTGGGCCCGGGTGCCATGGTCGATCTCCGGTTCGAGCTCACCAACCTGAGCCTGGCCGGAACCGCCACCGGGATCACGTTCACCGACGACCTCGCCGCCGCCCTGACCGGCCTCCAGGCCGTTACCCTACCCATGAACGGCTTCTGCGGCGCCGGCTCCCAGCTCACGGGGGCCGGGCTCCTGACCCTGACCGGTGCCGAGCTGGCGCCGGGGGCGTCGTGCATCTTCACGGCGACCCTCCAGGTGCCGGCGATGCCGGCGGCCTCGGCGGCGGTGAACACGACGAGTCAGGTGACCGGAACGATCGGCGGCCTCGGTGTGACCGGCGATCCCGCCACCGACACCCTGACGATCCAGGCGACCGGCTTCACCAAGACGTTCGACGGGCCGACGGTGGCGGGCGGCACGGCGGTCCTCACCTTCACCATCGACAACCTGGTGGGAACCGCGGTCGATCAGCTCGGCTTCGTCGACGACCTGGGCGCCGCGCTGACCGATCTGGCCGCCACCGGGTTGCCGCTGGTCGATCCCTGCGGGGCCGGCTCGACCCTGGCCGGCACGAGCGTGCTCACGTTGTCGGGTGGCAGCCTGGGCCCGAACGGCTCCTGCTCGTTCAACGTCACCGTTCAGGTGCCCGCCGGCGCGACGCCCGGGGACTACTTGAACACCACCAGCGACCTCAGTGCTTCAGGTCTCGTGCTTGCGCCGCCAGCGACCGCGACCCTGGCGATCGAGCCGCCGCCCACGTTCGCCAAGGTCTTTGCACCGGGCACGATCGGCACGGGCGGGGTGAGCACACTGACCTTCACCATCGACAACACGGCGAGCGCCGTGATGGCGACCGGTCTCGCGTTCACGGACAACCTGCCGGCCGGTGTCGAGGTCGCGAACCCGAGCAACGCCTCGACCACCTGCGGGGGCGGCACGGTGACGGCGGTTCCGGGCTCCGGGGTCGTCACGCTCACCGGCGGTACGGTGGGGGCCATGGCGAGCTGCACCGTGAGCGTCGACGTGACCGGCACGGCTTCCGGTAGCCACGTCAACGTCACGGGCGACCTGATCTCTTCGTCCGGCAACAGTGGCACCGCCACGGCGACGCTTCTGGTCGATCCGCCGCCCACGTTCTCGAAGGCGTTCTCGCCGACGGCGGTCGGGCTGGGGGAGGTCACCACCCTGACCTTCACCATCGACAACACCGCGAGCTCGCTCGACGCCACCGGCCTCTCCTTCACCGACAACCTGCCGGCGGGCATGGGGGTGGCCGATCCTGCCAACGCCTCGAGCACCTGCGGCGGCATGGTGGACGCGGTTCCGGGCGCCACGTCCGTCGGTCTTGCCGGCGGCTCGGTCATGGCCGGAGCGGTCTGCGCGGTGTCGGTGGACGTGGTGGTCTACACCCTGGGCGACAAGACCAACGTCACGGAGATCCTGTCGTCCTCGGTCGGCGAGAGCGCCCCGGCCACCGCGGTGTTGGCGGTCAGCGGCAACGTGACGGAGATCCCGACCCTCGGCGGATGGGGCCTCCTGCTCCTGGCCTTCGGCCTGGCGCTGGCGGCGGCCTGGAAGGTGACTCAGATGTGACCTTGATCGCTCCGAGCACGTCATGAGCGTTCCCGACGACCCGACGCGACCGCTGCGGGCGGATGCGCTGCCGCCGAACGATCTCACCGGTGTGGAGGTGGACGGCTACCGCGTCGTCCGGCCGCTCGGTCAGGGCGGCATGGGACGGGTGTACGAGGCGTTCGATACGCGGCTCAGGCGGCGCGTGGCGATCAAGGTGATGGGGGGCCTGGCCTCCCCGGCCGCCAACGCCCTGGCCCGGTTCCGGCGGGAAGCTGAAGCGCTCGCGGCGCTCAACCACCCCAACGTGGCGCAGATCTACGCCGCGGGCTCGTGGCGCGGCCTGCCGTACTACGTCATGGAGCTGATCGAGGGCGAGTCCCTGGCGGCGGTTCTGGAGCACGGCCAGCGGCTCGCCGGGCGGCGTTGCCTCTCCTACCTGATCGACGCGGCGCGTGGCCTCGACGCCGCGCTCGAGAAGGGAATCGTGCACCGGGACGTCAAGCCCGCCAACCTGCTGCTCGACGCCTCCGAGACCCTCAAGGTCGTCGACTTCGGGATCGCCCGCAGGCTGGGCGAGGAGAGCTCGCTGACGAGCCCGCACGCGATCCTGGGCACGCCGCGCTACATGGCACCGGAGCAGATCCTCGGGGAGACCGTCGACCACCGCGCGGACATCTACTCGCTCGGCGCGAGCTTCTACCACCTGTTCGCCGGCGAGCCACCCTTCGGCGGTGACCACCCGATCGTGATCGGTCGACAGCACGTGGAGGAGCCGCTCACTCCTCTCCGCGCTCGCAACCCGCGGGTGCCGACGGCGGTCGATGCCGTCATCGGACGGATGATGGCCAAGCGCCCGGAGGACCGCTACCAGGACTACCAAAGCTTGATCGGCGATCTCGTCCTGGCGCAGCACGGAGGTGCCCAAACTCCGGCCGTGGCCGCTCCGCGAAGCGCCGCGGTGAGCCCGCCCGGGGCAGGGCGCCGAATCCACCTCGGGCTGATCCTGCTGGCGGTCCTGGGAGTGGGGATGGTCGGCCTGCTGCTGAAGGGGCCTGGCACCGCCGAAGCACCCCCTACCGTGGCTCAGGAAACACCTCCGTCGAACCTTCCCGACCCTCGGCCGCAAGCTCCGGTACGCGATGCGGACCTGGCCGCCGCGCGCGAAGCCGCCCGCGATGGAGAGGGTCGCGGAGAGCCGCCCGACCTTCCGAGCCTCGAGCCTCCGGACATTCCCCCGGATCATCCGCAAGCCGGCTTCCTGCGCGACGCACTGGCGAGGAGCGTTGCCCTCGGAACCCAGGCCAACCTGCGCAATCTCTCGAACCAGGTCCAGGTCTATCTGGCCGAAAAAGGTGACCTGCCGCCCGACCTGGACACCCTCGCCGAGCTCTACGAGCTCCATCCCAAAGCCCTGGTGGACGCCTGGGGTCGGCCGATCCTCTACGAGCCGGGCCGGGTACCCCACTTCCGCCTGCGCTCCACCGGCCCCGACGGGGTATCCCGAACCGCGGACGACCTGGTGCTGGAGGACGGCTACTTCGTTTCGGGTGACTGACGTGTGCCTGGCCCGGTCAGCGACGGACCCGGCCGAGGCCGGTGGCGAGAGGCTCCTCGCCCCGGAGCCGCCCTCCGATCGGAGCCCCGCGCACGCCACGCTGACGCGGCGCTTCGCGAGACGCTGGTCACGATGAATGCCGAGATCGTGGAGGCGGCCTCGATCACCCTGCCACTGCTCGGCTCGGGGCTCACCGAGGACGGCATGGCCGAGGACCCCGAGGTCTCCGGTGCCGTCCGAGGCGCGCTCACGGCGCTCCACGAAGCCGTCGCCGGGCGGACCGAGAAAGCGAGCCCCTGAACGATGACCTCATCGATCGCGCTCGAGAGCCGTCGCCTGGCGCTGATTCGGGGGATCAACGTGGGCCGTGCCAAGCGGGTGCCGATGGCGGAGCTGCGGGCTTTGGTCGGGGATCTGGGCTACGGCGGCGTGCGCACGCTCCTGAACAGCGGCAACGTGGTGTTCACCGCCGCCGCCGATGCTGACGCGACCCCGGCCGGAGCCGCGAAGGGGATCGAAGAGGGGATGGAGTCGCGCCTCGGGGTCTCCGCCCGGGTGACGGTGCTGACCGGGCCGGAGGTGGTGGCGATCGTCCGCGACAATCCCCTGGTCGAGGTGGGCGACGACCCGTCCCGTCTCCTCGTCTCCGTCCTCGCCGAACCCTCGGACCGGGCGCGGCTCGAGCCGCTCCTGGAGGAGGAGTGGGCTCCGGAGAGCCTGGCCCTGGGGGAGCGGGTCGCCTACCTCTGGTGCCCGGCCGGGGTGCTCGAGAGCCGCCTGCCCAAGGCGGTCGAGGGAGTGGTCGGCGACGCGGTCACCACCCGCAACTGGCGGACCTTCGAGAAGATCCACGCGGCGGTGGTCGGGTAGGTGGGGCGGTACGGCCGGGGCATGGCCGCAGGTAGTAGAGTGCGCTTCAGCGCACCGGACCATGGCCTGGTGCGCTGAAGCGCACCCTACGCTAGAGGCCTCACCAGCGCAAGGGTGGGAAGGGGATCCCGTCTAATCGTCCTTCGGCAGGGGCTTTCTGGGCAGCATCTCGTCCCGGTTCGCCGCCTGGTAGACGAACGTGGCGAGCACGACCGACGCCTCCATCAGCGATTCGCGGTCCAGGTGGTCGAAGGTGTCGGCGTTCGTGTGGTGGGTGGTCGAGAAGTAGTCCCGTTCGTCCTGGATGAACTGGAAGCCGGGCAGGCCGACGGCGTCGAAGGAGAGGTGATCCGTGCCGCCGGTGTCGTTGGTCGAGACGGTGGTCGCTCCCAGGTCGTGGAGCGGCGCGAGCCAGGCTTCGAAGATCGGCGCCACCGCGACGTTGCCCTGGGTGTAGATGCCGCGGATCTTGCCGCCGCCGTTGTCGACGTTGAAGTAGCCGGCCAGCTTCGCGTGCTCGGGCCGGATCTCGAGCGGTCCCCGGTCCTTCGGCCAGAGGAAGGACGGCTTCCGGCGCTCCTCCTCCGAGTCCGGCAGCGGTTTGCCGCCGAAGTGCTCGTGGACATAAGCGTGTGAGCCGAGAAGGCCCTGCTCCTCACCGCTCCAGAGGGCGATCCGGACAGTGCGCCGGGGGTGGAGACCCGCCTCCCGGAGGATGCGCACCGCTTCCATGGCCACCGCGACGCCGGCGGCGTTGTCCGCTGCGCCCGTGGCCGGGTGCCAGGAGTCGAGGTGCCCGCCGAGCATCACCACCTGGTCGGCGAGGTCGGTGCCGGGGATCTCCGCGACCGTGTTGTAGGCCATGTCGTCCTCGTCGTGGAACCGGGCGACGACGTCGATCTCGACCACCGGCACCGGGATCGGTGGCTCGTCGGCCTCGGTCTCGTCGGAGCCTTCAGTCTCCTGCCGAGCTCCCTCTTCGGTCACCTGCTCGGCCGCGCCGTCGTCGGAGGCTTCCATGGCGTCTTCGCCGTTCTCCTCGCCAGCCTCGGCCTCCGCCTCGTCCTCCTCCGGCGCCGGCTGGACGCCGCCGCCGGCGAGCTCCAGGAGCCGGGTGAGCCGGTTGTAGTGCTCCGCGGTCAGGACCACGGCCGGCACCCCGACGCTCTCGTCCGGCCAGCGGGAGCCGCCGCCGCCCAGGCGCACCAGCCCGGAGTCCCGGGAGCTGATCTCGATGGTCGCCACCGCCCCCTCCTCCGCGAAGAAGGCGTTGGTCTCCTGGCGGAGCTTCCAGAGCTTGCCGAAGCGGGTCCGCCAGTCCTCTTCACGGTCCTCGGGGATCTCGAACTTCTGGAGCTCCTCGAGCTCGGCCTCGTCGTACTTCTCGAGGGCCGGCTCACTCCGGTCCCGGAGCTCCCGCGGCTCGTCGAGCAGCAGGACCTTGCCTTCGAGGAGGCCCCGGTAGCGCTCGAGATCGTCCTCGTCCTCGATCGTGACGCGCATGATCTCGCCCCGGACCGGCCCGTCGGTGCCCGGCGTCCAGGCCTTGGGCAGGCCGACCAGAGGCTCGTGGACGGGGTCCACCAGGTGGATCGCGGCGCGGTCGAAGGACCAGCCCCGGCCGAACGGTCCCCAGGCCTCCGTGTGGGCGTTCTCGAGCCCCCACTCGGTGAGCCGGTCGCGCGTCCAGTCGTTGGCCCGGGTCATGCCGGGCGAGCCCGTGAGCCGCGAGCCGATCTCGACCGTCAGCGAGCGGGCCGTCTCCATGACCTGGGAGTGCTCGAATCCCTCGTCCCGGATGGCGTTGACGGCGTCGAGGTCGACGGGCTCGTCGGCGGCGAAACCCGGAGCGGCGGCCAGCAGGGAGAGGCAGGCGAGGGCGAGGACGGGACGGAACGACCGGGCATTGGGCAGCATCGGGATCCTCCGGTTCAGGGATCGGGGTAGTCCTCTCGAGCATGGAGCGAAGCGAAGAGACTGTATCGCAGGCCTGATGATTCAAAGTTCGCAGCCATGCGCATGAGATAGTCTTCGGCGCATTCTGGAATGAAGCGCAGCCGCTTTCGTTGATCCTTCGGCGCGGACAGCTCGGATGTCTTTCCCACGGCGACGACACGAACCGCCTCTGCCTCGAGAGGCCTACCGACCGCTCCGGCGATGAGCCGCCGAATCCGATACGCCTTCGGCCCCTACGAGCTCGAGCCGGAGACCGGCACGCTCTGGCGAGAGGGACGGATGCTCTCCATCCAGCCCCAGAGAGCCCGCGCCCTGGAGCTCCTCGTCCGTCGAGCGGGTGAGGTGGTGACCCGGGAGGAGCTCCGCGACGCCCTCTGGGGCGCGGACACCTACGTCGATTACGAGCAGGGGATCAACTCCTGTATTCGCGGCCTGCGCCGGCGGCTGCGGGACGACGCCAAGCGCGTTCGGTACGTACAGACGGTCTCCGCACGCGGGTATCGGTTCATCGCACCGGTCACCCTGATCGAGCCGGAGGCCGGGCCGGAGCGTGTCGTGGCTCCGAGCGCGGGGGTCGAGGGGTGGGCCGACCCCCCTCGGAGGCGTCCGGCCACCCTGCGGATGGCGGTCGTCCTCGCCGCCCTCCTCGCCCTCCTCGCTCTGGCTCTCATCCTCGGCTGGATGTCGAGGCGCCGGGTGAGCGAGGCGGAGCGGGCCGGGGAGCCTCCGGTCAGACTCCTCCTGCCCACGGTCGACGACCGCATCGTCGACCCCTTGCTCCGAGGCTCGATCGACGTCGCGTTGCGGGCCGGTCTCCAGCGCTACCCCTTCCTGCGGGTGCTGCCGATCGAGGAGGCGGAGGCGACGCTCGAGCGCATGGATGCGGGTCGGCTGGAGCCGACGGACCGGGCGGTCCAGGTGGAGCTGGCTCGGCGCTCGAACGCCGCGGTGCTGGTGTCGGTCCGGGCGCTCGAGCTGGGCGGGGAGTACCTGTTCGCGGCGGAGATCGTGGACCCCGAGGCGGGCACCACGATCTCCGCCTTCGACGCGCGGGCGTCGCGGCGGGACGACGTTCTCCCCGCCCTGGACCGTCTGACCGACCGGCTCGTCGAGGAGCTCTCGTCC
>Ga0210123_1000439_pt1 | contig 26108 bp, 15 predicted proteins | sample Muzzi_PWB_D2_FD_185535 | JGI IMG/M metagenome (GOLD analysis project Ga0210123, IMG submission 185535) | Wetland microbial communities from San Francisco Bay, California, USA, that impact long-term carbon sequestration - Muzzi_PWB_D2 (SPAdes) | ecosystem: Environmental > Aquatic > Marine >... | reverse complement strand
CTGGGAACGCTCCACCCGGTGACCATGGTGATCCAGGAGATCACCGAGATCTTCGCCGCCCTCGGCTACAGCGTGGCCGAGGGGCCGGAGGTCGAGAGCGACTACCACAACTTCACCGCCCTCAACATGCCGGAGGGCCACCCGGCCCGCGACACCCAGGACACCTTCTTCGTCGAAGGCGGCCAGGTGCTGCGCACCCACACGTCGCCGGTCCAGATCCGAACCATGCTGTCGCGGAAGCCGCCGATCCGGGTGATCTGCCCGGGCCGCGTCTACCGCAACGACAACGACCTGCGCCACTCCCCCATGTTCCACCAGGTGGAGTGCCTGGCGGTGGCCAAGGGCCTCACCCTGGGCGATTTGAAGGGCACTCTCGAGGCGTTCATCCATCGGCTCTTCTCCGCCGACACGGGCGTACGCCTACGACCGAGCTTCTTCCCGTTCACCGAGCCGTCGGCGGAGGTCGACATCACCTGCCCCTTCTGCAAGGGGAGCGGCTGCGCCACCTGCTCCAACACCGGTTGGATGGAGATCTGCGGCGCCGGCATGGTCGACCCCCGGGTGCTCCGCGAGTGCGGCATCGACCCGGAGGTCTACAGCGGCTACGCCTACGGCCTCGGTGTCGATCGGGTGGCCATGATTCGCTACGGCGTCTCCAACATCCGCCAGCTCTTCGAGAACGACGAGCGCCTCTTGAGGCAGGTCAGATAGATGCTTTTCTCGTGTGACTGGCTCTCCGACTACGTCGACCTCCCCGAGGACCGGCAGGAGCTCGCCCGGCGCCTGACCGCCGCCGGCCTGGCCGTCGAGCTCATCGAACAGACCGCCGACGGCGATACCGTCTTCGACATCGACATCACCACCAACCGGGTCGACGCCATGAACCACCTGGGCCTCGCCCGGGAGGTGGCGGTGCTGACCGGCCAGCCGCTCAGCCAGCCCGAGATCGCCACCGAGGACGCGCCGGAGTCGGCCGCCTCGACGATCCGGGTGGAGATCGACGCACCCGACCTGTGCACCCGCTACGCCGCCCGGGTGGTCCTGGGCGTCACCGTGGGTCCGTCCCCCGACTGGATGACCCGGCGCCTCCGGGCGATCGGCCTGCGCCCGATCAACAACGTGGTCGACGTCACCAACTACGTGCTCTGGGAGATGGGCCAGCCGCTCCACGGCTTCGACCTCACGCGGATCGCCGGCGGGGTGATCCGGGTTCGCCGGGCCGCCGAAGAAGAGCACCTGGTCACTCTGGACGACGTCGAGCGCGCGCTCGACCCCGAGATGCTGGTGATCGCGGACGCCGCCAAGCCCGTGGCGCTCGCCGGCGTCATGGGCGGCCTCGAGAGCGAGGTCACCGAAAGCACCCGCGACGTGCTGATCGAGAGCGCGTGGTTCGACCCCATGTCGGTCCGCCGGACCTCGAAACGCATGGGCATGCACACCGACGCCTCCCACCGCTTCGAGCGTGGCGCGGACCCGGAGATCCAGGCCCGCGCGGCCTCCCGGGCTGCCCGGCTGATCGCCGAGACCGGCGGCGGCACCGTGCTCGCCGGCGTGGTGGACACGATGGCCCCGGAGCACGCGGAGCGTCACGCGGTGCCCACGATCCCCCTCGACCTCGACCGCCTGGACGCGTTCGCCGGCGCGGCCATGCCCGAGGGCAGGCCCGAGGAGTGGCTCACCGGGCTTGGCTTCACGGTCGAGCGGACCGGAGAGCGGCAACTGTCCGTGACCGCGCCCTCCTGGCGTCTCTCGGACGTCGAGGAGACGGCCGACCTCTACGAAGAGGTGCTCCGCATCCACGGCTTCGACGCGATCCCCTCGTCCCTGCCCTCGCTGGGAGAGCCGGACGCGCCGCCGACGCCGCGCCAGGAGCTGCGCCGGCGCCTGCGCCGCGAGCTCGCCGGCTGCGGCTACGTCGAGGCGATCAACTGGGCGTTCCACTCCCATGCGGACGCCGCGTCGTTGCCTCCGCTCGGTGAAGGGGCCGATGCCGAAGGCCCGGTGGAGCTCGCCAACCCGCTCTCGGAGCTCTACTCGGTGATGCGCCGGTCGCTGCTGCCGGGGCTGGTCGCCTCCGCCCGCTACAACGCCCGCCGCGACGTCGAGTCGGTGCGGCTGTTCGAGCTGGGCCACACCTTCGGCCGCGGAGCGGACGGCGAGGTGGTCGAGCGCGAGAGCCTGGCCCTCGCTGCCGGCGGCACCCTGGGAACGCCCTGGGAGCACGAGGTGGAGATCGACCTCTTCGACGTCAAGGGCGTGCTCGAGGAGCTCGCCACGGTCACCGGCGAGCGGCTGGAGACCCGCCCCGCCGACGACCTGCCCGGGCTCGTCCCCGGTGCCGGGGCGCAAGTCTGGCTGGACGGCCGGCGTGCCGGCGTGATCGGCCGGGTCGCCGGTGAGGACGAGGGCTTCCCCCTCTACGTCGCGGAGATCGAGGTGGACCGGCTCGAAACCACGATCGAGCAGCAAGAAGCGGCGCGTGAGGTCGTAGCGCCGCCCCGCCTGCCCGGCATCCGCGTCGACCTGACCCTCACCCACTCCCTCGACACCCCGTGGGCCGAGATCGAGCAGGTGATCGAAGAGGAGCGCGCCTCCGAGCTGGTGCGCTACGAGCTCAAGGACCGCTACACCGGCAAGGGCGTGCCGGAGGGTGCGGTCAACACCACGATCACCTTCCTCTACCATGGCGGTGAGCGCCAGCTCACCCAGGACGAGGTCAACGAGAAGCAGGACGCATTGGCCGCCGCGCTCGCCAAGCAGTGCGGCCTCCAGGGCCGGGAGGAGCAGGCGTGAGCGACAAGTGGCTGGAGCACCTGGAGAAAACGGTCCACGAGGCCGCCGAGACGATCACGGCTCTGCGTGACGAGAAGCAGGAGCTCGCCAGCCGCGTCGAAGAGCTCGAGGAGGAGATCGAGCGCCTCTCCGCCGAGGGCGGAGCCGAGGCCGGCGACGGCGGTGGAGTAACGGAAGCCTGGCAGGAAGAGCGCCAGGAGATCCGCCGCCGGGTCGAGAGCCTGACGGAGAAGCTCGAAGGCCTCCTCGACGGCGCCTCCTGACCCGCACGGGCCTCGTCCTTCGCCAAGAGGTTCGCCGGGAGGCGTGCGAGAGGCTCGGGATCCGATCGCTCCGCCACACAAGCGCCCCTGCCGACACACGCACCCCTCGGCCGGCACAGGTCCGGCCGCTTCAAGTACACAACACCACGACACCGTCCCGGGGCGGGGCCGGGGGCTCACGGCCGCAGGTGTCAGCGCCCGCGGAGCAAGCAACAGCGCTCGCAGGGCAACACCGCCTCACCCGCGAAGGCGATGGCAGGCGACGCCCACGACCAAAGACCCACCACGCGGAGCCGTGCCGAAGGCCGAGAGCCCCCGGACACGACCCGGGTGAAGCCCGGGTGCAACACCACACCACCCCCCTTGGCCCGCACCCCCGGCCCCGCCCCGGGTACCCCTCAACCACGCCTCCCCTGGCATCCCCTCAGGCCCCGCCTCCCCGCACACCCCGACCTCAAACCCCGTCCGACTCCCGGATGAACTCCGCCAGCGTCGCCTTCAGCCTCGCCAACTCCTCCGCCCGGATGTACATCATGTGCCCCGCCTCGTAATAGCTCATCGAAACATTGCCCCGCAAATGCTCCGGCAGCCCCATGTGGTCGAACGTATAGCGCGTCGCGAAATACGGTGTCGCCAGATCGTAATACCCATTCGCCACATGCACCCGGAGCGCCGGATTCTGAGTCATCGCCCGGCGTAGATCCTCCGCCACGTTGACATAGCGCCCCTCCCAGTCATCGCTGCTCCAGTGCTGGATCCGGCCGCCGAGGATCTCGTAGTCCAGATCGCTCTCGAAGCCGAGCTCGTCGCGCACGTACTCGTTGAGCGTCGCCGTGAACGGCCCCTGGATCGCGGCGTAGCTCGGATCGAGCTCGAACGTATCCCCTACGTTCTGCCGGTCGTACCCGACAAACCGGCTGTCGAGACGCCCCACGGTCTTGCCCTCGTCCCGCAGCAGCTCCTTCGTGAACCGGTAGATCACCGGCCGCAGATCCGCGTCCTCCACGTACTCGACCGAAAGCCCCGTCAGCCGCGCCAGCCGCGCCGCGACCGCCCGGCGCTCGGCACCGGAGAGCGTGTCCCCCTTGAGGAGCGCCAGCGCGTAGTCGCCCAGGGCGAAGTCCTCGGCATCGGCCAGAGCCTTCTCCAGATTGCCGTCGTACTCCTCCGGAAGCTGCCCGTGGTACCACGCGGTGGCCGTGTAGGTGGGGAGGAAACCGATATAGGGCAGGTCGTTGCCGACGTCGAAGCGGGCGGTCTGGAAGTTGAGGATCGACGACACCAGCATGACCCCGTTGAAGTAGACGCCGTGGCGGTCCTGGAGATAACTCACCAGACCCGCCGCCCGTGTGGTGCCGTAGCTCTCGCCGATGAGGTACTTGGGGCTCTCCCAGCGACCGTTGTCCGAGAGCCAGCGGCGGACGAACGCACCCACGGACTCCACGTCCTCCTTGACGCCGTGGAACTCCTGGGCGTCGACCCCTGGGGCGGGGCGCGAGAAACCGGTCGAGACCGGGTCGATGAAGACGAGGTCGGTCACGTCCAGGATGGACTGAGGGTTGTTCTCGAGCACGTAGGGGGGCGGCAACGCCTTGCCCTCGTCCGTCATCTTGACCTTCCGAGGCCCCAGGGCGCCCAGGTGGAGCCAGACCGACGACGAGCCCGGCCCGCCGTTGAAGGAAAAGGTGAGCGGCCGACGACCCTGATCGTCCACGCCGTCGCGGATGTAGGAGATGTAGAAGAAGGAAGCCCGGGGCTCGCCCTCCTCGGTCTCGAGCACCAGCGTGCCGGCGGTGGCCGTGTAGCTGACCCGTTCGCCGCCGATGGTGGCGGTGTGGTGAGTGACGGAGGTCTGCTCTTCGAGCTCGACGGCCGACTTCGCTGGAGCCATCGCTTCGGTCATCTCTTTCTCGCCCTGGTGGGGAGGCTGGGCGAGAACGGCGGGAACGAAGGCCAGGGTGGCGGCGACAACGGTGAGGACGAGGATAGAGACGCGTGGGTTCACCGGAATTCCTCCTTCGGTTCGGTTGGCGTCGTGGATGCGCGGGGCCCGTGGCGGCCCGCCCGGGTCATTCCATCACAGGGCCCCGTTTGAGCGTCGTAGCATCGAAGTGTCCGCCCCATGGCCCGGGACCCGGACGAATCTCGCTACGCCACGGCCGGCACAGGTCCGGCCGCTTCACACACCCACAACACCGTCCAGAGGTGGGGCCGGGGGCAACACCACGACACCCCACCCGGCAACCATCAACCCCCACACGAACCCGACCCCACAGCCCCCGTCGCCCACGCTCCCGCCACAACCACACGAGGATGTCCAGGGTCGGGGCCGGGGGCTCACGGCCGCAGGTGTCAGCGCCCGCGGAGCAAGCAACACCGTTCGAAGTGCAACGCCGCACCACCCGCGAAGGCGCTGGCAGGCGACGCCCCCGACCAAAGACCCACCACGCGGAGCCGTGCCGAAGGCCGAGAGCCCCCGGACACGACCCGGGTGCACCATCACACCGCCCCACCCGGCATCACCGCCTCCACCGCTTCAGTACCGGGGAACGCTCGGGTCCACCTGCTCGCTCCAGGCGTCGATCCCGCCACCCAGATTGACCGCCCGCAGCCCCTGACTCCTCAGGATCTGCACCGCATACGCAGACCGGGCACCGTGATGGCACAAGGCGACAATCGTCCTGCCACCGTTCAGCTCGCCCAACCGATCGGGAAGCTCGTAGAGCGGAATGAACGTCGAACCCTCGATCCGACAAATATCGACCTCCATCGGCGTCCGCACATCCAGAAGCGTGATCTCCCTTCCCTCCTCCATCCACCGGGCCAGATCGCGGGCCTCGATCTGAAAAGGAAGCTCCCCACCCTCCGGCCCCCCCTCCTGCCCCGCACCCTCCTCCGCCTCCCCACCCTCGCCCTCAGCCACGCCGCAAAACGCCTCGTAGTCGATCAGCCCCGTCTGAGTCGGATGCTCCGAGCAGACCGGGCACTCCGGACTCTTCTTCAACCGCAGCTCCCGGAAACGCAAGCGCAGAGCGTCGAACGTCACCAGCCGGCCCACCGCCGGCTCCATGCCGTCGGCCAACGGCGAGAGCAGAAGCTTCACCGCCTCACTCGCCTGAAGCGCTCCGATCACCCCCGGCAGCACACCCAGAACCCCGCCCTCGGCACACGAGGGCACCAGGCCAGGAGGAGGAGGCTCGGCGAACAGACAGCGGTAACAGGGCCCGTGGGCTCCCCAGAAGACCGCCACCTGCCCCTCGAACCGGAAAATCGACCCGTAAACGTCCGGCTTGCCGAGAAGCACACAGGCGTCGTTGACCAGATAGCGCGTGGGGAAGTTGTCGCTGCCGTCGGCCACCAGATCGTAGCCGGCCAGCAGGTCGAGGGCGTTGTCGGAGGTCAGGCGGACGCCGTGAGGCACCACCTCCACGTGGGGGTTGACCTCGTGAAGCCGCTCGGCCGCCGCCTCGAGCTTCGGCCGACCCACGTCTGAGCCCCCGTAGAGGATCTGGCGCTGGAGATTGGTCACGTCGACGGCGTCGAAATCGACCAGCCCCAGCGTGCCGACGCCCGCCGCCGCGAGATAGAGAGCGAGCGGCGAGCCCAGACCGCCGGCGCCGACGACGAGCACCCGCGACGCCTTGAGCCGGCGCTGCCCCTCCTTGCCTACCTCCGGCAGGATGAGGTGCCGGCTGTAGCGGCGGATCTCCTCCGGCCCGAGCTCGGGCAGCGCCCGGCCGCCCAGGAGATCCACCCCTCGGCTTCCACCCTCGCCGGCCCCGCTCATCGTCTCTCCTCACCGGAGCCCGGACCGCCCAGAGCCACCGCATCGCCCACCGGCTCGACCGCCTCCTCTTCGAACGGCTCCCCCTCACCGCGAAGCCGCCAGCTCCGGGTCTCCACCGCCTGGCCGTCCTCGACCGACACGATCAGGTAGCTCATGCCGGTCCAGGCGCTCTCGAGATCGGTCGGGCTCGGCTCGGCGGGGCGATCTGGATGGGAGTGGTAGTAGCCGACCACGTCGAGCCCCAGGCTGCGCGCCTCCCGGCGGGCGGCGAGAACGGTCTCGGGAGCGATCGTGTAACGGCTCGACGGCCGATCGGACTCGTCGTTCCTTGCCGGCAGCACCCGGTGTACCCGCACCCGCTCCACCCCTCCCGAGCTCGGGCCCTCGCCGTCGCACTGGTCACCTTGGACACCCTCCTCCAACCGCCCCACCAGCACACCGCAGCACTCCTCGGGATAGGCCGCGGCCGCATGACGCTCCACCGCATGCAGGTGGCGCACGGAGATGCTCAGGGTCGGTCCGCTCTCGGTCGTCATCTTCTTCCGGTGTCGCTGAATTCGCGTCGAGGCCGGACAGCGACGCCGTCCGGAGAGGGGGCGGTCAGGCGCCGGGGCCCTCCCGCTTGGAGATGTGGAATATACCAGGTCTTCGATATCCGACAGGGGGGGCCGGTACCGGTCACCCAAGTGGACCTTCTCGGTGCGGCAGCAGAGTCAGGCGAACTTCTGGAGCGCCTCCTGTAGCGTCTCCGGTATCGGGCAAGGCTTCAGCCCCTCCTCGGTACGGCGCATGACCGCCACCTCGTGCTCACCCCGAGCACACGGTTGCGACCAACCACCATCCTCCAGCCGCAGATACTCGAAGCGGAGCGAGATCCTATTCTGGACCAGCTCGTCCAGCCACATGCGGATCAACACCTCGTCGAATGCCTCCAGCTCGACCAAGTACTCACACGAGCAGCGCAGCGTGACCAACGCCAACCCGCTGGAAAGCTCCCGGAGGAGCTCTGGACAGTAGTCCCGCAGGAACATTTCGCGACAGCGCCCCTGCCAGCGCACGTGATTGGCATAGTAGACATTGCCCACCAGGTTCGTCTCCTCGAAGGAGACGACATGGCGCAGCTCGTACGCTCTCGGCCCGGAGCTCACTGCACTCCCCCTTCCTGGATAGACCTGCCACGGGGATTGCCTTGGTGGAAGGCTTCGGCCACAAGCCGTCGCCAGCTCTCGTACGCCGGCGTCGGAGGGTCGCCGAGCACCGAATTGTCGTCCAGAGGCAGGCGCCCCGGCATGAGCCTCGCGACCACCTCTGCTGCTTCGGCGGCCCGACAACCGCAGAGCACAATGCAGGCGCGCTCCGAGGCGTCCGTGACCTCTTCGCCCTCCGCCCGTGCAAGGGCAGCAAAGCCGGCCCCCTGGGCCAGCTCCGCCGTCCACGGACCGGCGAGGCTACGGAGCGCGGCCACGGCACCCCGATCTACCCCTCCAGCGTAGCCGCACGCCAACCCCACGCCGCTCCACAAGTCACCGCGGCGCCCCTCGGGGAAGCGGCTAATCGTCTCAGCAATTCGCGGGGGAGACGCTCCGTACACGAACCACAAACTGCGGCCGAGACCCTGGTCGAACGCTCGCAGGGCGTATCCGCGAAGGCGCCTGGGTACGCGCCGCTCTACGATCGCCTTCGGCCAGCCGAAGAAACCGTGATGAAACCCGTAGCCGTCGACGGCGAGCCACGCGTGGACAGGATCGAACGCGCCCAGCAAGGGCCCGATGCGGCGAGGCACGCGGGCGAGGGTCCACCCAGCGCCCACCGTCACCAGGTATCGATGGCGCCTTGCAGAGCCGCGCAGAAACGCTCCCAGCCGCGTCGTCCCCCGCGGGCGGCCGAAAGGCAACAGCCAGTCGAGCAGAGCCAGGCCCATCCCGGCCCCCTCGTACGCGAAGCCACGCCAGCCCTGGTCGACACGGTCGAGCGCACCTGCCAACTCGTCGACCCGCGGCTGCGCCAGGGCCTCATGGTACCCACGAAGGAACGTCTGTCCGATCCGCCCGAGCCGCTCCGCGACCTCCGGGTCATCGACCTGGAACCCCCGCGTCGCTGGCATTGCCTCCTCCGGCGAGATCTTCAGCAGGCCCGGCAACACGCGCCGCGGAGCCAGCCTCTCGAGGTCGGCGGGCAGTGAGAACGCAGGGCCCGTGGATCGAGACATGGGGGCCCGTCGAGGGGAAGGCCCCCAACTGGGTGACGTATCATTCTTCATCCTGTAGGCCTCTCATTGATTGAGTCCGAAGAGGAATCGGGGCGCGACGAGCTCGGACGTGAGCGGGAGACACGAAATGGCATCGCCCACCCCGACCTAAGGCTCCGGGCGCCGCCGGGCCGCCACCTGAAGGGCCCGGACGAGCCGCAGCCCGCCCACGGAAACGTCGTCGCCGGCGCCGAGACTGCGCGCCGTGTCGCGGAGACCGGACAGGTCGTCGAGATCGAAGTCCAATCCGGACGTCGGCACCCCCCGCGGCTGCCCGAGAGTCAGTGTCGCCCGCTCGCCGGGGCGTCCCGTGTCCTCGATCTCGATCCGGGCCGGACGACGCCCCAAGCCAGTCTGCTGGTACTTGGTGAAGCGCACTGTCTTGAGCAACTTATTCGTCGGGTCGAAGAACTCGATCCGGATCGGCAGGAAACCACTCTGGGCGACCCAGTACCGGACCTTTCCGAAAGGAGCAGAACGGGATCCGGGATCGGTCCCCCGATTGGGCTCGAGCTCGAGCCTCCAGCACGGCACCCCGTCGACTGTTTCGTCCCCCGCGTAACGCGCCGTGTAGCGCGTCCACAGGTCGAGCCGCAGGAAACCGGCGTGGGACAGGTCCCCCGCGACCACCTGCCGAAAGGGCAACCTGATGGGCTCCTTGGCCTGAGGCAGTAAGAGCCAGTACGCGTCGTCAGCGATCAGCAGTGCCCCGGGGGCGCTCGGGTCGTCCGTCGGCATCAGCAGAAGTGTCCGGCCTCGGCGGTGAGTCAGCATGATGAAGCGTGCCCTTCGCAGCGCCCGTCCCGATGCCCGGGACACCACCGACAGATCGATGTCGACCGCTGTCCCGAGGCTGGGGTTCCTGACCAGATCGGCGCGGCGGAGGATCGTCGCCGTCGTGGGCCGCCCGGGGAGAGGTGGTCCGGCCGCGCTCAACAGGCCCAGCCGGTCCCCGGTGGCGAACAGACCGACGAAGCCGACGAGGCCCACCACGAGCGCCCGCCGAAGGCCCTCCCGCCTTGGCGCGGGCGACCGCCGTTCGGAGCTGCCGGGATCAGATGGGCCGGCGGCCGGCGGAGCGGCAACGCCGCGTGGGGGAAAGCGCCTCATCGGGCCAGCATCCACGGAACGAACAGAGAGGTGGTCAGGTAGGAGACCAGCACCGCGGCGCTGAGCAGAATGCCGAGGTCGTGGTTCGGTCCGAAGGCGGAGACCGTCAGGACCAGGAAGCCGAGCGAGAGCACCGCCACGCTCCACCGCCGGCCCGGCGCGGTGGTCTCGAAGGCCGCGCGCAGCGCGCGCGCTGGCTCGAGACCGGCCGAACGCCGATGCTCGAAGGCGTACGTGACGTGAAGGGCGAGGTCAACTCCCACTCCGATGGTCAACGCCGTGAACATGCTGGTGGCGATTCCCAGGGGAAGCCCCGCGTAGCCCATTGCCGCAAGGATCAGCCAGGCGGCAGCGGCCGGCGGCACGAGTTGGACGAGCGTGAGCCAGGGCTTGCGGTTCGCCAACAGGAGCAGCAGGCCGATCCCCGCCAGCGTCGATGTGACCGACCAGAGCTGGTCGTGAACGATCGCGCCCACGGTGGCGAGCGCCAGCGGCAAGTCGCCGCTGGCGTGGTAGGAAACCTCCGATCCCGCCACGTCCCCCGCTCTCTCCAGAAGGAGCGCCATCTCCCGGTCCACGTGCTCGGCGAGGTCAGAGGCCCGCCGATAGTCCGGGCTGTTGACCAGAACCAGCAGCCGTGCCGCGTCCCCCTCGCGGGTCACCAGGCGGTGGAGCCCCGTGCGGAGCGGGTACTCCGATGCGACCTCGACGACCGCTTTCAAGGCGTCCGCCGGAAGAGCCGCCGCACCAGCCGAAAGCCCCAGCAGCTCCGCGATCGAATCGAGGGGCTGCAGATAGGTCACCACGCCGCGGGCGTGGGGTGCGGCGGCGCCCACCCGAGCTGCCGCCTCGACCAGTGCCGCTCCTTCCGGCCGATGAAACAGACCGGGGCGACCGCTGAGAACCAGATCGAAGCGATAGGTGCCCCAGAAGCTGGCATTGAACCGCCGTTCCGCCTGGACCAGAGGCGAGTCGGGATCGAAGTTCGCGATCCACGAATCCTGGACCGTCAGACGGAGGAGACCCGGCACTCCCACGACCAGGAGAACCAGCCCGGCGACGAAGGCGGTGGCTCGGCGCCGCCCGGGATCGGTCCGCCGCCACCGCGCGGCGAGACCGAGGAGGCCCTCGCCACCGGACACCCGCCGGCGCGGAAGCCGGGGCCGGAACCAGGACGAGGGGAGCAGCACGACGAACGAGGGCGTCAGCGTAAAGGTCATGAGCATGGCGAGAATGATGCCGCCGGCGGCGAAGGCTCCGAATTGGCGCATCGGCACGATCGAAGCGCTGAGAAAGGACAGAAAGCCGATCGCGGTGGAGACCGACGTATAGACCACCGGCCGGTAGAGCTCGTCGAGCGTGGACAGGAGCGCGCGGTGCTCGTCGTCCGGCCCGCTCTCGGGCCGCGCCGCCAGCATCGACTGAAGCCGAGCGAGAACATGGACCTCGTCGGTCACGCAGAGCGCCAGCAGAAGCACCGGTAGGACGGTGGTCACGAGAGTGATCGGGACGCCTGCCAGCTCCATCATCCCTCCCGTCCAGACGAGGACGACGAGGGTCTTGCTCATCGCCACCAGGAGGCCGCCTAGCGTCCGCAGGCAGAACAGGAGGACGGCCGCCACCACCAGCATCATGACTGGCACCAGGCGGGCGAGATCTTCGAGGATGCGTTCTCCCAAGAGCGTCTCCGCCACCACCGGGCCGGTGAGACGGAAGTCGAACCGCGGGTCCTCACGGCCTGCTGCCCAGCGCTCCACCCGCCGCACAATCTCCCGGCGGTCGAACCCCGGATCGAGCGGGGCGTAGATCGCCCCGGCACTACCGTCGGAAGCCAGGTACAGGCCGTCCGTCAACGGCCCCTCGCGCATGCGCCGAAGCAGGGACTCGCGGGCCGCGTCCTCGTCAGGGACTTCGTCGAGGTACGTGCCGAGGGAGCCGACGCCGCTCGTCGCCACGTCGATCAGGCTCGCCGCCGAGCGCACGCCACTCGCCCGGATGCCGGAGAGCGATGCCAGGGCCCGGTGTGCTTCCACCAGGGCCCGAAGGCCGGCGGCCGAGGTGAGCCGCGGACCGCCAGGCCGGGGGGTCAGCACGAGAATCAGCTCCTCCGGGTCCTCGAAGAGCACGCGATCCCCCACAGTCCGTTCCACCCTGGGATCGCCGGTCGGATGGAGAGCCGCGCCGTCGGTCCGGAGCTCGAGATGGGGAAGCCTCGTGGCAAAGGCCACCGTGGCGATCGAGAGGACCGCGAGGCAGACGAGCGGACGCCGGGCGCACGCCCCGGCCCCGCGGAGCGCAAAGCCACGGAGCCGACGCGGACCGCGGGCAGTGTCGCACCCGCCGCCCACGCCGGTCCGTGTCTCTTCGGCCGTCGGCGTCACCGATCGGCGTGCAGGTCGCCGAGCGTCACGGCAGATCTGCTCCCGCGGCACACCGCTGAATAGCACCCCGGTCGCGCCCGGAGACCAAACCTGCATCCACGAGATCGTCCCCGATGTCGTTGACGCAGCGCACGAACTCACCGTGATTGACGGCGGCCTCGGCGCAGTCACCGATCCGATCGGAAACGGTGCAGCCGTCACCGAGGGGGTAGTTGTCCACTCCTGAGTCACAGCCGTCGATGACCACCGTCGGGCTCGTGTCGGAGTCGGGGCAGGCGTCTCCGCCGCCGCCACCGCCGCCGCCACCACCGGTATCACCGCAGCCTTCGGGACAAGCACCTCCGTTCACCGGATCCTCGATGGCGGCGATGATCGCCGCCGCCGCGTCGATGAGCCGGTCGGCGTCGGCCTGAGAGATGCGCGCTGGCGTCTGGGCCTCGACCTGGTTGATGAACGCCTCGATCTGGTTGACGGCGGGAGTCGAATTGTTCGCGCAGACGCTATCGACTCCGTTCTGGAGCGTGGACGACAGGGCATTGTCGATGCCCTGGGGCAGACCCAGACCCGAGAGGAGCCCCGCCAGATCGTCGATCGCGTCCCTCGGGCCACGAACGGAGATCCGCTGAGTGCAGGGGGTCTGGAGGCCACAGGCGTCGGTGGCGGTGAAGGTCCGCGCGATCTCTTCGGAGCGACAGACACCTGGAACCGATACGTCGCCGAAGCCGACAGCGACGTCGTCGGGAGGGGCGTTGCAGACGTCGTAGCCTTCCCCGTTGCCCAGCGAATCGATGCTCCGGTCGCTCGTCCAGAGGATCGTCTGGTCCTCTGGACAGGTGATCTCAGGGGGCGTCGTGTCGACCACCTCGATCTGCTGGAGATCGGGCATCGACGCACTGTTGCCGCAGTCGTCCGTAGCGGTCCAGATCCGGTCGATCAGGAACGTGCGGCCGCAGCCTTCGGTCTCGAAGTCCCGGTGCCCGATGCTCGAGTCCGGCAAGACCGGCGGGAAGCAGTTGTCCGTGGCGGTGGCGAACCCGTTGGCAGCCGTGCTGGTGTCCGGGTCCGTCAGAGCGCACTCATAGGTACGGTCGTCCGGCGCCGTCACGGTGGGACCGAACAGATCCTCGCCGCAGTCGTCGATCAAGCCGTTGCAGTTGTCGTCTCTACCGTTGCGGCAACTGGAAGCGGCGATCGCCTCGGTCGTACAGAGGGTACGGCAGGTGTTGTGCTGCGTGGGCGCCCCTCCCGGGTCCGGGTGGCCGCCGTGCCGGACGCATACGGTCCTCTTCATCATCGGGTCGACGCCGGCCCAGAAGTCCGTGCTCGTATCGATGGGCTGGTTCCTGTCCGGAGCCGCCAGAGAAAAGTTGACGCCTCGGATGGTGATCGACTCCGGCAGGGCGTCGCGACCCCAGGCGGAGTCGATCGACTCCAACACCAGACCGGCGTCCAGGTCGGCGCACGGCGGCAGACCGGCGGTCTCGCCGCAGACGATGGGACCGGTGGGGCTGCCGAACCGCAGGTCAGCGAAGATGTCGAGATGGGAGTCGAAGGCCCCGCCCTCCGCGGAGCTGAACGTGATGGTCATCTCGCCGAAGCTGCGAGGCCCTGGAAGGACGTCCTCCTCGATCGGCCCCGGCGGCGGTGGATCACCTTCCGCGGGCGGCGGAACGTCGAAGTCCAACCGCGTCTCGCCCGCCGGATTCCGGTCCTTCTGCAACGTCACGTAGATCGGCTCGCTCCGCACGCCGTCACCGTCGACGTCTAGATCGAACGTGATGGTGCTGACCAACCGGAGCAACACCACCTCGATGGTGATCGGGTCGGCTGTCCCGGGAACGGTCGCGACGGATGCGTCCTCCAACCGATGGACGATGGTGTCGGTGTCGGCAATCGCCCGGCGCCCGTCGGCCGACGAGGGTGGCGGAACGAAATCGAACGTGGGTCGCACCCCGGCGTCCCCTTCGAAGAGGATACCCAGAAGGTCCGTCTCTGTCGGGTCCGTCGTGAACAGGTCGTACCCCGCGCTGACCGTTTCCGCAACCGGTTGGGCCCAACTCACCGCTCCATTCGCGGCCACCCAGAGCACCATGGTCGCGACCATCACCGCTCTCCTGAAATTGTGGCTCATTCGCTCGTCCTCGCTCTCGGTTATCGGTTATTCCGTACCGCACCGGCACGTCCAGCGGATCGACCCGGAACGTGGCAGAGATCTCGAGATACATGAACCCCTTGTAGCTGAAGGGCACCCCCAGCTCAGCCAACGACCGCGGGCCAAACACCTGGTCTAGCTGCCAGCCGGCGGCTCGCTTACCAGAATTTGGCGAATTGCGACTTTAAAGCAAGTATGTAATAGTGTCAACTTGATCGTGATTACGCCCCTCCTCGAGCTCGGCCGTGACCAGCGAATGTGCAAGCGCCGTGGGCCCTGGCGGAGCTTGGAAGGGCGGCAGTAGTGAGGCGGCCTCGGAGATGAGCCGAGCGCCTCGCTCGGGGGCTTATAGAGAATAAACTATTTTGAATATTTGATTTCATCGAGAACTCCGGCCCGAGTGTCGCCGAGAGCTCTGGCGCACCGGTCGCTCGGCCGACGACGGAACACGAGCTCTGAGCACTTCCCGGACGAAATCCGAGACGAACGCTGTGCACCTCGACGGCTTCGTTCCTCGGCAGGAGGCAAAACCATGGGGCGGAACCACTCCGCGCGTTTGACCGCACTCGCTCTGGTGATCCTGGCCTACGGCTTCACCCGGCTACCCCGACTACCGCCCGAGGAGCGTGCCCGACTCGCCGAGCGTTTCCGTTTTGTGGCCCTCCCCTTGTCCACCGCCCAGCCCAATGGGGCGGCGAGCACCGCGGGCGACGAGCGGCCCACGATCCACGTCCGCCGAGTCCACCCGTCCCTCGCGCGGCTCGAGGCCTGGATCTCCTCGGTGGGTGCCGCGGTGGCCCTCGCCGATCTCGATGCCGACGGGCTGGCCAATGACGTGTGCTCGGTCGACGTACGCACGAACCGGGTCGTGGTCGCTCCCGTGCCGACCGCCGGTGATCCGTATCCGCCCTTCGTGCTGGACCCCGCTCCTCTGCCGTACGACCGGTCCACCACTGCCCCCATGGGCTGCCTTCCCGGAGACCTGAACGAGGACGGCCGCACCGATCTGCTCGTCTACTACTGGGGACGGTCCCCCGTCGCCTTCCTGCGCACGGGCGAGGCCTCGGAGCCCCCCGGTCGAGACCGATATCGGCCCGTCGAAGTCAGCTCCTCCGGCGAGCGCTGGTACACCAACGCCGCCACCCGGGCGGACCTGGACGGCGACGGCCATGCCGACCTGGTGATCGGCAACTACTTCCCCGACGGCGCCTGGGTCCTTGGTGCCGCGCGCTCGGGGCATGAATCGATGCAGCACTCCATGTCGCGGGCCTTCAACGGCGGGCGCAATCGGATCCTGCGCTGGGTGGGCGCCACCCCCGGCGCACTGGGTGGCACCGGACCGACGGTCCGCTTCGAGGATGTGAAGGCCCTCGACGAGCGAGTCGCCCGGGCCTGGACCCTGGCGGTGGGAGCGGCCGACCTCGACGGCGATCTGCTACCGGAGCTTTACTTCGCCAATGACTTCGGGCCCGATCGGCTGCTCCACAACCGTTCGCGAGCCGGGAAGATCGAGCTCGCGGTGCTCGAGGGAGAGCGCCACTTGACGACGGCGCGCTCGAAGGTCCTCGGTCGCGACTCCTTCAAGGGCATGGGCGTCGACTTCGCCGACCTCAACCGTGACGGCCTCCTCGACATCTACGTGAGCAACATCGCCGCGAAGTGGTCCCTGGAGGAGAGCCACTTCCTGTTCCTGTCCACCGGCGACACCGAAGCCATGGCCACAGGGCGGGCCCCCTACGTCGAGCGGAGCGAGGCTCTCGGCCTGTCCCGGAGCGGATGGGGCTGGGAAACCCGCTTCGGCGACTTCGACAACGACGGCACCCTGGAGGCGCTCCAGGCCACCGGCTTCGTCAAGGGAGAGCGCAACCGCTGGCCGGAGCTCCACGAGCTCGCGATGGGCAACGACGAGCTCCTCCGAAATCCTGGCAACTGGCCCCGATTCGGCCCGGGCGACGATCTTTCGGGGCACCAGCACAACCCCTTCTTCGTCCGGAGCGCCAGCGGCCGGTTCTTCGACCTGGCACCCGACCTGGAACTGGATCAACCGTACGTGACCCGCGGCATCGCCACCGCGGACGTGGACGGCGACGGCGACCTGGATTTCGCCATCGCCAATCAGTGGGAGGACGACCTGCTCTACCTCAACGAAGCGCCGAATCCCGGACAGTTCCTCGGCCTCCACCTTCTGCTGCCGCTCGAGCCCTCTCCCACCCGCGTCCGGCCGAGCCATCCGGACGCTCAGACCCGGGGCCGGGAGGCGCTCCATGCCCAGGCGCGGGTGCACCTGCCGAACGGTGGCGTGCAGGTGGCCCAGGTGGACGGCGGAAACGGCCACTCCGGGATGAGGAGCCCGGAGCTGCATTTCGGTCTGGGAAGGGACCGGGTCGGGAACCTGGGTGGCGGCACCGGGCCGGCGCCACTGGAGGTGGAGGTGAGCTGGCGCGACCCCGCGGGGACTCCCCGGCACGAAACCCTGCACCTGTCTCCGGGCTGGTACACGGTCGTCCTCGGCTGGCCGGAAGCGGGCGGAGCACGACACCGATGATCGAGGAGCGAGAGAGCATGGCATCCGAATCGAGCTCGCACGACGTCCGGCTGGTGGCCCTGCGTCGCTTCGCCCTGGCCATCACCCTGTTCAACGTTCTGGGCCACACCCTGTTCGGCTTCGAGCAGTCCTGGGCGCAGCCACTGGTGGCGCTGGCTACCGCCTACTCGGTCGAGTTGCTCCTCGAGTGGATCGACGTCCGAGCAACTGGCCGGCGCCCCCGGTTCGCCGGCTCCCCCCGGGCCCTTTTCCACTTCCTGCTGCCCGGCCACATCAGCGCCCTCGCGGTAAGCATGTTGCTGTACGCCAACGACCGCCTCATGCCGATGGTCTTCGCCGTCACCGCTGCCCTCGCCGCCAAGGCCCTGTTCCGAGTACCGGTCGGAAGCGGCAGGCGTCACTTCCTCAACCCGTCGAACACCGGGATCACCGTCACGTTGATCCTGTTCCCCTGGGTCGGTATCGCGCCCCCTTACATGTTCACCGAGAATCTGACCGGCTGGCAGGACTGGCTGCTGCCTGGCTTCATCGTCTTCTCCGGCAGCTTCCTGAACGCCACGCTGACCCGCAAGATCCCCTTGATCGCAGGGTGGCTCGCCGGCTTCGCCGGTCAGGCCGCGCTCCGCGCCACTCTCCTGGGCACGCCGCTGGTCGCCGGCCTGCTACCGATGACCGGCGTCGCCTTCGTCCTCTTCACCTTCTACATGGTGACCGACCCGGCCACCACCCCGATCAAACCCCGGAACCAAGTGCTCTTCGGGCTCTCGGTGGCCGCGGCGTACGCCCTCTTGATGGCAAACCACATCGTGTTCGGCCTCTTTTTTGCCTTGACGGCGGTCTGCACCCTGCGAGGGATCGGGCTGGCGATCCTGGCCTGGTGGAGCGTCCGCTCCGAAGTCCGCACCGGAGCGGATGAACGGGACGATGGACTGGCGGTGGCTCCCGCAACCCAGGGAGCGGGAGGGCCATGAGCCGCTCCTCCGCCCGAAGCTCCGCTTCCCGAAACGATCGCCAGGCGATCGCCATCGTCGGCATGGCGTGCCGCTACCCCGATGCACGGAACCCACACGAGCTCTGGGAGAACGTGCTCGCCGAGCGACGAGCGTTCCGGAGAATCCCATCCGAACGCCTCCGCCTGGAGGACTACCGGCCCGACGCGGACGGCGTGGACTCCGTCGACTGCAAGGAGGCGGCGCTGCTCGAGGACTGGAAATTCGACCGGATCGGTTTCCGTGTTGCCGGCCGGACCTACCGAGCGACCGACCAGACCCACTGGCTGGCGCTCGACGTGGCCGCCCGGGCCCTCGACGACGGCGGCCTTTCCGGCGGAGACCACCTGCCGCGGGCCACCACGGGCGTGCTCGTGGGCAACAGCCTGACCGGCGAGTTCTCCCGCGCCCAGATCGTGCGCCTGCGCTGGCCCTACGTGCGCCGCACCGTGGGCGCCGCCCTGCTGGACGAAGGGTGGAGCGAAGGGCGGGCCGCGGACTTCCTGGCACGCCTCGAAGCGCGCTACAAGGAGCCGTTCGAGCCCCCTTCCGAGGAGACCCTGGCCGGCGGCCTGGCCAACACCATCGCCGGCCGGATCTCGAACCACTTCGACCTGGGCGGAGGCGGCTACACCGTCGACGGCGCTTGCGCCTCGTCACTGCTGGCCGTCGCCAACGGTTGCTCGGCCCTGGTGGCCGGCGATCTGGACGTGGTGCTGGCAGGTGGCGTCGACCTCTCCCTCGATCCCTTCGAGCTGGTCGGATTCAGCCGGACCGGAGCGCTCTCTCGGGGCGAGATGAAAGTCTTCGATCGCCGCTCTCAAGGCTTCCTGCCCGGAGAGGGCTGCGGCATGCTGGTGCTGATGCGGCTGGAGGATGCCCTGGCACAGGGCCGCCGGGTGCTGGCGACCATCGCCGGGTGGGGGATCTCGTCAGACGGCAGCGGCGGTCTGACCCGCCCGGAGAGCAGCGGCCAGCTCCTGGCCCTCACCCGCGCCTACCGACGGGCCGGGTTCGGACCGGACACGGTCGCCCTGTTCGAGGCCCACGGCACCGGCACACCGGTGGGGGACGCTGCCGAGCTCACCGCCCTGGCGCGGCTCCGCCGAGAGGCGGATGCACACTCGCCGGCGGCGATCGGCTCGATCAAGGCCCTGATCGGCCACACCAAGGCGGCAGCCGGAGTCGCGGGAACGATCAAGACCGTCCAGGCTCTTCGCCACGGGGTGCTGCCCCCCACAGCCGGCTGCGGGACACCGCACCCAATCCTGGTCGAGGGTCTCGAGGGCGACGCCGCTGCGCTACTTCGGGTTCTGCGCCGGGCCGAGCCCTGGCCGGAGGCGGAGCCGCGCAGGGCCGGAGTGAGCGCCATGGGCTTCGGCGGCATCAACGCCCACCTGGTGCTCGAGGAGGGTCCCACGCCGCCGGTCCGCGTCCGTCCTGCCGGCGCGCACCGCCTGGGACCGTTCGAGCGCGTTCTGGATCGCACGCCCCAGGATGCCGAGCTGCTCCTGCTCGCCGCGGCCGACGCCGCCGGCCTCGCCGCGGCTGCAGACGAGCTGGCCCAACGGGTGGAGGGACTGTCGCGGGCCGAGCTCGGCGACCTGGCCGGCGCCCTGGCGGCCGACCTCGCCGGGCTGACCGGAACCAACGCCGCCCGGCCGGCGCGCTGCGCGGTGATCGCCCGGAGCCCCCGGGAAGCCGCCGAGCGCCTTCGGCGCCTCGTCGAGAGACTCAGCGACAACCCGACCGCCGGCCGACCGACCCTCGAGCACTCTCGGGGCCTTGTCCTCGGCACCGCCAAGGCCAGCCCCCGGATCGGCCTTCTCTTCCCCGGTCAGGGGACGCCGGCCCGCGCCGACGGTGGCGCATGGACGCGCCGGTTCGAAGAGGCGGAGGAGATCTACAAGCTCGCCGCCGCCATCGCCCCGGCGCCGCCAGGAGCAGACGAAACCTCGACCGCGCTCGCCCAGCCGGCCGTCGCCACCGCCTCGCTGTCCGGCCTCTCAGTCCTCGACCGGCTGGGCGTGGACGCCGTGGTAGCCGTCGGCCACAGCCTGGGGGAGCTGACAGCCCTGTGCTGGTCGGGAGCCCTCTCGGGAGAAGAGCTCCTGCAAATCGCCCGAGCACGGGGCCGGGCCATGGAGGAACAGACGAGAGCCGGCGCCATGCTCAGCCTGCGGTGTACGGCCACCGCGGTCGAGCGGCTCTTCGATGGCGCCGGTGGGGTCACCGTCGCCGCCTTCAACGCCCCGGACCAGGTGGTCGTCGCCGGCCCCAGCGAGGCGATCGATCGGGTTGCGCAGCAAGCCCGGAGACAGAACGTCGCCGCGTCGCGCCTGCCCGTGTCCCGGGCGTTTCACTCGCCATCCATGGAGCCGGCAGCCCCGGAGCTGGAGCACGCCCTCGCGGAGATCCTGCCGCCGGAGCGCCGGGACACCCTGCCCGCTGTTGCCGGTCGTACGGTCGTTTCCACCGTCACCGGCGCTCGGCTGGAGCCGTCGCAGGATCTGACCGAGCTCCTGATCGACCAGCTCACCCGACCGGTCCGGTTCGCCGAGGCCCTGGAAGCCGCCCGGGAGAAGACTGCCGGCATCGACCTCTGGATCGAGGCGGGACCGGGCCGGACGCTCTCCGGGCTCACCGAGCGCAACCACGCGACCCCGGCCATCTCCCTCGATGCCGGAGGCATCGGCGTGTTCGGGGCGCTGAGCGTCGCGGGCGCCCTTTTCTGCCTAGGTGCTCCGGTCGCAATCCACCGGCTGTTCCAGGACCGCTTCCTCCGTCCGGCGCACCACGGCAGACGCTTTCTCGCAAACCCCTGCGAACGAGCTCCGGAGAGCGGCGACGTTCTCCGAACGGGAACGATGGAGTACCTCGGCAGCGGCGACCTCATGCGGAGCGATCCGATCGGCCAGGTCGAGCCGGCCCAACCGGCCAGGCCCGCGGACCCCCTCGAGATCGTCCGCCACGTCGTGGCCTCCCGCGCCGAGCTGCCGGAGGGGAGTGTCGGCGACGGCGACCGCATGCTGAGCGATCTGCACCTGAGCTCGATCGTCGTCAGCCAGCTCATGATCGACGCAACCCGCCGGCTCGGCGCACCGCCGCCGTCGAACCTCACCGACTTCGCCGACGCCTCGGTGGCAGAGATCGCAGAGGTCCTGACCGGCCTGGCCGACCGGAGCCCCACGGCCGACGGGCCGTACCAGGCGCCGCCGGAGGGAGTCGACTCCTGGGTCCGCCCGTTCAAGATCGAGCTCGTCGAGCGCCCCCTCGACCACCCTCGGGACCCAGAGACGCTCACGAGCAACCCCCGGGGCAGCGTGCGGGTGCTCGCCCCCGAAGGCCTCCGCGGCCCGAAACGGCTCCGAAAGATCCTCGCGGCGTTCACCGCCCAGGACGGCCCCCTGGAAGCCTTCGTGGTCTGGCTGCCGGCCGACCCCGCGTGGCCGGCGGACCGCCCCACGCTCGAACGACTGCTGGAGGGTGCCCGGGCTGCCCTGGCAGAGCGCCTGGCGAACTTCGTGCTGGTCGTGTCTTGCGAAGACCCAGAAGAAGAGAGCGGCGGGGCGCGCCGAGGGGTCGGCGGTGCGTTCGCCCGCTGCCTTCACCTGGAGCGGGGGGCGGGGCCGGTCACGGTGGTACACGTTCCGGCCGGCCATCCGGACGCCGCCGCATGGGTGGCGGAAGAGATCGGCCGCGCCGAGGGCTCGCACGAGCCGGGCGGATACGCTGAGGCGGTCTACGGCTCGGATGGAAGACGCCGGGTCCCGGTAATGAGGCTCCTGGAAGCCGATGAAGCACCCCAGAGACCGAAGGCTCCGGCCGCGGCCCCGGACGAAGGGCCCGAGCTGCCCCTGGGGCCTGAAGACGTCCTCCTGGTCACCGGGGGAGGCCGGGGAATCGCGGCAGAGTGCGCCATGGCGCTCGCCCGGTCTTCCGGTGCGACCCTGGCCCTCATCGGCCGCTCTCTCCCCGAGGAGAGCCCCGAGCTCGCCACCAACCTGGAGCGCTTCTCCGCCTCCGGGATCCGGTTCCGCTACCGGGTGGCCGACGTCACCGACCGGTCGGAGGTCGCGGCGGCGGTCGGCGCGTTGAGCGCGGAGCTCGGCCCGGTCACAGCTCTGCTGCACGGCGCCGGAGTCAACCACCCGGCGCTGATCGCCGGCCTGGGCCCGGAGCGCCTCGTCGAGACTCTGGCGCCCAAGGTCGACGGCCTGTCCCATCTCCTGGAGGTCCTCGAGCGACGCACGCTCCGCCTGCTGGTCGCCTTCGGTTCGATCATCGCCCGCACCGGCATGCCCGGCGAAGCCGACTACGCCCTGGCGAACGAGGCCATGGCCGTGGCGGTGGAGCGGTTCGCCGCCGAGAACCCCTCGTGCCGGTGCCACACGATCGAGTGGTCGGTCTGGGCCGGCGTCGGCATGGGAGAGCGCCTGTCGAGCGTCGAGAGCCTGTCGGCACGGGGAATCACCCCGATATCGATCGACCGGGGGATCAACGCCCTGCGCGACCTCCTCCGTCGCCCGGAGGCGCCGGTGTCGGTCGTGATCGCGGGGCGCTTCGGGGAGCCGCCGACCATCGATCTCGGACCGGCCGGGCTCCCGTTGCTCCGTTTCCTGGAGCGTCCACGCTTCCACGTGCCGGGGGTGGAGCTGGTGGTCGACACCGAGATCTCCGCCGGAAGCGACCCCTATCTGGCCGACCATGCGCTGAACGGCGAGCCCCTGTTCCCTGCCGTCCTGGGGCTCGAAGCCATGGCCCAAGCCGCCCGGGCCCTCGAGCCGGCTCGATCGGCGGACGAGCCGGAGACTCAGCGCACAGACGGGGTGCCGGTCTTCGAGCAGGTCGAGCTCCTCCTGCCGATCGCGGTGCCCCGGGAGGAGATGGTCACCCTGCGGGTCGCCGCCCTACGGCTCGCCCCGGGCCGTTTCGAAGTCGCGGTGCGCACCTCTCAGACCGGATTCCAGAGCGACCACTTCCGCGCCCGGCTGCTGATGGGCGGACGATCCCGCACCGGAGCCGGACCCGAACCCGACCTCCAGATCCTGTCGCGACTCTCGCCGCCGCCGCCATCGAGGGGTCCCCAGGGGCCGGACAGAGAGACCGGCGGTCAAGCCTCGTCACTCGACCTCGTCCGGAGCCTCGACCCCGATCGAGACCTCTACGGCGACGTGCTCTTCCACACCGGCCGCTTCAGGCGCCTGCGAGCCTACCGACGGTTGACCGCCACCGAGTGCGTGGCAGACATTACACCCGACGAGGGCGGCCCCTGGTTCGCCCGGCATCTGCCCGAGCACATGCTTCTCGGCGATCCGGCGGCCCGGGACGCGTCGATCCACGCGATCCAGGCGTGCATCCCCCATGCAACGGTGCTCCCGACCGGTGTCGAACGTCTCAAGATGGGGGTTCTCGACCCTGGCGCGGCCTGCTTCGTGGAAGCGCTCGAGCGCTCCCGGGCGGGCAAGACCCTGGTCTACGACATGGTGATCCGGGACGACGACGGCGCCGTCCTGGAGCGCTGGCACGGTCTGTCTCTGCGGATCGTCGCCACGCACACGGACCGGAGCCACTGGCCGCGGGCGCTTCTCACCCCCTACCTGGAGCGGCGACTCCACGGCCTGCTGCCGCCTAGCGATGTGTCCGTGGCCCTCGCCCCGGAAGATCCACCGGCCGGTGCCTCCGACTCCCTCTCCCGCCGGCGGCCGAGCGACCACGCCGCCCGAGAGGCTCTCGGACGAATCGACCGATCCAGGAGCTTCGAAACGGTCCCGAGACGCCCGGACGGCAAGCCGGAAGCCCCCGAGGGGATCGCCCTGTCGATCAGCCACGGCTCCGGTTTCGCCTTGGCGGTCGCCACGAAGGAAGGGGGCGTCGGTTGCGACGTCGAATCGATCGCCCCGGACGGGAGCCGGCCGTGGCCCGAGCTCCTGGGCGCCACGCGTAACCAGCTCGCTCGAGGGCTTGTCCAGGAGACCGGAGACACCCTGGAGGTGGCCTCGACCCGGATCTGGACAGCTCTCGAGTGCCTGAAGAAAGCCGCCTACCCGACCGACGCGCCGCTGGTCTTCGAGCGCGCCACCGACGACGGGTGGGTGATTCTGCGCTCAGGGAGAGCCTCGATCGCCACCGGCCTGATCCGCCTGGCTGAGGGGAGAGCGACGCCCGAGACCCACGACAATCAGGTGGTCGCGGTTCTGTGGTCGCCGCCGGAGGTTACTCGAGCCGCAATGGATTCAGCCGCCGGCTGAGCAGGTCTCGGACGCTTTGGTCGCCGCCGGCCCGAGGCAGGTGGCACCGTCAGCGCCCGAGGACCCCGAGCCCGGTGATGACCGAAGCGAGGATCGCCAGCAGGGTGGCCCCGAGACAGATCACGGCGCCGACCAGGTGGTCGAGGCGCTCCGGCTTCAACGGGTCGAGCACGCGGGCCGCGACCCAGCCGCCCAGGAAGCCCCCCAGGTGAGCCCAGTTGTCGACGCCGGACATCACCAGGCCGAACACCAGGAAGAGGATCGCGTAGCCCCAGGCCCAACGGCCGATCTCCGTCGAGCCGCCCCGGCGCCCGTAGTAGACGAGGGCTCCCAGGAGCCCCATGAGGGCCGCCGACGCGCCGACGGTGTACCGGGCCACGCCCATCACCTTGGCGATCAGCAGGGTGAGCCCCACGGGCAGCAGCTTGTCGAGCACCACCAGGCCGCACGAGGAGAAGAGGAACCCCATCACCGAGGCGGTGGTGTAGATGATCACCATACGCCCTGGCCCGAAGAGCCGGGCCACCGGCGGGGCGAGCGTCCGCACCCAGTACATGTTGAAGAAGATGTGGAGCACGCTGCCGTGGAGCCAACCCGCGGAGAGGAGGGTCCACCAGCGGCCGAACCGCCAGACCGGATCGATGCCCGCCGAGCCGAGCAGAAACAGGCTCTCCTGGCTTCCACCCAGGATGCTCAAGAGCCCGCCCTGCATCGGCGACCAACCCTGGACGAAGAGCGCCGAGATCAACAAGGAGGCCAGATAGAGCACGACGCAGGCGCTGATCGTTAATGTAACGAACCCGAGGTCGTCCCCGCCCAGCCGGCGGAGCACCGGCGCCCAGCCCCAGAGCCCCGGGTAGCGAGCACCGCAGCGGTAGCAGCTCTCATCGTTGACGCCGACGAGCTGCCCGCACGAGCGACAAACCACGGACCCGGAGCGTTGTCTCTTGAGCATGGCTGCGCTACCTTACCGCGAAACGGCTCTGGTCCACGCGGCAACCGACCGCTCCTACCTCGTCGTCCAGAAGCGCAACCTCGTGCAAATGCTCAGCCACCGATTGACCGAAGCCACTATACTCCCGCCATCGTGATGCCCCATCAGATCGGGCCGTATCGAGTCACCGAACGGCTGGGCGCCGGAGGGATGGGTGAGGTCTACCGCGCCTACGACCACCGCCTGGACCGATGGGTGGCGATCAAGGTGATCCGCGACAACGGCGGCGATGAGGCGCCGGCGGACGAGGCCGCCCGCGAGCGCTTCCGTCGCGAAGGCCGCGCCGTCGCCGGGCTCTCCCACCCGAATATCGTCCAGATCCACGACATCGTGGAGGGGGAAGAGGGGGATTGCATCGTCATGGAGCTGGTCGAGGGCGAGCCCCTGGCGGGAACGCTCCGCGGCGGGCCGCTGACGCTCCAACGGGTTCTGTCGATCGGGCGCCAGATCGCCGAAGGTCTGGCCGCAGCCCACGCCAAAGGCGTGATCCATCGGGACCTCAAGGCCGAGAACGTGATGATCACGGCCGAGGGGCGGGCGAAGATCCTCGACTTCGGCCTCGCCAAGCGCCTGGGGCCCAGCACGCAGGACCCGA
>Ga0210123_1000438_pt1 | contig 26148 bp, 21 predicted proteins | sample Muzzi_PWB_D2_FD_185535 | JGI IMG/M metagenome (GOLD analysis project Ga0210123, IMG submission 185535) | Wetland microbial communities from San Francisco Bay, California, USA, that impact long-term carbon sequestration - Muzzi_PWB_D2 (SPAdes) | ecosystem: Environmental > Aquatic > Marine >... | reverse complement strand
CGCAGGCGGCCTTGACGCATGACCGGATCACCAGGCAGAAACTCAGAATATCATTCACATACGCCGCAGACGCTGCACTTGCCCGGGTCCATGGGACAGGGCTTGGTGGCTTTGCCCTGCATGGCCCGTTCGTACTCCTTCCAGAGAAAATCCTTGTCGATGCCGTGGTCGATGAAGTCCCAGGGCAGCAGTTCGTCTCTGGTTCTTGTTCGGTGAATGTAGAAGTGGGGGTTGACGGCGGAGGATTTGAAGGTCTGGGGCCAGTTGCCCTGGTTTTCGTGGGCCTGGAGCAGCAGTTGGCCTACGCGGCGGTCGCCACGGGCCAGGAGGGCCTGGATGTATGCCCAGCGCGGCACGTCGGCGTGTACGCGCACGTTGGAAACTTTGCCCAGGCCGGATTTGACCTTTTTGATCTTGTGCTTCAGCACGCTGACCTCATCCATGGCGCACCACTGGAATGGCGTAAACGGCTTGGGTACGAAGGAGTTGAGGCTCACCGTGATGGCGCCCATGCGTCCCCGGGCCCGGCTGGAACTCAGGAAACTGTGCTTGATCTTTTTGACCAGGGCGATGATCTGTTGGATATCTTCGTCTTCTTCGGTGGGCAGGCCCACCATGAAGTAGAGTTTCAGGTTGGGTATGCCGCCGGCCACCAGCTTTTCCGCCGCCGAGAGGATGTCTTCTTCCTCCAGGCCTTTGTTGATGACCCGGCGCATGCGGACGGAGCCCGTCTCCGGGGCAATGGTGGCGGTCTTCAGGCGGCCTGACTTGAGCGCAGCGATCAAATCGTCATCTATGGCGTCGGCCCGCAGGGAGCTGAAGGAGAGCTGCAGGTCGCGGCTCCGGCCTTCGGCGCACAAGGCCTTCAAGTCGGGAAGATCGGACACGGCCGCGCCCATGAGCCCGATCTTGCAGGTCAAGCCGGCGCCGGTCGCCATGGCCTTGCGCAGGAGATCCAGCGGCCGGGTGCGCGGCGGGCGGTAGATATACCCGGCCGCACAGAAACGGCACCCATGGGGGCAGCCGCGGCTGACCTCAATCAAAAAGGCATCGTCGAAGCCGGTGTCGGGCGTAACGATGGTGCTCTGGGTTATTGCAGTCTTAATGTCCGGCGCATAGACGCGCCGCACTTTGGGCGGCACGTCCTGCACCGGCACAAAAGCGCTCAGGGTGCCGTCTGAATCGTATTGCGCCTGGTAAAAGGCGGGAACGTAAACGCCGGGCACCTGCTGCGCCATCTCCAGCAGTTGGGTTTGCCGGTCCCGTTGGGGATCGAAGCGTTCGAAGAAGGGAATTAAAAGGGCCTCGGCTTCACCCAAAAGCAGGCAGTCAAAAAAATCGGCCAGAGGCTCGGGGTTCAAAAAGACGGCGACTCCCCCGGCCAGCATCAGGGGGAGGGAGGTGCCCCGAAGGGCGGACTGCGGGGGGAGCGCCGCTTTTTGTAACAAGGTCAGAACATGGGGATAATCATTTTCAAAAGAGAGCGAAAAGGCCACACAATCGAATTCAGTGAGCCGCCGGCCCGATTCCAGTGAAACCACCGGCCGGTCACCTTCTTCCGACTCGGGCAGAAAGGCCCGTTCGCAAACCACATGGTCCATGGCGTTGAGCTGCGAATATACGGTTTGGAATCCCAGGTTGGCCATGGCCACGTTGTAACGATTGGGGTAGACCAGGGCCACCCGGACCCGGTCCTGCCAACGCTTGCGAATGGTTCCCTTTTCGGCGGCAAGTCTTTCGCTCCTTATTTTATCTGTTATGGATGCCATCACCTCTCCCATACCATGGCTGCATACCCCAGTCGCTGCCGGGACGCATCGAGTCGATGGCTTATACTAAGCCCGATTGACCATGCGGGCAATGCGTCGCAAGCCGGCTAATCCGCCTTGCGACGCAAAAATGTGGGCACATCCAGGTCATTATGGTCGATGACCATGTCTTTGTACCCTTTGTAGATGGAACCGGTGGACTCATTGACGGCCTTCTGGCGCTGGACCCGCTGAAAGGTGGGTTCATCCAGCTCGTCGCTGACGGCGACGTCCGCCGGGGTGATGTCGCGCACCTTGCCGCCGTAAGTAGGGTCCGCCACTTTGCGGGACTCCTTATCCTCGGTGTGGTTCCCGATACCGGTGGCAATCACGGTGACGCGCATTTCATCGGCCATATCATCGTCGATAACCGCGCCCCAGATGATATCGGCTTCTTCGCCCACTTCGTTGTAGATCCTTTCGGAGGCTTCGGTCATCTCTTCCATGGTGATGTCGCTGCTGCTGGTGATGTTCATCAGCACACCCTTGGCGCCGCCGATGCTGATGTCTTCCAGCAGAGGATGCGAAATGGCCCGCTCAGCGGCGTCCACGGCGCGGTTTTCGCCGCTGGCCACGCCGATGCCCATGATGGCCATACCGGCCTTGGACATGGTGGTCTTGACATCGGCAAAGTCCAGGTTGACCAGGCCGGGACGCATAATCAAATCGGTGATGCCTTTGACCGAGTGCAGCAGGATTTCATCCGCGCGCCGGAACATATCCACCATCTTGGCGTTCTTGGAGGCCAATCCGCGCAGGCGGTCGTTGGGGATAGTGATCACGGTATCGGCCAATTCCTTAAGCTGGCTGATGCCCTCGTCCGCCTGGTTGGCGCGCTTGCGGCCTTCAAAAGAAAACGGCCGCGTGACCACCGCCACAGTGAGAATGCCCAACTCCTTGCAGAGTCCGGCAATCACCGGCGCGGCGCCGGTACCGGTGCCGCCGCCGAACCCGGCCGTGATGAAAACCATATGGCTTTCGGCCAGGGAAGCTTTGATCACATCCGAGCTTTCGATGGCGGCATCACGGCCGACCTGCGGGTTGGCGCCGGCGCCCAACCCTTCGGTGAGCTGCTCGCCGATCTGGATTTTAATCTCCGCCCTGGAGACGTCCAGGGCCTGCATGTCGGTGTTGGCGGCGATGAACTTGACACCCTGCAAATTGCTGGAGATCATGTTGTTGATGGCATTGCCACCGGCGCCGCCGACTCCGATCACCTTAATCTTGGCCGACTTTTCTGCTTCTGCATAACTGAACATGTTTCTCCCCCTTTTCTATGGTAAAAATTACTGCGTAATTTTTCAGTTCTATGTTTTAAGTGGCGGAATTCCTCCTTTTAATATCTTCTAATCTAAATTACTTCTTTGAACCACTTCTTCATACGCTGGATCAGGCTGTTAAAGATGTTTTTGTCTCTGATGCGAAATTTCTTCTCCGGTGTCCTGCGTGCGCCGTAGAGCACCAGGCCCACGCCGGTGGCGTACATGGGGTTGTTCACCACGTCCGTCAGACCGATGATGTTGCGCGGTTTTCCCAGGCGCGTGGGCAGGCCCAGGACCGCCTCGGCGATGTCCGTGACCCCGTCCAACAGCGAAGTCCCGCCGGTGACCACCACGCCCGAAGAGACCGAAGTCTCCATCTCGGCACGGTAGATTTCCCGCTTGATCAACGTGAAGATCTCTTCCATGCGCGGCTCCAGGATCTCGCCGAGAATCTGGCGCGCCAGTTTGCGGGGCTTGCGGCCGCCCATGCCCGGAACTTCGATGGTTTCGTCGCCGTTAATGCTGGCGGCGATGCAACTGCCGTATTTCTTCTTGATCTTTTCGGCCTCGGCCAGGGGCGCGCGCAACCCCACGGCGATATCGTTGGTGAGGTTGTCGCCCCCCAGGGCCAATACAAAGGTGTGTTTGATATTCTGGCCGGAAAAAATAGCCAGGTCAGTTGTGCCGCCGCCCAGATCCAGCAGCCCCGTGCCCAGTTGTTTTTCTTCGTCGGTGAGCACGGCTTCTCCCGAGGCCAGGGATTCCAGCACAATGTCGCAGACGTCCAGACCGGCGCGGTTGGCGCATTTGACAATATTGTGGGCCGACGTTACCGCACCGGTGACGATGTGAATTTTGGCCTCCAGCCGGACGCCGGCCATGCCCACGGGATTCTGAATGCCGGCTTGGTCGTCCACGATATATTCCTGGGGCAATACATGGATGACCTCCCGGTCCATGGGGATGGCCACCGCGCGGGCGGCGTCGATCACACGCTCCACATCGCCGGGCATGATCTCCGGCCCCTTGATGGCCACAATGCCCCGGCTGTTAAAACCCGTGATATGGCCGCCGGCAATGCCGGCGAAGACCGAAGAGATTTCACAACCGGCCATCAGTTCGGCTTCTTCCACGGCCTTCTTGATGGATTCCACCGTCGACTCGATATTGACCACCACGCCCTTGCGCAAGCCCACGCTGGGATGGGTGCCGATACCGATGATGTTGACTTCATGACCCGATACTTCGCCGACCACACAGCATATTTTGGTGGTGCCGATATCCAGCCCAACGATGATGTTGTCCTGACCCTGTGCCATATTCCTCCTTAAGACCGCCCTGGGGCGGCGATCACAATTGCACTACGATTCTATCCGGATTGTTCACGTCAATGGCATGAAACCCTTGCCATTTCCGATTGTATCTCAGATGGGGCAACAACTTTTTCAGCCGCTCGTACTTGTATTCGAAGCGCGAGAGCCCCAATTTTATTTGTCGTTCCTCTTTCCAGACGCTCAATGACACCCCCATTTCCGCATCCATGTGCAACTTGCGAATCTGGTCGTAGGGGATGGGACTCTTGCCCGATCTGCTCATCTGCAACACCTCGACCACCGCCTGCATGGCGGGCGTAATGAGGTCATCGCCCAGGCTGATGTCGGCGTAGGCGATGCCGGTCACCAATGGCAAACCCCGTGTGTCCCGGGGGCCGTATTCTTTAAAGATTCTCCCTTTGCGGTTGATCATGAATTTCCTACCCAGGTCCAACACCGCCAAGGGATGATGTTCGCCCACGACGATCCGGATAGTCTGGGGAATCTCCCGGGCCACCCGGGCGCTTGCGATCCACGGATGGGCCAGCAAGCGCTTGCGCACCAGCCTTAAATTGACGGCCAGCAGGTTGTCCCCCGGCTTGATCCCGGCCTGCGCCAGAATCTCGGCTTCCGACAGCCGCGATTGACCCGTTATTTGAATCGACTGGGTGCGGAAGTAACCGGTTTGGGTCACGGCGGCATAGCCCGCCATGAAGAGCGCACTGGCCGCCAGTATTATCGCCATCAGCGAGACCAGCTTGACCCCTACCAGCAGGCGCCCCAACAAACGCTTTCGATTTTGCCGGGTCCGCTTTTTGTAGCGGTTCTTACGCGTCGGTTTATTCTTCCCCAACAACATACACCTCCGGAGCCAGCTCGATGCCGAAGCGGGAATGCACCGCTTCCCGGACACGGGTCGACAAGTTCAGGACGTCGGCGGCGCTGGCGCCTCCACGATTGACGATAAAATTGGCGTGGCGGGCCGAAACCTGGGCGCCGCCCACCCGCATGCCTTTCAGGCCGGCCTCGTCAATGAGGCGGCCCGCCGGCTGATCCGGCGACGGATTCTTGAAAAAACACCCTGCACTGGGCTGCCATGCCGGCTGCCGGCGGGACCGGCCCCGCATCCATTGGCGGGCCTGGCCACGGATCTGTTCGCGATCGCCATTGGTCAGCGTGAGCTCGCAGGCCGTTATGACGGCCGGATATGAATCATCGCCGGTGCCGGATGGCATTTGCAGCAGCCGATAGCGGTAAGCGAGCGTCCTGCGCTGCAGCAGTATTTGCTTTCCTGTCGAGGTCATAATCTTTACCGTCTCAATAACATCCGCCATGCAGCCATGGGCGGTACCGGCATTCATCAAAATGGCGCCGCCCAGGGTCCCGGGGATCCCCAGCGCAAAATTCATACCCTGCCAGCCGCGTTTCAAGGCCTGCGCACAGAGCCGCCGGGTGGCAACGCCGGCGCCGGCTGAGACCCTGATCCGCTGCTGGTCCTGACCCCAGGTGATGGCGGTAGCCATATGGCCGGTATGAATCACCAGGCCGCGAATGCCGCCGTCGCGGACCAACACGTTGGTCCCGCCGCCGATGAGGATATAAGGTATCTTTTTCTTCCGCGTCCATTTTATAATCGCTTTGAGTTCTGCTTCACTTTGCGGCTGTAAAAACGCATCCGCCGGGCCGCCGATCTTGAAACTGGTGTGCCTGGACATGGGTTCGTCAAAGCGGGCCCCCGGGCCAAGCAAACGGCTGAGCCACGCCTTATCGGCCGCCTCAAGCATTGAACTTGGCCAACAGCGCTTCACCCACCTGGTAGACGTTGCCCGCCCCGAGGGTCAGCACCACATCTTCCGCCGTCACCATACCGGCCAGCAGGTCGGTGGCCGTCTCGATATCTTCAACAAAGTGCACGTCCTTGTGACCGTGCGCTTGAATGCTTTCGCATAAATTACGGCTGTCCACACCCGCGATGGGTTTTTCACTGGCCGCATAAATGGGCAGTACCATCAAGACGTCGGCCTGATAGAAGCTGCGCGCAAAATCGTCAAACAGGGCCTGGGTGCGCGTATATCGGTGAGGCTGGAATACCACCACCTTGCGCTTGCCCGGCCATCCGTGGGCCAACGCCGCCAGGGTCGTCTTGATCTCCGTGGGATGGTGGCCGTAATCATCCAGGACCACGGCGCCCTTGGCCTGTCCTTTGATCTCCAGCCGGCGTTGCACGCCCTCGACCTTTTCCAGGGCCGCCTTGATCTTCTTGAAATCAATGCCCAATTCCAGTCCCACGGCGATACTGGCCATGGCGTTATAGACATTGTGCTCTCCCGGCAAGTTCAGGGTTATGCTTCCCAGTACTTTGCCCTGGAAGGCGACCTTGAATTTGCTGGTCAGACCCTTGCTAATCATGTCCATGGCCTGCAGATCGGCCTGGGGGCTGGTGCCGTAAGTCACAAAGCGCCTGTGAATACGCGGTATCAGGTCCTGAATGGCCTCGTTGTCCAGACACAGCACGGCCAGGCCGTAAAAGGGGATGCGGTCGATAAAGTCCAGGAAGACCGACTTGATATCGTCCAGATCCTTGTAGAAATCGAGATGCTCGCGATCGATATTGGTGACTACCGCGATGGCCGGTGAGTATTTCAGAAACGAACCGTCGCTCTCATCGGCCTCGGCCACGATATAATCGCCCTGGCCCAGCACCGCGTTGGACCCGATGCTTTTCAGCTTGCCGCCGATCACCACGGTGGGGTCCAAGTCGCCGGCGGCCAGCACCGAGGCCACCAGAGATGTTGTGGAGGTTTTGCCATGGGCACCGGCAATGGCGATGCTGTATTTGAGGCGCATCAGCTCGGCCAGCATTTCCGCTCGGGGGATCACCGGCAGCGACTGCTGCAGGGCCGCCTTGACTTCGGGGTTGGTTTCATCGATGGCCGATGAGACCACCACGACATCGGCCCCGGCAATCTGCTCGAGCGCATGGCCTTCAAATACTGCCCCTCCCAGGCGTTGCAGGCGGTCGGTGATATCGGAACGCTTCAAATCCGACCCTGACACCTTATAACCCAGATTCAGCAGCAACTCCGCGATACCGCTCATGCCGATACCGCCGATGCCCACAAAATGAATATGGTATTTCTTCTGATACATAGGCTTTCTTATTTTGTTAGAAGTTCAGTCATATCGTCCACAATTACCCGGGCGGCTTCAGGGTGTCCCAAGGCACGCGCCTTGGCCGCCATCTCGGTGAGCAGCACCGGGTTTTCCTTGTAGCCTTCAATCAATTTGGCCAAGGCGCTTGCGCTTAATTCCTCCTGCCGAATCATTTCTGCTGCGCCGGCATCGGCCAGCGCCTGGGCATTCTGCGTTTGGTGATCATCGGCCGCGAATGGAAAAGGCACAAACACGGCCGCTTTGCCAACCACGGTGATCTCGGCGACGGTGGTCGCCCCGGCCCGGCAGATGATCATGTCCGCCCGCCGGTATTGCTCGGCCATATCGCTGAAAAAGGCTTTCACCGTGGCGCTCACGCCCAAGCGGGCATAGGCCGCTTTGATCTGGGCTTCGTCTTGCGGACCTGTCTGGTGCACCAGGTGAATGCCTTGCACTCCGTTCAGCGCCTGAACGGCATCCACAACCGCCTGGTTGATGGCGTGGGCACCCTGGCTGCCGCCCACAACAAGCACGGTAAAGGCGCGACCGTGGCCCACATCCGCGGGTTGATCGGCCAGGGCCAGAATTTCATCCCGCACGGGGTTGCCGCTCACCTTGACCTTGGCGTTATCGAAATATTCGCGGCTCTCTTCAAAGGAGAGATAGACGCGGTCCACCAGCCGTCCCAATATGCGATTGGTCACCCCCGGCAGCCGGTTTTGTTCATGCAGCACTGTGGAGATACCGCGCAGCGTGGCGGCAGTGGCCACCGGCCCGGCGGAATAGCCGCCCACACTCAGCACCATGTCGGCCTTGAAGCGTCCCAGGATTCGCCATGCGCTCCAGATGGCCCCGGGCACTTTAAAGGCCGCCTTGATCTGACGCCAGCGGCCGCGCCCCTTAATGCCTTCAATCGAGATGGCCTGCTGGGGCCAGCCGAGTCGGGCCAATACTTCCGTTTCCAGAGGACGCCCGGCATTGACAAAGAGCACCGCGGCCTCCGGATGGCGGGATTTAAAGGCCTGGGCAATGGCAATGCCAGGGAAGAGATGCCCCCCGGTGCCGCCGCCGGCGACCACCATGCGGTATCCATAGCCCGAAGCCATATCTTCAACCTTTTCCTGCATGCGCGGCCCCAATATTCATCAGTATCCCGATACTTGCCATATTCAGCAGCAAAGACGTTCCGCCGTAGCTGAGAAATGGCAGTGTTAATCCTTTGGTGGGTAAGAGCCCCAGGGCGACGCCCATGTTGATCGAGACCTGCAGGCCGATACCAGCGGTGATCCCTGCCGCCATCAGCATGCCGAAATTATCCTGGCAACGGCAGGCAATGGCGGTTCCCCGCCAGATCACCAGGGCATACAGTCCAATGATGAACAGCACGCCCCAAAAACCCAGTTCTTCTCCGATAACGGCGAAAATAAAATCAGTGTGCGGTTCGGGAAGATAAAAGAGCTTCTGGTATCCTTTGCCGATACCGGCACCCCATATCCCGCCGGTACCGAACGCCATCAGAGAATGAATGATCTGGTAGCCTTCGGTGGCCGGGTACTGCCAGGGATCGAGAAAGCTGATCAGGCGCTTGATCCGATAGGTGGCGTTGATCATCAGAAAGTAAGCCAGGGGCAACATCAAAAGCAGCGCCGAAAGCAGATGCCAAATGGGCACGCCGGCGATGAACATCAGGGTCCACACCAGGGCGCCGAAAATCACCACCGATCCGAAATCGGGCTGCAGCAGAAGTGGGATCGCCAGGACCCCTAACAGGATCACGTGGGGCACGAAGCCGATGCTGATATGCTGCAACATCTCCTGTTTCTTGCTCAGCGAGTAGGCCATATAGACAATCAAAGATAGCCGGGCGACCTCCACGGGCTGAAACGTCAACGGCCCGAGTCGCAGCCAGCGCAACGAGCCGCCGGCCGACAACCCCAGTCCGGAAACCAGGACGGCGATCAACAATCCCAATGCCGTCAACATCATGGGATATGTCAAAGAACGATAGATGCGGTAGGGAATGTGGCTGAAAACCACCAGGGCCACGATGCCCAGCAGAGAAAAAACCGCTTGTTTCTTTAAGAAAAAGAAGCCGTCACTAAATTTTTTAAGGGCCAGTGCAGAGCTTGCGCTGTAAACCATCACAATGCCGATACCCACCAGAAACAGCACGGCAAACAACAATTTCACATCGTAGGCCTGGGACGATGTTATGGCATTGGACTTGCCGGTCACGAAAGCCCTCCAACCAATTGGCGGAATTTATCTCCGCGCTCGGCGTAACTGCCGAACATATCGAAACTGGCGCAAGCCGGTGAAAGCAAGATGGTTTCGCCAGCTTGCGCCGCCATGAATGCCTGTTCAACGGCCTGGGCCATATCCGCGGCTTTTACCGCACCCTGGGCCGGCATCCGGCCGATGGCGGCTAAAATTTCATCGCTGGCTTCGCCGATAACGATCAGTTTTTTGACATGCTTCTGCACATGCTGCTGCAGAGCGCCGAAATCATAGCCCTTGTTGCGCCCGCCCATGATCAGCACCACGGGGCTGCTGAAGCATTCCAAGGCGCGCATCACCGCATCCACATTGGTGGCCTTAGAGTCATTCACGAAGGTGATATCGTTCACCGTTCCCACGGGTTCGAGCCGATGCGAGAGGGCTTGAAACGAATCCAGCGCTTTTTGCACGCCATCCATAGTGGCGCCGGCGGCCAGGGCGGCCAGACTCGCGGCTGCGATATTCTCCCGGTTGTGGGGCCCCAGCAGATGCGAGTGTTCCAGATCGATGCGCCCCTCTACCAGCCCGGGTACGCTAAGGGCCACTTGTTTGGGCGTGATGATAGCTCCTTGCCCGGGTTGCCCGCTTTCCGGCGGCCGGGCAAAAAAATAAAACTTCCGGCTTTGGATTCCCCCGCACTGCTGCCGTACCAGGGGATCGTTGCCGTTGCAGACTGCAAAATCCTCACTCGTCTGGTTCTCGAACAAACGGCGTTTGGAGGCCGCGTAGGCGGCCAGGTCCGGATAACGGTCCAAGTGGTCCGGAGAGATGTTCAACAGCACGGCCACGTGGGGACGAAAGGTGGCGATGGTGTCGAGCTGAAAGCTGCTGATCTCGGCCACAATGATGTCCAGGTCCGCACTGCGGTCCGCAATTTCTATGAGCGGATTGCCGATGTTGCCGCCCACAAAAACCTTCAGGCCCGAGGCGGCCAGCATGTTGCCCAACAACTCGGTGGTGGTGGTTTTGCCGTTGGTGCCCGACACCGCCACAATGGGTGCCTGAATATAGCGGGCGGCCAGTTCGACTTCACCGATAACTTGAGTCCCCCGAGTCCGCGCTTCTTCCAAAGGCGCGATGGTATGCGGAACGCCGGGGCTGATGACAATCAGATCGGCGGCCTGGAACGTAGCGCTGCGGTGACGGCCCAACTCCAGGGTCACGTCCAGTTGCCGGGCCTCCGCGGCAAACGGCCCCAGAATTTCTTCCGTGGCCTGGTCGGTTAACGTCACGCGGGCGCCTCTTGATTTTAAAAAGCGCGCCACGGCCATTCCGGAACGGGCCAGCCCGACTACAACGACATGTTTTCTCACAAATTCCATGCTCGACAATTCCAACCCCGACAACATTTGCCGTTGGGGCTTTGAAGGGCGTAGCGGCGGCCGGATTTCCGGGAATCCCGGCAGCGCCTAATATGGCGGTTTCCGCCTTCGCCGCCTCAGGGATTACCTGAGTTTTAGCGTACTCATTGATATCAATGCCAAGGCGATGGCAATAATCCAGAAACGCACAATCACCTTAGGTTCCGGCCATCCTTTCAATTCAAAATGATGGTGCAGGGGCGCCATGCGAAAGATGCGCTTGCCCTTGGTCATCTTGAAAAATCCCACCTGGAAGATGACCGACAAGGCTTCCATCACGAACAGCCCGCCCACCAGCACCAGCAGGATTTCCTGTTTGGTCATCACCGCCACCGTGCCCAAACTTCCACCCAGGGAAAGTGAGCCCACATCGCCCATGAATACCTGGGCCGGATAGGCATTGAACCAGAGAAATCCAAGGCCCGCGCCAGCCAGGGCGCCGCAGAAGACGCTGATTTCGCCGCCGCGTGCGACATAGTTGATCTGCAGATACTCTGCAATTTTTATATGGCCGGAGACATAAGCAAATATCATATAGGTCACCGCCGCGATGATCACGGGCCCGATGGCCAGGCCATCCAGGCCGTCGGTCAGATTGACTGCGTTGGAAGCACCCACGATGACAAAGGCGGCAAATATCACGTACCACCATCCCAGGTCGGGTGCCAGTTGCTTAAAAAACGGCACGGTCACCTGGGTCGTAAAGTTGGGGCTCATGATCACCAGGTAGCCGGTCAAAAGGGCCAGCATCGTTTGAAGAATAAGCTTGCCCTTGCCGGTCAGCCCTTTGCTGCGCTTTTTGACCTGCATCAGGTAATCGTCAACGAACCCGATGGCCCCGAAGCCCGTCAGTACCAGCAACACGATCCAGACAAAAGCGTTGGACAGATCGGCCCACAGCAATGTGGAAAGGGCCACGGACAATATAATCAGCGCCCCGCCCATGGTGGGCGTCCCGGCTTTCTGGTGATGGGTCTGGGGGCCATCTTCACGGATATATTGCCCCACCTGCATGTACTGAAGCCTGCGAATCACCCAGGGTCCCAAAATAAAACAGATCAAAAAGGCCGTTAAGCTGGCATAGATGGTCCGAAAGGTAATGTACCGAAAAACATTAAAGGCGGATATCGTCGTGTGCAGCGGGTATAGAAAGTGATAGATCATCTTCGGGTCTCGCTTTAACAGCCTTTGTGTACCAAGTGTTTATGCCCCTGCGGCCCTATGCCGCTGTTGCCCGCATGCGTTGTTTTTCATCTAAAAAGGGAAAATCAAACCGGTAGGCATCGCGCAACCGCTGGTTGATGTTCTGGTCCCCTTCATCCATTTTGGCCATGGTCAGGTAGTAATTGATGCCGTTGTAACGCTTAAAAACGATCCAGGCGTTGGAAGTCTTACGACCACCTGGCGCTATCATTATATTCGGCCGCATGTCATGGTAGAGATCTTCCAGGTATCTGATCTCATCTACCATTACACAGGTATCGCTTTCACCCTTCATATTCATCTGAAGCAGCTGAGCCAAAAACAGGGTACTCATGCGCCGCAGGGAAGTGCTCTGAAGGCCCAGTGCTTTAACGGCAAATACTTCCAATTCTTTGCGGGTAAAAGATATTTTTTTCATCGGCAAATGCTCCTTATAAATCCAAGGTGATAGAAGCTATCAGCAAAAAATCGATCTGGTTTTTTAAGATCGCTTCTACTCAATGGTTATGACCTCCGCCCAGTCGCGGATCGCCTTAACCACGGACTCCATGGCCACCCCCCGGGAACCTTTAACCAGCACCCAATCCCCGGGCCGAAGCTGCTCAATCAGATGTGCCGCAATCTCCTCCTTGGTTGCGGCCATCAGGTCACTTTTCGGCATGCCCGCGTCCCGGGCGCCTGAAATTACTTCTTCGGCATGTTCACCGTAGGCATAGATCCTGACCGCCCCTGCCCGGCCCGCTAAAACGCCGACCTCACGGTGCAACCGACCGGCCTGTGCGCCTAATTCCAGCATTTCTCCCAATACGATCAAACCCCGCGCGGATGCCCGCGCGGTCGCAAACGCCTGCATCGCCGCCACCATGGAGGCGGGGTTGGCGTTATAAGTGTCATCGATGATTTTCACGCCCAGTTCGGTTGTGATCATCTGCAATCGGCCTTTGGCCGGATAAAACGATGCCAATCCCTGCCCGATCGCTTCGATGCCCACACCGGCCACATGTCCCACGGCAGCAGCCGCCAGGGCATTGGTCACCATGAAACGGCCCGGCGTATTCAGCTTGACCGTCAATCGTTCACCCGGCAGAATCAAATCAAAGTCGATATGGCCACGGGTTTCGACGATCGACTCAGCCCGGATGTCCGCCTGGGGCGCGGTGCCGAAAAAGACCACCGGACAATGCGCTCGCGCAGCCAATGCGGCCACTTTTGCATCGTCCGCATTCAGGATGGCGTGGCCTTCGGCTTCGATGTGGGCCAACAATTCCCCCTTGGCACGTGCAACACCTTCCAGGTTTTCCAAAAACTCCAGATGGGCCGGCCCCGCATTGGTAATCATGCCCATGGTGGGCTTGCATATGGTTCCCAGCCGATCCATCTCGCCAAAATGGTTGATGCCCAATTCCAAAACAGCCGCCTGATGGGTGGCATCCAATTGAAACAGGGTCAGGGGCAGACCGATTTCGTTGTTCAAATTGCCTTCGGTAGCCAGGGTCTTGAACTTCCGGGCCATCACCGCGGCCGTCATCTGCCGGGTGGTTGTTTTACCGTTCGAGCCGGTAATGGCCGCCACCGGAATTCGATGCTGTTGCCGCTGAAAAGCCGCCAATGCACCCAAGGCCACAGTGGTCTCGGCCACCGCCACACATGCCACCCCTTGCGCCTTCCAATCGTCGTGATCCAGGGGGGCATCGGTGTCCGCCGCGATCACCAGGCCTTTTATCCCTCTGGCAACAACCTGGGATGCAAATGCATGGGCGTCATGGCGAAGACCTCGAAGGGCCACGAACAGCGCCGCAGGTTCAATGGTGCGCGAATCGATGCCCACACCTTGAAAGCGCTGGCGTTCACTACCGTACAAAAGGCGGCCGCCGGTTGCGGTCAATATGTCTTCTATGAGCCATTCCATCATAAGCCTGCCAAGGCTGCTTCAGCCTCCAAACGATCATCAAAGGGCAACCTCTCGCGCCCCACGATCTGGTAAGGTTCATGCCCCTTGCCGGCGATCAACAGCGCGTCACCCGGCCTTGAGGCCGCCAGGGCCGTTTTGATGGCTTCCCGCCGGTCCTCAATGACGGCATATCCACAGGCCATGAATCCCTGATTCAGAACCGCCGGAGAGTATTCCAGACGGCACTCCTGGCGAACGCCGGCGACAATCTCTTCAATGATCTGTCGGGGCGGCTCGGTGCGCGGATTGTCGGACGTGACCACCATCAAGTCGCTGAGCCGGGCAGCGATGGCACCCATTTTTGGCCGTTTGGCGCGGTCGCGGTCTCCGCCGCAACCAAAGACGCAGATGATGCGATCAGCCGTCAGCGCCCGCAATGCCAGCAATGAATTCTCCAGTGCATCCGGGGTATGGGCATAGTCAACGTACACAAACCGTTGGTGCGCGTTGGCAACCCGCTCCAGTCGGCCGGGGACATTTTCAAGCGCGTGGATTCCGGCGGCAATGGTGCTCGGCGGCAGCTCCAGGGCGATACCCACGCCGATGGCATTCAGGATATTCTCCAGGTTGTGGCGACCGACCAGCGGGGACATGATGTCCATCTCGCCTTGGGGCGTGCCGATACGGGCGCTGATACCGTCAAGATCGAATTGCGCAGACAACGCACGCAGGTCGTCGTCCGGATGCTCGCCGCAGGAGATAAACGGCAGGGTCATCTCCTGGGCCAATTCCTGTCCTTTGGGGACCGCTGTATTCAGCACCGCCCGCAGATGCAACCTGCCAACCGAGACCGGCAGCAGTTCATTGAACAACTTGCGTTTACATGCCCAGTAACGGTCCATGTCCTTGTGGAAATCGAGATGATCCTGGGTAAAATTGGTAAATACCCCCAGATCGAAGTGGCATTGGTGGACGCGGTAAAGATCCAGGGCGTGTGACGAAACCTCCATGGCCACGTGGGATACGCCGGCCACCCGCATATCGAACAGAATGCGTTGAAGATCTATAGACTCGGGGGTGGTCACGGGATTGTCAAACACCCTGCCGCCGAAGCGGTAGTTGATGGTACCAATGACGCCGACCGAAAGACCGGCGGCCTGCAATACGCTTTCAACCAAATAGGATGTGGTGGTTTTGCCATTGGTGCCGGTAATGCCGATAACGGTCATTTCCCTGGACGGATGGCCGTAAAACGCAGCCGCCAATTCGGCCAGTGCTCTGCGGGAGTTCTTCACGACGAGGGTGGCAATATCGACCTTGGCGGGCTGTTCGCACACCACGGCCGAAGCCCCTTGGGCCACGGCTTGATCGATATAGTCATGGCCATCGGCGGTAAATCCTTTAACTGCCACGAAAAGACCTCCCGGCGCGACCTCCTGGGCCCGGCATGTAATGGCCTTGATCTCCGGATTGCAGGCCGCTTGCGGATCGGCGGCCTTGCATCCGTCGGGCAAGGTGCCCACATTGCTGATCAGGTCGGCCAGTTTCATCCGCTCACCTTTACGTCCCTGGACACCCTGAGCTTCTGCATACTGTTGCTGGGGGCAATGTTCAGATAGGTCAGGGCCTCTTTGATGATTTGCTTGAAGGCCGGCGCCGCAACGGTACCGCCATAATAGGTGCCCTGGGGTTCGTTCACCACCACCAGGACAGCCAATGCCGGTTGTTCGACCGGGGCAAAGCCGATAAAGGAGGCTACATACCGGTGGGCCGCATACCGGCCATTCTCATCGATCTTCTGCGCCGTGCCGGTTTTGCCGCTCACATCGAAACCGTCCAGTTCCGCTTTGACGCCAGTCCCCCCCGGCGTGATTACCGTACGCATGATGCGTCGCACGGTGCGGGCCGTCTTGACGGAAACCACCTGCCGCACGGTCCGAGGCTCGACGTTTTTCAGCACCCGTCCATGGGGGTCGGTTATCGCCTGTACAATATAAGGCTGCATCATCAAACCGTCGTTGGCCAGGGCGGACACCGCCGCGATCAATTGCAGGCCGGTGACCGATACACCTTGGCCGAATGCGATGGCGCCGGTATCCACCGCCGTCCAGCGCTTGTAATGGGATAAAGATCCTGGTGACTCCCCGGGACAATCAATGCCGGTGCGCTGCCCGAATCCAAAGGCCTGCAGGCCGTTAAACAAGGTGCGGCTTCCGATTTTCTCAACCAGCTTTACCGCACCGATGTTGCTGGAATATTTGACAATCTGCTGCAACGAAAGCCATCCGTATGACTTGGTATCGTGCACCTTATGGTTACCGATAAGGTAGGTGCCGTTTTCGCAATAAAAAATGGTGCCGGGGCTCATTTTGCCGGTTTCCAAAGCGGCCGCCACGCTGAAGATTTTCATGGTGGATCCCGGCTCAAAAGGATCGGTGATGGCCCGGTTGCGCCATTCCGACCGGTCATGTTTTCGAAAGGCATTGGGATTAAAAACCGGATTGTGCGCCATGGCCAACAGAGCACCGGTTTTGGGGTCCATCACGATGGCCATGCCCGAGCGGGCCTTGAACTGGGAAACGGCCTCCGCCAACGCCTGTTCAGCGATATATTGAATATGACGATCCAGGGTCAGCACGAGATTGTTGCCGGCCTGCCGCAACCCGGCCAGTTGGTCCGCATCGAATCCCCTTCCCAAAGCGTCCTTTAAAATCGTCACCGTTCGCTGGCCGCCGTTCAACTCGCGGTCATAAAAAAATTCAACCCCCTCCAGCCCATGGCCGTCGATCCCGGTAAAACCAAGCACCTGGGCCGCCAGCGTGGTGTTGGGGTAAAAGCGGTTGTGCTCCGGCAGAAAGTCGACGCCCTTCAAGCCCAGCGCCCTCACGTCATCTGCTTCTTTGGGCGTGCCCTGGCGTTTGAGCCAGACGAAGTGCCGGCCGCTGGTCAGCTTGCGATACACCTGGCTGCGCTTCAAGCCCAGCACCTTGGCCAGTTTTCCGGCCGCCCGGCTTTTGTTTTCGATGCTGCCGGGATAAGCCGCCACCGAAGGGGTTTCGATGCTGACCGCCATGGCCTGGTTTTGGGCGTCGTAGATGGTGCCGCGCTTGCCCTGAATGGTCAGCTCCTCCTGAACCTGCTCCACGGCCTGGTTTTGCAGCCACTCGCCGCGATAGATCTGCCAATAGCCGGCCCGTACACCGATGGCCGCCAGCCACAGCAGAAAGAAACCGCCAATCACCGCCGCCCTGCGGGCGCTACGCTTACGGGTATCCATTATCAAGGCACCATGATGGTTTTTGAGGGTTCCGGCATATCCAATCCCAGTTTCTTGCGGGCAATATACGATATCCGTTCCGGCGCCTTTAAGCGCGCCAGTTCAATCTTCAGACTGTTTTGCAGGGTTTGGAGCTCTTCATTTTTGCGCCGTTCGGCGGAGATGGCGATGCCCACCTGCACGGATTGCACCCGGCACCAGGTATAAAAAAGCAATTCGCCGATGAAGAGCATCAGGACCGTAGCCCAGATCCAGGTCATTCTCCTGCCGGCGCGCTTTTTGACGTTTGGTTTGGCGGCCATTTTCTTCAGTTCCGGCTATTTGGTGATCATCCTCACCGTGGCATCACAACCTTAAAGTTTTTCCAGGGCCCGCAGGCGCGTGCTGCGCGCCATGGGATTGCGTACGATTTCTTCCTTTGTCGGCCGAAGTACTTTTTTGGTCAATATGCGCGCCTGCGGCTGTTTTCCGCACGCGCATACGGGCAAATCCGGCGGACAATCGCATCCTCTGGAAAGCGCTTTGAATTTTTGCTTGACCATGCGGTCCTCCAGAGAGTGAAATGACAAAACACAGAGTCGCCCTTTAGATACGAGCAGGTCCGGTGCATCGTCCAGAAAATCGGCCAGCCGGTCCAACTCGTGATTGACGGCAATGCGCAAGGCCTGAAAAACACGCGTGGCCGGATGTATCTTCTGCCTGGCGGCGGCATGGCCGGGAACAGCCGAGGCCACCACTTCGGCCAATTGCCTGGACGTTTCAATGGCTTCCTTGGGGCGTCGTGCGACAATGGCCCGTGCGATGCGCCTGGACCAGCGCTCTTCGCCAAACTGTTTAAAAACACGGGCCAGTTCATCTTCTGCCATTCGGTTCACCAGGTCTGCCGCGCTGGTCCCTGCGCGCACATCCATGCGCATGTCCAGTGGTTCGTCTCTGTTAAAACTGAAACCCCGGCCGCTGCCCTCCAATTGATGCTGGGAAAGACCAAGATCCAATAAGATACCGTCGACGCTCGCGATATTGAGCCGGTCGAGATAATCCGAGAGTCGAGCGAAATTGCCATGGAAGAGACGGATATGTTCCGCATACGGTTCCAGAACACGCCGGGCATTGGCAATGGCATCGGCGTCTTGATCGATACCAATCAAACACCCGTTGGGCAAAATCTGTTGGCAAATGGCCCGGGCGTGACCGGCACCTCCCAATGTGCCGTCAACGTAGGTCCCTCCGGACCGGCAGGCTAAGCACGCGACGGCCTCTTGCAGCATGGCGCTCACGTGCCGATAAGTCATGACATTAAAGCCCTAATCTGGAGATCTCGTTGCGCACCTCTTCTTTCAACATGTCTTTTTCCATGACTTCATTCTCCTTGTCCCAATTTTCACGGGACCAAATCTCGAAATGATCCAACACACCGACCAGCACGATCTCTTTGTCCAGCTCAGCATAATTGCGCAATGTCGGCGGAATCAGCACCCGGCCCTGCTTGTCGCAATTACATTCGAAAGCACCGCCCACAAAGACACGGCGGAACCTTCGCATATGGTCGCTTTTCTCGGCCAGGGCCAATATACGGTTTTCTATCTTGCTCCACTCCGTCAGGGCATAAGCAAACAAGCTCTTGTCCATGCGGGTGACCATCACCGCATCAGCGCCGTCGGCACGGATTACGTCACGAAAACGCGACGGGATGATCAATCGCCCTTTGGCATCAAGGCTATGGGTAGAGCTTCCACGGAACATAAATCACCATAATTATCCACTTTGAACCACATTAATTACATTATTAGATTCATGTCAAGAAAAAAGTCGCACCTATAATAACAATTTTTATAATGATTATTTTTAGTTAAAGCAATAATTGAGTGGTGGATCAAAGTGGATTAAATAATATTTTCCAGAGCGTCCAATATGGCCTCGATTTGTAGTCCGCGCCTTTACATGTTTATATTGAAACCATATTATGATAGTGATGGAAAACTCATAAAAGAGGCGAAAACAGAGAGACTCAGACGATTCACGGGCGCAGGCAATACCGCAGGAAGTGATATTACCCAAGGATGGGACATCCGCGCGTTCCACTTAAATGCCGACAGGTCAATTACTCTGAGACAGGTGGTGCTCTCGACATCCACGATCAAAAGCCCTTCAATTTTTCCCGTATGTGGGTGAATCACCGCTGCATCCGAATCCAATTGGAGTTGTAGGTATGCAATCCCCTCGACCCGTACCCCGATTATCAGCCCAAAAAAAACCTTCCCCGCTACGCGTGGGTGAATTGCTGGTTAAGGAGGGCTTTATTCAGCGAACGGACCTGAAGAATGCGCTGGAAGCCCAAAAACGAGGTGCCGACGATGCCGCCCTGCCCCTGGGCACCCTGATGGTCCAAAAAAAGATGATCGGCGATCAAGACTTGGAGACCTTGCTCAATCATCCCGATCTGCGTAAAAACCTGGGCTCCCTGCTGGTTGAAAAAAATATTATCAGCGCAGAAGACCTGGAGACAGTCCTGGAACTGAAAGGCCCCAATGAACGCCTGGGGCAGGTGCTTATTCAAAGGGGCGTCATCAACCAGACCCAATTGGACACCCTTTTGGAGCAGCAGGAAAACAGCGTAAAAATAGGCGAACTGGCCAGCAACTTGAAGCTGATCAACGAAGCCGATCTAGACCGGGCGGTACGCATTAAGAGCGGCCACCGCACCATTGGCGAAATTCTGTGCGATCTGAGACTGATCACCATAGAAGATCTCAATTACATTCTCCAAAAATACGGCAAGCAATTGAAACTTGGAGATATTCTCATCAAACAGGGGTTGATCACGGAAGAACAGTACCAATTCGCGATACAGGATCAGAATCATACCCGCAGAAAATTGGGCCAGACCCTGCTGGACCGCAAAAATATCACCATGGACCAGCTCTACACCGCCCTGTCGCGTCAGTTCAACATTCCCTATCGAAGCCTGGGCGGTTTCGAATTCGATTCGCGGCAACGACGCTCCTTGACGGGTGTTGTGGGTAAAAAATATGCGCGCAAGCACAAAATCCTGCCCCTGACGCTCAGGGACGACAGATTACAGGTTGGCATTGCCAGCCCCGAAGACAAAACCAGCATTGCAGGTCTCAACCCCCTCTATCCGGACCTTAAGGTCGAACCGGTGCTGATCAGCCAGAAAAAATATGACGAGTTGTTCGACGCCCTCTACGGTGCCCCTTCGCAAAACCGTGCCTACAGGGCGGTTGACGGCGTGCAGGATATGGAACTCATCGAACTCAACCTCAAGGAAGATAGACTTGAGGAGGAAGCCGCCCAAGCCGATGAAATGATGGCCGAACAGGTGGTGGACTACATCATCCGCCTGGGCATCAGCAAAGGCGCCAGCGATATCCATATTGAACAGGATCGGCAGGGCGCACGACTGCGTTACCGCACCGACGGCATCTGCAAGGAAGTGTCCATCGATTGGCTCAATGAAAAGTTGCAGGACATGCCCAATGCCATCATCTCACGCATCAAAGTGCTTTCGAGCCTGGATATCGCCGAACGCCGACTTCCCCAGGACGGCGTCTTCCGGGTGAACTATTACGACTCCGGACAGGACCGGCGCTACGATCTTGATTTTCGCGTGGCCACTTGTCCGGCCATCGTGGGTGAGAATGTCACCATACGGATCCTGGATTCCCGCAAAGCCAAAGTAGGACTTGAAAACCTCAATCACTCCCCCCATGTACTGGGGCCGCTCAAGAGGCTATTTAAAAGCTCCGCCGGCATGGTATTGGTTTCAGGCCCCACCGGCAGCGGCAAATCATCCACCCTCTATGCGGCATTGCGCTATATCTATCACCCGGGCATCAAAATCATCACGGCTGAAGACCCCATTGAGTATAGTTTTCCGGGAATCATGCAGACCCAGATCAAGCCCAAAATCGGGCTCAACTTCGTGCGCTTGCTGCGGTCATTTTTAAGGCTGGACCCGGATGTTATCCTGGTGGGCGAAATTCGCGACAATGAAACCGCCGGTATTTCTTTCGATGCCGCCCAAACCGGCCACCTGATGCTCAGCACACTGCACACCAACGACGCGGTCAGCGCGGTGTCGCGACTGATGGACCTGGATATCGAATACGGGCAGATTGCGTCCAGCCTCATCGGTGTGCTTGCCCAGCGACTGGTCCGCAAAACCTGTGAAAAATGCAAGCTCGTCTACGAACCGCCCAAAGAAGAGTGGCAACTGTTTTTCGGCACCTATCCGAGCCACCTGACATTTTACAAGGGGATGGGGTGCCGGGCCTGCGGATATACGGGGTATAACGGCAGGACGTTGATTTCAGAGCTGTTTGAGATTAACCGTGAAATCGCGCTGGCGCTCAGCCGAGGGATAACTGAAACCGAGATCAAGCGCATGGCATTGGCCGGCGGCATGAAGACCATGATCGACGACGGCCTGCTCAAACTCGATCAAATCACTTTGACTGAAATTATCCGCGTGGTACCCATAGAAATGATTAAGGAATTCGCCTCTCGTGGCCAGAACACCGCGGAATGCGCCACCAACCCGTCGGCAATGATGCCTGCTTCCTACAGCGAGCGAATCAACATTGTTCTCGGCGATCCGGAGAAAGAGAAGGTCACCATCGACTGCCTCTTCGAACGCTACCAGCTCATGCGCAAAAGCACCGGGCAGCCGCTGGTGTCATCAGAACCTCAGATTTTCAGACGATTCATCGGGCAGTCTTATAAGCGCGTGGCCGACCAGTTTGGTTGCCGACAGGTACGATTTGAATTTATCGCCCAAAACGGAAAGATCAAAATCAGCGCGACACCGGCCAAGGACGCGTCATGACCGCCGTCATCGCCATTACCAGCGGCAAGGCCGGGGCCGGCAGATCCCTGCTGAGCGCCAACCTGGCCCACTATCTCGGCCATAAGGGCTACCCAACGGGCCTGTTGGTTGCCGGCGCCAATGCGCCCTTGTGGGGCGCAGGCCCGGACAACACCTGGCCCAATATTATCGGCGGACGCCTCTCCATTGACCATGCCATTCATCGCGACACCTTCGGCATCGACCTCATGGTGGCCCAGGGCCATGGGCATGCCCTGGGAAACCTGTCCACCCAAACCGCCGAACATCTGGCCGATCCCATCGGCATCCTGGATTCCTACGCCTACCTCATCGTGGACATGGCGGCAGGCGTATCCGCGCCGGCCATTGCCTGTTGCCTGGCCGCCACCGAAGCCATCCTGGTATTGACCCCGGACGCGCCCGCCCTTACGGCAGGGTATGAGTGGCTGGCCAAATTGGCGCGCCACGGCTTCAATAGTTCGGTCAACATTATTCTGAATCAGATAATAAAGCCTTCTCTGGCACAATCGGTTTACATACGCTTTCGTGATCTGGCCCACCAGCGGCTTAAACTCCAGACCAATCTCTGGGGTTCAATTTCACATGAGAAACTGGCGGACCCGGTCGAAACCCTGCACCAACCTTTGGTCGCGATTGCTCCCCATTCCAAACTGCTGCAGGAGATCCGGGTGATCGGCGATCGTCTGCTGGCCGAACAGCCACCGGAAAACCAGACAACACCGCTCAGGGATTTCTGGCAGCACTTTATTGCGCACCTTGAGCAGCTACCGGTGCTGCCCTACACACCGCCTGTGGGCAATACCGCTGTCACCCCTGACCTCGATCAAGTCAGCCCGGGCGGCGCGGCATCCGCACCGACACCATCTGAAAAGCTTCATGCGCCGCATCACGACCCAGCGCTTCAGCACCTGAATCATCAATTGGCTGCCATACTCAATGAACTGCGCTCCATCCGCAAGCTGCTGCAAATAAAATCGCCGGCGGACCCCGCATCTACTGAAACCGCACTGGAGGAGATTCAGATGGACTTTGACGACTTTATCGCACGGCACGAAGACCCAGCGCATTAGACTTCCATGACATACCACCCGACGGATACATGGGGTTTTGAAATTGACTTTACCGTCGTCCTGAAATATCCCTAACGTTGCATGATTAATCCACGCCAGATTAAAATTGGAGTTGCCGTTGACGCGGTCCTTGAACATTTTGCCATCCCCAAGAGACGTCACTGGATGCCTACCGGAGAACGATCCGCTGGCGAAGATCTACCGCATTGCCGAAGCTCATTTCGCCAATGCGCCCGGCAGCCACGATTGGGAGCATACCTTGCGCGTGCATCGACTCTGCCTGAAAATCGGCCCTCGGGAAGATGCCGACATGCTGGTCCTGGAAGCATCCGCCTATCTCCATGACATTGGTCGATCGGCGCAGGACAAGAGCAATGGTTCGATATGCCATGCCATCAAGGGGGCGGAAATGGCGGTCCGCATCTTGTCCGATTTGCCCATTGAAGTTGAACGCCGGGAGAATATCGTGCACAGCGTCAGGTCCCATCGCTTTCGCGACGGGCATTTGCCCAACACCATCGAAGCCCGGGTGCTGTTCGATGCGGACAAACTGGATGCCATCGGTGCCGTCGGGGTGGCACGCGCCTACCTTTTCGCCGGGGAGTTAGGGGCTTGCCTGCACAATCCCAACATCGCAGCTGATGACGCATTGCCCTATTCCCGCAACGACACCGGCTATCGAGAATATATGGTTAAGCTTTCAAGCATCAGGCAGCGCATGATCACCAGGGTAGGCAAGCGCCTGGCCGAGGATCGCCATGCGTTTATGGAGACCTTTTTCGATCGTTTTCTAAATGAATATGAAGGGAAATTATAAATGAGGATGAACATTGTCGACCGCATTGACGAACACGTAAGCGTCCGAAACGTTCTGATCAGCGTATCGGATAAAACCGGCCTGGAAGAATTGGTACCCCGCCTCAAGGAAATCAGCCCGGAGATTCGCTTTCTTTCCACCGGCGGAACATACAAGCGCCTGAAGGAGATCCTGGGATCGGCTGCCGATCAATGCCTCATGCAGGTTTCCGATTACACCGGCCAACACGAGACACAAGGCGGCCTGGTTAAAACCCTGGATTTCAAGATTTATCTGGGCCTGCTGACGGAAACTTACAATGAGGCCCACCAGGCTGATCTGCAGAGAACCAGCGGGGTGCCCATCGACATGGTGGTGGTCAACCTCTATCCCTTTGAAGCCACCATCGCGCAGGAAGGTGTCAGCGTTGAAAAAGCCCGCGGCAACATCGATATCGGCGGTCCCTGCATGATCCGCGCGGCGGCGAAAAATTTTATCCGTGTGGCCAGCGTGGTGGATCCGGGCGACTATGGTTCCATCGTGGATGAGCTGGCCGCCCAGAGAGGATGTACTTCGCTCAAAATGCGCTATCACTTGGCATGCAAAGCTTTCGCACACACGGCCGCCTATGACAACGCCATTGCCGCTTACCTGGCCGGCTGCAGTGAGGCCCAGGTCAGCACATGCTATAGCGCAGCGTCTTAATATCCAATACCGGAGGAATCAGATCATGGCTGAAGACCTTAAGAAAATGTACCGCACCATTGTGGAGGATCACTTTCCAGCCCAAATGGAGATCAGCTTTGTTGATGGCAATCAGCGCCAGACCTTATTTTACGAAAAGGTGCTGTGGACCATCGATCAAGTTCAAAAAGGCCTGCGCTATGGTGAGAATCCCGGCCAGGAGGCCGCGCTCTACAAACTGATCAACGGCAACCTGGTGCTGGGTGATGCCCGCTCCATCCAACCGGGGCAATATCTGGTTTCCGACATCGAACTGCTCCAATCCGGCAAGCACCCCGGAAAAACCAACCTGACCGATGCGGACAATGCGCTCAACATCCTGCGCTATTTCACCGATAAACCCACAGCGGTGATCGTAAAGCACAACAACCCCTGCGGCGTGGCCCAGGCCGAAACCCTGGAACAGGCTTATACCAAAGCCAACCTGGCTGACCGGGTGGCCGCCTTTGGCGGTTGCATCGCCCTGAACCAGGCAGTGGACAAAGGAACTGCCGAAGCCATCGCCCAGCAATATGCAGAAGTCGTGGTGGCACCGGAATTCGAAGCGGGTGCTTTGGATATCTTTGCGCGCAAACCGAATCTACGTGTCATCGCCATTCGCAATATCGGCAAGCTGCAGCAATTCGTCGGCCAGCAGTGCGTGGAATTCAAGAGCCTCATCGATGGCGGCATCATCACCCAATGGTCCTTTGTACCGGTATCCAGAACCAAAGCCGACCTGCCGCTGGCCACGTGCGAATACAAAGGCCAGAGCTACAAAATCGAGCGGTCGCCCACAGCGGCCGAATACGATGACATGCTGTTTGGCTGGCTGGTTGAATCGGGCATTACTTCCAACTCCGTCGTTTATGTCAAGGACCTGGTCACCGTGGGCATCGGCACTGGAGAGCAGGACCGGGTTGGTGTGGCCCAAATCGCCAGGGACAAAGCCTATCGCAAACTGGCGGATCGTTATTGTTTCGAAACCCATCATGTGCCGTACAACGATCTGCGGGATGAAGACCAGATGGCCACAATCGATGCGCGAGTGGCGGCCGAAAAGGGCGGCCTGATCGGTGCGGCCATGGTCAGCGACGCATTCTTCCCTTTCCGGGACGGCATCGATGTGGGGTTGCGGGAAGGCATC
>Ga0210123_1000434_pt1 | contig 26231 bp, 22 predicted proteins | sample Muzzi_PWB_D2_FD_185535 | JGI IMG/M metagenome (GOLD analysis project Ga0210123, IMG submission 185535) | Wetland microbial communities from San Francisco Bay, California, USA, that impact long-term carbon sequestration - Muzzi_PWB_D2 (SPAdes) | ecosystem: Environmental > Aquatic > Marine >... | reverse complement strand
TTTTGGGGGGGGCCAAAATATCGGGGAAGATCGATGTGATTCAAAAATTGTTGCCGAAAGTTGATCGGCTTCTGATCGGCGGTGGCATGGCCTACACTTTTTTGTACGCACAGGGGCTGGTGGTGGGACGCAGTTTGCTGGAGATGGAAAAAGTCGACCTGGCCAAGGCGCTACTGGATAGCGCCGACGGCAAAATCCTTTTGCCGGTGGATTGCATGGCAAGTTCGGATTTTGATTTAAGTGCCGGCAACGCGGGGACCCTTAAACCTATGGATGTCCGCCGCCTTGCATCTGAGGACGCCGGGCTCGATATCGGCCCGCAGACCATCTCTATTTTTAAATCGGCACTGGCCACGGCACAGACCATTGTCTGGAACGGCCCCATGGGCGTATTCGAGATTGAAGAGACGGCCAGCGGTACCTTTGAAATAGCCAGACTGCTCGCACGACTGACCGATCATGGCGCCAAAACCGTGATCGGTGGCGGTGATTCGGCCGCCGCAGCGGAGAAAGCCGCCGTGGCAGATCGCATATCCCATATTTCCACAGGAGGGGGGGCGTCTCTGGAGTTCCTGGAGGGCAAAACTTTGCCCGGCATTGCGTCCTTGAGTGACAGAGATGCAGCGCCTTGACGTGTTCTGCAATCACCTGCGAGGGAAGAAATAAGACCACCACTGGGAGAGTCCTTTGTTGAAGCATAAGTTCGTTTCCTGGCGACAGTGGGTGCCCCGCTTGTGGTTGTGGATAATTTGTGCAGCATGCCTCAGCCTTTTTTTCATTTATTGGTATCAAGAACCCATTCTAAGCGGTCTGACCGTCGCTTATGATTTGCTGACCGATCGGGATAGGGTCGCCGCCTACGTGGCTTCGTTTGGTGCTGGTGCGCCGCTGGTATTTATCGGCATTCAGATTTTTCAAGTGCTTTTGGCGCCCATCCCCGGAGAAGCCACTGGTTTTATCGGCGGCTATCTTTTCGGCGCCTTTTACGGCTGTGTGTATTCGACCATTGCGCTGACCATCGGGTCGTGTTTAAATTTTGGCATCGGTCGTTTTTTGGGCAAGCGCTGGGTGCGCCGCATCATACACCAGGCCAAACTGGATCGCTATGACCACCTGGTCCGCCATCAGGGAATATTGGTGGTATTTGTCATGTTTCTCATTCCCGGCTTTCCCAAAGACTATTTATGCTTGTTTCTGGGGGTCAGCACCATGCCTCTGAGAATTTTTCTTCTCATGGCGCTGGTGGGCCGCATTCCGGGTACATTGATGCTGAGTCTGCAAGGCGCTCTGATGTACGAGAAGAACTATTTCGTCTTTTGTTTGGTCATTGCAGCCAATTTATTGCTGGTCTATTTGGCCTATCGACATCGCGAGGCAATTTACCGCTGGGCCGAAAAAATTAACGGATCACCTCCGCCAACGATTGACGAGGATCGGCATTAGTGATAAGGCTTGAATATTCAATGAGATAATGATGCTTACAACGATATCCAACCCTGCAAGTGCAGAACAACTGCCTCGGGAGAAAAGATTGGCTTTCTGGAGTGTTCGTGAAGAACTTAGCCAGGTGAATCGGCTGCGCCGTTCCTACTACGAAATGTTACGGGACGAACTTGATCAATTCATGCTGGATTACGCCTTGGTGAATTCATACCTGCGTTTTTTAAGTCACAACGCATCGTATCCCTTTGTCGAGAAAAGAGAGCTAAAACCCAGGGCCAGAATACCCGGCGTTGAGCATGAATACCACAATACTTTTCTGACGATCTTTGTGGAAGATACCATTCCCGCTAACTACAAGAAGTATATTCGGTTTTTTAATGTCAATAAAACCACCAAGTCCAACCTTCTCCAGGTTAAAGCATTGCCGTTGCCTGAGAATTTTGATCGCAATCAGAAGTACGTGGAGTCGGCCCATTTCTTTAATTTTTTGAAAATTTTGTTGCCGGTGGATTACGCGTTGCTGGTGCAACGGGATCCCGCCAACCGTTCGAAAAACAGATACAGCCTGTCCCATTTTCACGTGCGTGTGGATTGGCCCATTACGGAAGCCGCTGAGGATATGGCCCAGAGTCTGCGCTATATCTCAAAAGACCTGTACGAGAAAGGCGACAAATATGCCGAGATCGTGCAGAAGAAATTTTTTGAATATTATGGCCTGCCTGTCATGGTGGGGGGGCGGCGTACGGCCGCCATTGTGGCCGCCCAATACTTGAAACGCATTCCGTGTATTTCGACAGTATATGTAAGCAGCAGCGAGTCGCGCGCGCTAATCAGGATATCCGAACGCGGTGTATCAAAGGCGATTCTGATGCGTTTCAGCGAGGATGAGATGCAGCAGTTGGCCGACGCGAATAACCTCGTCCTCAGGACATTCAAGAAAAACTATGTGGTTGCCAGATATCGTAAGAAAGGTATTTGTATTTTTCAGGTGACCTATGGTTATACCAACCATGCGAGACCACCGGATGACGGCAAATTACGCGAGATCAACCCGGATGTAAACTGGTTGACGGTGGCGCAGGAACATGTTCTTCCCAAACCGGGTGTGAAGAAATATCCCCCGCTGCCGGTAAACCTGGTCTACTCATAATGGCTTGGAAGCTATCTCAAAATCCGTTTTTTGAGATAGCTTCTATAGAATCGACAGCCCCACCATGTAGTGGCCTTGAAAACGCCCTTTGTCATTTTTGGTAATATGCTTGATCTGCGTTTTCATGTTCTCGTGGGCGCCTTGGCTGTCGGTCAGATAGTAGGTCATCTCAATGGTATCACCCACTTTAAGGTGCTTTAGCACCTGGGACCCCTCTTTTACCAGAATGCACATCCCCTTTGAAGATATGTTCCACAATTTAAACTGGTAAAATGATGCCAGACCTTGGGTGGTAAATTGAACGCTGTAATACCGCTCATCTACCGCTCGGGTTTCCGATCGTCTCTCAGTTGAATCTCCGTGCAATTCATTGGTGCTCATGGCATCCCCCGCTGGCCATTGCAATTGGGGTTTCTAAATCTCTTGGACCGCGTTCTGAAATAACGTATAATCAGATAGATATCATTTAAACTATGGAAAATGACTTGTCAATGTTGTGATAAATCGATATCTATGAATGCATCTCGTTAATGAGGGAGATGGTGAACCAACGATGAACCCTGAATGGGATAATTACCCAGCTAAATCAAGCAGGAGAGCCTATTTATGGATTTTTTCAAGAAGGAGTGGAAAACGTTTTTAATTCTGATTTGTTTGATCGGTATCATCGTCTATTTGTTTCAAGTCAACTCCCAACTCAAGACCCTTCAGCAACAAAATGCCAAGATCACATCAACTTTCGGTTCCATTGAGAGCGTTACCATCAGCACCGATGCCGGCTTAAATGAGATCGCCAAAAAAGTCGATAAGATCGAAAACAATGTCAACTACATCGTAAAAAAGGTTCGGCGCCGCTAAGCACGGAAAAAGCATATGACTATCTCATTGACGGGTCAGCAGCGAAAACATCTGAGAGGGATGGCCCACGCCTTCAAGCCGGTGGTATTGATCGGCGCGCGCGGATTCACCGAGGCTGTCGCCGATACTTTAAATGAGGCCTTGCGCGACCATGAATTGGTAAAGGTCAAGTTTAACGACAACAAAGCCAAAGATTTTAAGCTGAAAACCATTGCGGCGCTGGAAGATGCCACGGGTGCCGCCATGGTGGGGATGATCGGCCATGTGGCTATTTTTTTCCGGCCTCATCCGGAGCCTGAAAAGCGCAAGATTGTGCTACCTATGGGTTGACGTCGGGGCAATATCCGATTGCCCCGCCTGCCAAGAGACAGCTAATTGACAGCCCCGCGCTTGATGATCACTGGAACAGCGTCGCGGTGCGTCGCGCTTAGGACCTCTCCTGTTTTGGGGCGAATATAAATCTGACGGACATCATCCGGGATATCGAAATACTGTTGCGGCTGGTGTTCCAGAGCCGCTTCCATAAACTTGATCCAGATGGGCAGGGCGGCTCGGGCACCTGTTTCCCGTGGTCCTAAAGTCGACGCGTCATCATCACCCACCCATACCCCCGTTGCAATTGCGGGGGAATATCCCACGAAAAGTGCATCCTTATAATCATTGGTGGTTCCGGTCTTACCGGCCAGTGGACCGGGCAGCAGATTGGCTTTGCGGCCTGTTCCTTCGCGAATGACCGCTTCAAGCATGTTGGTCATTACGGCTGCTCCGCTTCGAGACATGGCAATACGTTGTTTCGTCCTTGTTTTCCAGATGGTATGGCCGGCATCATCCACCACCGAGGTGACTCCAAAGGGGGCAATGTGCTTGCCCTGATTTGCAAAAACCGCGTAACTCGCCGTCAGGTCGAGCAGTGACACCTCGGCAGTCCCCAAGGCCAATGAAAGGTTTGGTGTGACATTGGATGGCAACCCCAGCGCTTGGGCAAATTGTAACACGGACGAGGGCCCCAGTTTTTCCATCAGCCGTACCACGGGAATGTTTTTGGAGTGGGCCAAAGCCCAGCGCAGGGTGACTTCGCCGGCATAACTATTGTTGAAATTTTCAGGCTGCCACTCCTCGCCTTGCGAGAAGGATTGAAAAACAGCCGGGGCATCCAGCAGTTTTTGATGTTGATCGAACCCCCGTTCAATCGCCAATGCATACACAATCGGTTTAAAAGCCGATCCCGGCTGGCGTTTTGACACGGTGGCTCGGTTAAAGTTCCCCCGGCTTTCTTGACGGCCGCCGATCATGGCCAGGATGCCGCCTGTCGACACGTCGATGGCGACCAGTGCTGCCTGGGGCAAGGGATTTAAGAGATCATTGGCTGCCCTGCGGCCATCCAGCTTCTCCAAGCCCTCTGCCACGGCGCTTTCCGCTGCCTTCTGAAGCTGGTGGGATAAGGTGGTATAGACGCTCACCCCCCCCTTGTAGAGCCGGTCGGGACCGACGATGGTTTCCAGTTGCTGTTTGATATGATTGATGAAATCTGGCGCGTTGTTGCCGGTTGGGTTCGGGCCTGGAGGTTCCAGCCTTTCATCGATGGCCGCATGATATTCCGCCTCGGAAATGGCGCCGGTCGAGCGCATCTGCTGCAAAACGATGTTGCGCCTTCGAATAGCCAGATCCGGATTGACCAAAGGAGAGTAGCGAGAGGGTGCCTTGGGAAGGCCCGCAATCAGCGCGCATTGGGAAAGGGTCAGTTCATCCAGCTCTTTGTTGAAATAGACGCGTGCTGCCGAGGACACGCCGTATGCACCGCTGCCAAAATAAATCTGGTTCAGGTAGAGGGATAATATTTCATCCTTGGTGTAGCGGCGCTCAAGCTGAAGGGCGAGAACGGCCTCCCGAAATTTGCGCAAAAGCGTTTTCCGGGGGGTGAGGAAGAGCGTCTTGGCCAATTGTTGCGTCAGGGTGCTGGCGCCCTGAGCAAAGCGCCCCCGACGCACATTTTGCACCATGGCCCGCAGAATGCCTTTTAGGGCGACGCCGTTGTGTTTATAAAAACGTCGATCCTCTGTGGTGAGCAAGGCTGTTTGAAGGGCTCCCGGTATCTGGGACAAGGGCACCGGATTGCGTTTTTCCGTGAACAATTCGGCGATCAAGACCTGATCGGATGAGTAAATGCGAGTGATGGCGGATGGTTTGTAATTCTCCAAAGCGATAATCGGGGGCAGGTCCCTGGTGAGCGACAGGAACGCTCCCGCGGTGGCGCCGCATAGCAAACCCGTAAGGATGGCAATCCATAACAGACCCTTGATGGATTTTCGTCTCATGGTGTTATCATATCAGTTCACGATTTTAAATGCTATCCGGCATCGGCGGAGCAGTACCGGTCGAGCTTGTACGCACTTTGCGGCGCAGCAGGTCCCATCGGTCGCAATCCACGGATAAGCTCAGGGTCACTCGGCTGCCGGGTTGGGCCATCTCAATCTGCTGTCCCTCGATGTCCATGATGGCGCCAATGCGATCGACTACGGCCGGACCCCGGGTTTTGACAATTTCCACTGCTTCGCCCAATCGAATCTGATTGCGCACTTCGATATAGGCCCTGTTGCGGCCGGCCGACGCCAGAACCTTTCCCACCAAGGCGTAAGGTGGTGGTTGGGGCGGCGCATAGCTCTGTGTTCGGTCCTGGGAAGCATTCAGGTAGAAGCCGGTGCAATATCCCCGGCTGGTGATTTTCTCCAACTCCTCCTGCCAATAGGCTTGCATAGTGTATCCAGCGGGATCGGCATAATATGCATCGATGGCTTCGCGGTATACTTTTACGGCCGTGGCCGCATAGTGGATACCCTTCATGCGGCCCTCTATTTTGAGGGCGCCTATATTGGCGGCGATCATGCGGGGCAGGTGTTCCAGCATGCAAAGGTCCTTGGAGTTGAATATATAGGTCCCCTGCTCGTCTTCCGCCACTGGAAAGAGCTGCCCCGGACGGGTTTCTTCCACCACTTGATAGCTAAAGCGGCATGGCTGGCAACACATGCCCTGATTGCTGGGGCGCTGGGCCATATAATTGCTCAGCAGACATCGACCGGAATAAGATATGCACATGGCGCCGTGTACAAAGGCTTCGATCTTCACACGGGGATTTTTTGCGAGCAGCGCAATTTCCTGCAAGGTGAGTTCACGTGCCGCATTAATTCGGCGGACGCCAATATTTTCCCAAAAACGGACGGCTTCTTCGTTGGTGGTGTTGGCCTGGGTACTCAGGTGGATCGGAAGGTCGGGGGCTATGCGCCGGGCCATGGAAACCACGGCCGGGTCCGCCAGTATGATGCCGTCCGGCTGGAGGGCATTGAGTCGATCCAGGTAGTCGGCGATGGGACTGATATCCTTGGGCCGGGCAAATATATTGACCGCCACATAAGCTTTGGCGCCATGGGAGTGGGCCAGTTCGATGGCGGCCTTCATCTCATCCATGCTAAAATTATCGGAAAAATTTCGCAGGCTAAACGCTTTGCCGGCCAGGTAGACGGCATCGGCACCGTAGTGCAACGCAATTTCCAGCTTCTCAAAATTTCCGGCCGGTGCCAGCAGTTCTACTTTGGGGGCGTTAGCGGCGTCCATGGCGTTCAGCTAGCTGGTCGATTTTTTGTTCCCAGAGTCATTAAGCTTGGGAAATGATCCAGGGAATCGTTCAGGTTCTCGTGGGAGAATACCTCGATGGATACCGACCCGCTGAAGTCGTTCAAGAAGCGCGATATGGTGCGGCGCTCCTCGGGTCTGAGATGGTCCAGCGATCTATGGTCCCGGCCGTCTGCGACGCCATGCAAATGCAAGATGGCGGTCCGTGAAGCCATAGAATCCAGCACATGCTCGAGTTCGTATCCGTATAATATGATATGTCCCACATCCAAACAGAGCGCCAGATCCAGATCCCGGATGATGGGGGTGAGCCATTGGGGCGGGTAGTCCAGCGTTTCAATAGAGATGTCACCGGCGGGCACATGAGAGGTCTCCAGCATCCGGGTAATGCTCTCTACGGCGTGTGCCTGCCAGGCTTCTACGGTCTTTGGTGTCTTGTCCGGTGGGCTGAACGGAATATGCAGGGTCATGGTGGTGGGGTTCAACGGCGCGACCCGATCCATGGCCTTGAGGATAGCCTGCATGGAATTTTCCCTGATTTGCGGGTCGCCGGCTGCCGGATCGATGTCCATGGGCAGATGTACATTATAGGTGATCCGATGTGCATCCGCCAATGCATTGAGCTTTACCACTTCTTCGGGTGAGGGCAGGTCGCTGCTTTCAAACAACAGGAGTTCGATCTCATCCATCAGGGGGGCCAACCGCTGCACATTGGAAACATAATCGGCCGGATAGATAAAAGAGGTGGTGCCCAGCCGAAAAGGGTATTTTGATTTCAGGCTACCATCCATTATGCGCTCCAGTGCGATGCGGCCATCAAAAATAAACCGGTCTCGGTGATTTCAATCAATGCGCCCAGCATATCGCCTGTCACGCAGTTGATTTTCCGCCGATACCATCCAATGAGCCCCATAGCGATCAGGGCAAAGCCTATATTGAGCTTGATAAAACCCCACATGGTCAAGATGGAAAGCATTACAATCAGTCCAAACCCCCAGAAATCCCTGTTTTGAAGGGGTGGATCGAAAAAGGAAAGGCCCGTGCCGCCTTCGGGGCGGCCATACGGCAGGTGCCTGGTGGCGAACAACACCGATGCCCGGGCATAGGCCGGGACGATGAGCAACCAGATCTTATCCCCAGTTGCCAAATTGGCCACTCCCACCCATTTGAGTGCCAGGCAGAAAACCACTGCCACCACACCCATGGCGCCGACGCGGCTGTCTTTCATGATGGCCAGTACCTGCTCAGGCTCCCGGCGGCCGTAAAGACCGTCGGCCGTATCGGCCAGTCCATCCAGGTGCAACGCACCGCTGATCACCGCCAGGGCAACGATATCCATCATGGCCACAACCGGCTTCGGCCACACCAGGGAGGTCAGGATGTCAACCGCCACAACCACGGCGCCGATAGCCAGGCCGCACATCGGGAAGTAAGGTAGTGCCGCGCGGGCGTTAAACGCCTGCCTGGCAGGGCAGGGCAGGATAGTCAGGAATTGTATGGCGGACCACAATCCCTGGAACAATCCTTTCTGATTTCCGGATCTCTTCAACATCATTCCGCGCTGCTAGATTTAATGGGTACGGCAATGCCCGCGACCATCCAAACCACGTCATCGCAAACGACGGCCATCTTCTGATTGCACCAGCCGGTCAAGTCTCTGAAACGCCGTGCCAAGGGATTCTCCGGCACGATGCCCGCGCCAACTTCGTTGGTGACCAATATGATGGGGCAGGGTGGGGCGGCGATGGCCGCTTCCAGCCGACGCATCTCCTGCATGATATCCTCATCGCGGTCGTGGGCCGTCATTAAATTGCTGACCCACAAGGTCAGGCAATCGATCAGCAGGATATCCGCCTTCGGGCCGTGGTTTCCAATGGCGCCCGCAAGATCGATCGGTGATTCCACCGTTTGCCAATGGCGGCCGCGCTCTAGCTGATGTCTTTGAATGCGGGCTTCCATTTCAGCGTCATGGGGCTGGCAGGTGGCAACAAAGATATTGCGTTGCCCGGCAAATTTGTCCCCCAGGCTGAGGGCATGGCTGCTTTTGCCGCTGCGGCAGCCACCGATGATCAATTTGGTATTCGGCATGGTGATATGCAGGTTTCCTGAATTCGGTGTTAGGAAAGGGGCTGGTTGTCAGGGCTATTTTGGACTGTCCGTATGGCAACTCCCCTTCGCCCGATTCCGACACAAGCGTTGCGAGGCGCATTGCCGTATCGGCTTGTGTCTTTTTTCGAATCCCTTCGAATATGTGAGAAGGCATATAACACGGCCACTACGAGGTTTCAATCGTCATGATGAGGCCATCGACGGTGGTTAAATTGTCCTTCTGGGATCAGCGGGCGACACAGCGCATAGACCAATTTCAGGCAACGGTTTGCCCAATTCAAGACTAACGGCGTCAGGTATACGTCAAGAGGGTCTCCTGGAGGATTTCTCTCACCTTTTCGGCCTGATCCTTTTTAACCATCAGTCGCATGGGCAACGCATTTAGCAGATAAGGGGCCACAAATTCACCCTGGATGTAATAGCTGATGCCCTCGGCATCCAATAGGGACTTGAGAAAGACGCGGTCGCCCGCATTGCGGGTTTCTAAAATCGGCACAAATTCAACAAAGGCTGTTTTCATATCTTCAACCACCGGTTTCGGCTTGGGCTTTGGGATAAGACCAGCTCGGTTCAATATGCGCACAACGCCTGCAAAGTCAATCAGGTACCGCAACAGGAGGTTAAAAAAATGTGGCTATCCGAAAAGCTTAAGTCCCGATGTGTTGCGTAGACCGCCGGTGCACCTCAATCAAGCGCGTTGAATCACCAATTATTGCAATGTATCTGAGCTTTGCTGAGAACTGCGAAAAAATAAAAGGGTTTAGGAAACTTCCTAAACCCTTGTCTATTTGGTAGGCGGTACTGGATTTGAACCAGTGACTTCCACCGTGTGAAGGTGGCACTCTCCCGCTGAGTTAACCGCCCATGAATACAGGCTTTGATGCCATTTCCGCCTGTTTGAGTGCCAACACATATAGTGGGCCGCGTGATTGAAAGTCAAGGGATTTTTGGCTTTGCCCCATCTTGCCGCCTTTGCGGGTGCGCCGGGTTGGCTGGCTCTCTGACCGGCTTTAGCGCTCAACACCTTTATATTCGGTTATGGGGCCGTTATATTTTATTTGTGTTGTACCGCGATACTCGCGGTTTGTTCCCTGCTATGGTGGTTCGTCCTGAAGGGATTTTTGACCTGGTGGATGCTATGTTTGTCGTACAGATGGGTGCCGCTAGCTTTTCTTTCGAGAAACGCGCGCGCGCATCATTGGAGGGGGCATCTGGATTGCCTTTCTGCTGTTCCCCGGTGGCTTCCCATTTCGGGGAATTCGCCGTGCCGCTCCCTTTTATCGTATTCACCGTATGGACGGCTTCAAAGAGGGATGCCTGGTCATCTTCCGACGACGTCTCTTCCGCATCAACGCCCGCAGCTGCGCTCATTTCTTCAATCTCTTTGGGTGAAGGCAGATCCCGAAGGTCCTTCAACTCAAACAACTCCAGGAATAGCTTGGTGGTGGCATAGATGAGCGGTCGTCCCGGTATCTCTTTGCGACCCAGGACGCGCAACAGCTTGCGTTCCAGGAGCTGGCGCAGCACGCCTCCGGAGTCGACGCCGCGAATATGTTCGATGTCGGCCCTGATGATGGGCTGGTTATAGGCAACGATGGCCAGAGTTTCCAGGGCCGCTTTGCTGAGACGCTGGGGTGACGGCTGCAACATGCGTTTGATCCATAGATTATATTCCGGTCTGGATCGCAACTGCCAGCCGCCGGCCACTTCTGTCAGCTTAAACCCGCCGCCCCGGGCGTCATATTGTGCGGCCAAATCTTGCAGCGCCAGGCGGATCTCTTTTGGGTCAACCGTTTCAAGGATATTTTTTAAATTTTCCACCGTCAGCGGATCTTCCGAGGCGAACAACAGGCTTTCGATGATTTGGTTTAGGTTTTCTTGCATGGCTTTCTACTGGTAAAAGAGTCGAATAATGCCCGTCTGGGAGCTTTGCGCCGCGCGGATCAAATTGAGCTTCATCAGTTCCAATAATGCCAGGAAAGTTACAATGATGAAGCGTTTTTCATCTGTCGCTTTAAAAAGGTCCGAGAAGACGAGGGAGCCTTTTTCTTCGATTATATTAACGATGTCATTCATGCGATCTTTGACGGAAACTTCATCCGACGGTATTTCAACGGTGTGGTCCTTGCTGACTTTTTGAAGGACGCGTTGAAATGCGTCTATGAGCTCAAAAAGCCCCACCTGGATCATTTCCTGATCGTCATCCACAAATTCCTTGGGTTTCACCTTGCGCGTAAATATGGTTTCTCCCAGCAGATTGCGACTACCCAGCGCTTCGGCCGCGGATTTGATTCTGAGATATTCGGCCAGCGGACGAACAAGTTCCATACGCGGGTCTTCTTCGTCATCGCCAATGCCGTGGTAGGGCAACAGCATGCGCGATTTAATATGGGCCAGGGTAGACGCCATCACCAGAAAATCGCCGACGTTATCAATATCGAGCATTTTAATCCATTCCAGATATGCCAGATACTGCTCGGTGACCAGGGCCACGGGAATATCGTATATGTCGACTTCGTTTTTTTTGATCAGGTGGATGAGAAGGTCCATGGGGCCTTCAAATACATTCTCAAGTTTGACCTTATAATCGTCCGGTAACATGATCGGGGCTGTCTCGTATTGGTGTTTATGTCTGATTTAAAGCTAATAGTTCATCTTCAGGGTCTCTTTGACCTGCGCCATGGTTTCAATGGCGACCTGGTGGGCCTTGGCGCTGCCTTCGGTCATGATCTGGTCCACAATCTCGGGATGTGATTCATAGTAATGTCTTTTTTCATGGAGCGGTGCCATGGCTTCGATTAAGCTGGCGGCCATGATTTTCTTGCATTCGACACATCCGATCGTGGCTCGCCTGCACTCCTTGTCGATCTGTTCGACGGTGGCTTTATCGGTATACAGCTTGTGAAATTCAAATACATTGCACACATCGGGGTTGCCGGGGTCGCTCTTTCTGGCCCGCTGCGGATCGGTTACCATCTGCATGACTTTTTTCTCGATCTCATCCGGGGTGTCCGCAAGGTAGATGGCATTGCCGTAGCTTTTGCTCATTTTGCGGCGATCCAGCCCTAAAATCTTTGGTGTCTCCGTGAGAATGGCTTCCGGTTCAGGAAAAACAGGTCCATACAGGTAGTTGAACCGGCGGGCGATCTCCCTGGTAATTTCGACATGGGGCACTTGATCAACGCCGACAGGCACGCCTTGGGCTTTATACATCAGGATGTCGGCGGCTTGCAATACCGGATAGCCCAGAAAGCCGAAGGTCGACAAATCTTTGTTTTGAAGCTGTACAATTTGGTCTTTGTAGGTCGGGTTGCGCTCAAGCCACGGCACCGGCGTTATCATGGAAAAGATTAAATAAAGTTCCGTGTGTTCGGGGACTTTGGATTGGATGAATATTGTGCTTTGGTCTGGCGACAGCCCCGCACTCAACCAATCGATGAGAATCTGGCGGACATATTCGGCCATGGGACCGGGGTTTTCATAATCGCTGGTGAGCGCATGCCAGTCGGCTACAAAAAAGTAACAATCGTATTGTGCCTGCATATTAACCCAATTCGCCAAAGCGCCCAAGTAGTTGCCCATGTGCAACGGACCGGTGGGCCGCATCCCACTGAGAATTCGCTTTTTGTCGGACATTTGTCACTCCTGTGGCCTGACAGCAACCGCCATGAGTTCATCATGGTATTGCATGTCGAATTGCAAAATGGTCAATTTACTGGCTCGATGGCTCGGAATCAAGTAAATTATGTTCGGCGTGTCGACGAATCCAGGACTGCACGAAGTCCGATTCTTCCTGCTCGGTCTCTATCTCATCATTCAGCTTGGCGTCCAGCAGGGCGTCAAAGACTTGCCGGAACACAGGACCAGGCTTTAAGCCTGCGTCAAGCAGGTCCCGCCCGCCAAGGGATGGTTGGATGTCTTTGAGTTGATTGTAATATTTGGATATCGATTTCTTGACCGCCCGCTTGCGGGTTACAGCCATCATGTACAAGATGAGTTCCGTGCGGAACTCATGCAACTGGCGATATAGCTCGCTGTTCCTCTTCGGCAACCGGTAGGACATTTTATTCAAGCATTCGTGAGCCTTCAATCGATCTCGGCACAATATCCTGCGATGTCGCGGGGCCAATCCCATATTCTCGCAGATTTGTTCCGATGTGGCCAGATCGCAGGGGTGAATCAAGGCCATGAAATAGACCGTCCAACGCAGATAGGGTTCTTCCACAAAGAGCAGATCATGCCAGGCCAGGGCGCTTTTTACGGCGTTCAGCAGCTGGATGAGCTGCTGATCCAGATTGATGGATGGATGAATGACTTTGAGAAGGTCGAAATCGTTCATGCGCACAATGGCCGGGGTGGGATTTTCCTCCTCTAAAATCAAACGTATTTCAGTAAACATACGCCGTCCGCTGAGGCGTTTGAAGAAGTCCATTTTGACTGCATTTTCAATCAGGTTGGATGTCAATTTGCCAATGGTGAATCCAAAGCGCTGTTCAAAGCGCATGGCCCTGAATACCCGGGTGGGGTCCTCCACAAAGCTCAGATTGTGAAGTACGCGGATGGCTTTGTCTTTGATGTCCTTTTGGGCTTGAAAAAAGTCGATCAGATAACCGAAATGCTTGGGGTTGAGGTGAATTGAGAGGGTGTTGATGGTAAAATCGCGGCGAAAAAGATCAAGTTTGATGGAGCTCATCTCCACATCGGGCAGAGCCGCCGGAGATCGATAATATTCCATTCGTGCAGTGGCCACATCGATCTTGGAACCATCTTCAAAGATGATCACTGCTGTGCCGAAGGCCTTGTGGGAATGAATTCTGGCTCCGCTCGTTTTGGCATAGATTTTGGCAAATGCGATGCCGTCGCCTTCAATAACAATATCAATGTCTCCGTTGCGACGGTATAGGAAAAGGTCCCGCACAAAGCCGCCCACCACATAGGCTTCAAATTTCAACTGGTCTGCCACGTGACCAATTCTGCGCAATCTGTCCAAGACCAGATGTGGAAGACGCTCCTGCATGAGTTGGGCGATATTTCGCATTCGCGGAGCAAACTGCTTTTTGCTGGGATCAGGCGTTTCGTCCCTGGTGAGTTGGGTCTGTTGTACCAGGACATTGAGCAAATCGGTCCGTGTAATCACGCCAAGGATCCGGTTGTCGGCGATAACCGGTAGGATGCGTTGTTTGTGGCCGATGATTTTGTCCTGAATTTCGATGAGGTCGGCCTCCGGCGTGGTCACGGCGATTTCGGTGGTCGTATAATCACTGACAGCGGCTTGGCCAAGGTCATGATGGATGGCTTTTTCAATGACCTGGCGCGTAATGTACCCCAATAAATGCTGCTCCGCATCAGCACTGACCACCAATAATGCGTTGACATTGTATCGCGTCAACAGCGCATTGGCCTCTGTGCACTGAATATCGCCCCTTACCACGATGGGCGGCGTTGACATGAGTTGGTGGGCCTGGCGCTGGGGTTTGATGCAGCGGGAAAGCTCCTTAAACAAAGCGTGTTCCACTTGCGCCAGCGTTTGTCCCTTGATGGATGCCGCCGCTGCTGACGGGTGGCCGCCGCCGCCCATGGCATTCAAGATGGTACCGACGTCAACATCAGATGTGCGGCTGCGGGCGACAACGTAGACCTTGCTTTCCATCATGGCCAAAGCAAAGATGGCGTTGGTTTCCTCCATTTTGACCAGTTTGTGCACGAGAAAGGCAAAGTCGGGAAGATAGTGATCCATACGAATGGTGGTCACCATAACTTCGACACCGTTGATGGTGTACCGTACAGCCGCCTGAATCAGATCATTCAGATACCCCACTTGCTCAGGACTGATTTCACGGGCGATCAAATTGGCGATCACATTGATGTTGGCGCCCTTCGATATCAAAAAGGCCGCCGCTTGCAGATCTTCAGGCATGGTGGAGGAAAAAGTAAAGGAGCCGGTATCTTCATAAATGCCCAGACACATGATGGTTGCTTCTTCAGGAGAGATGGTGATCTCTTTTTTCTGAAGGATCTCCGTCAGCAAAGTGACGGTTGCGCCGGTTTGACGGTAAACTTCAAATTCTCCTTTTATATCGTCATCTTTTTTAGAATGATGATCATAGATATGAATAGCCAGGTCCGGATTGCGCAATACCTCCTCCAATCTGCCGATGCGGTCGATACGGCGTGTATCCACCAGAACCAAACGCCTGACATCGGGTATGTCGATGTCTTTAACTTCGGCCAGGTTGAAGAGGTACACCATCGATTGGATGAAAAAGTTGCGTAAATTTTTTTCGCGTGAACCTGGAAACACAACCAATGCATTGGGGTATAGCTTTTGTGCGGCCAACATGGATGCCATGGCATCAAAGTCGGCATTGATATGGGTCGTAATCACCGTAAGGCATTCGGGTATTGGAGATGCCGCCTTGGTTGTCTGGTGACTTTGATCAGCCATATTATGCTTCGTTTTTTTTCCCACGGTGGTCTCAGCATACGCATAGAAATTCTGTTTTGGCAAGGTATATCCATTGGTTAGGCAATCGAAGCAATGAATGCTTGGCATGTCTGCATTTTAGCTGAGGATGTCTATTAAAATGCCATGTCTTGGCCCGTAGGGCTGATGTCAATCAGTATTAATTCAAGCCCTGAGGATATGGGGCGACCTGGAATTTTGACTGCATAAGTGGCATGCGGATTGCAATTGATTGCCGGTTGATTCATCAGCTACGATGGTGGCGATAATAAATCTATTGTCGTTTGATTAAGTTTATGATACCAAAATCATAAACAATTTTCGGCAGGTTACGTCATTATCGCCACATTTTTTCATTAATGTTTTACACCGGCAGTCTTGGAAACCATTATCGTATTTTCTGCCGCTTTAATGAAAAGTGACCCTAAATTTGACGGATGGAGCCTAGCCGCGAACCACAATGCGTATGGTCAGTTAACAATGGGAGATAATTATGCCGGTTTATCTGTGGGAAGGGAAAAACAGAAATAACCAGATCCAAAAAGGGGAGTTGGAAGCAGCCAGCGAAGACGCGGTTCGAGCCCACCTCAGTCGCATTCGTATCATTCCCAATAAAATCAAGAAAAAGCCCAAAGACCTGTTTGAAAATGTTGCATTCCTGCAGCCCAAGGTCAAAGAGAAGGATATCATCGTTTTTTGCCGGCAATTTTCCACCATGATCGATGCCGGCTTGCCGATTATTCAATGCCTCGATATTCTTCAGGCGCAGCAGGAGAATGCAACCTTCAAGAAAATGCAGAAGCAGATCAAGGATGCGGTTGAAGGGGGTACCACCTTGGCGGATTCCCTTAAAAGATACCCCAAGCATTTTGACAGCCTGTTCGTCAACATGGTCGCTGCAGGTGAAGCCGGAGGCGTTCTGGATGTTATTCTCAAACGCCTGTCAGGATACCTTGAGAAAGCCGCAGCTCTGAAGCGTAAGGTTAAGGGCGCCATGATCTATCCCGCTATAACCATATTCGTAGCGGTTGTGGTCGTTGCCGTGATTCTGGTATTTGTTATTCCGGTTTTTGAAGAAATGTTTAGCAATGCCGGCACCGCACTTCCTACCCCCACTTTAATCGTCATCGCCATAAGTAATTTTGTTAAATCAAAAATCCACTGGATCATCATTGCATTGGTTCTTTTTGCGATTGCTTTTTCCAGATACTATAAAACAGAGAAAGGTAAACTTGCAGTCGACGGAATAGCGCTGAAGACGCCTGTCTTTGGCATCCTCATTCGTAAAGTTGCGGTGGCTAAATTTTCCCGGACTATGGGTACCATGCTTACCAGTGGTGTGGCCATCCTGGAAGCCTTGGATATCGTCGCAAGAACATCCGGAAATAAAGTCGTCGAAAACGCCATTTACACTGTGCGCTCCGGTATTTCTGAGGGGCGCACGATGGCGGATCCATTGCAGGCCAGTGGCGTATTTCCGGCCATGGTCTGCCAGATGATCGCCGTGGGCGAATCTACCGGCGCCCTCGACGCAATGCTCGAAAAAATTGCCGATTTCTATGACGAAGAGGTCGATCAGGCTGTTGAAAATCTCACAACAATGATAGAGCCTGCGATGATTGTTTTTCTCGGTGTGGTTGTAGGCGGATTGGTTATCTCAATGTACCTTCCCATTTTTAAAATGGCCGCGACAATTTAGATTCAATCTAATTGTTGGTAACCACGACCCTGATTTTGGACAATAACATGTACAGCAGATCTCTGTGTACGTGCTACCCTTGCATTCCAAAGGAAATGGCCTTATTGCATCGTGTAGTAATTTAATATCGGTGCAGACGGGCCCTTTTTTCTAACATGATCACAAAACAATGATGCGAAATCTTGGACGCGAACAGAACCATATCCGGAATAAACCTCAAACTATCGTGGCTCATGTTCGCCAGAGTTGCATTTACACTGTTGCTTCTGGCTTCCACCGTTTATATACATTATCAGGTGCGCGAGTCCGCTGATACCAAGTCGATTATCGTTTTTTACTATCTGACGGCTTTTATCTTTGCGCTCTCTATTTTTTACGCCCTGATCTCCAGGCGCATAAAACGCCATGCGCTTTTCTCATATGTGCAGTCCACCGTCGACGCATTTATAGTTACCCTCATAGTATATATCACCGGCGGCTTTTACAGCTATTTCCCATTCCTTTACCTGGTGGTGATCATTTATGCGAGCATGATCCTTTTTTTAAGAGGAGGTCTGTTCGTCGCGACTTTAGGGAGCGTGTTTTACGCCATTTTGCTACTTTTGGAGTATGCCACTGTATTGCCTTCCATCGGCGATACGTCTGATTTTGGGCGTCAGGGCCTGGGGTGGGCCACCGTGGCATACAAAATTGTTATCATTTCGAGTGCCTGCTATGCAGTGGCTATTTTGAGCGGTCTGTTGACTGAGCAAAATCGCAAAAGCCAAAAGGAGCTGCATGCCTTGGAGGACCATTTAAAGCGGGTTGAGAAAATGGCCTATATGGGAGAGATGGCGGCCGGTCTGGCCCATGAAATTAAAAACCCCCTGGCTTCCCTGGCCGGATCCATCCAACTGCTAAAAGAAGACCTGCGCTATGCACCTGATCACGAACGGCTGATGGAGATTATCCTTAGAGAAACGGATCGCCTCAGCACCCTGGTCAGCGATTTTCTATTTTTTGCCAGACCGCCGGCCGGTAAGCCGGAGAAAGTCCACCTCAACGCTGCGATTCAGCAAGTCACCGACTTGTTTGAGAAGGATACCATCAAAGCGCGCAAGATCATGCTGGAAAAGGATTTCACTGCAGACTGCTGGGTATTGATCGATCCCACGCATTTAAGTCAGATTCTGTGGAATTTGCTGCTTAACGCCGCTGAGGCCATTGACAGAGAAGGTCATATTATCATCAAAGCAATCCCTGCTAAGAACAAGGCAGTGGAAATTCAGGTTTGCGATAACGGCTGCGGTATGGAGCAGGAAGTGGTGCGTTCAATTTTTGATCCTTTTTTCACCACCAAGACCGACGGCACCGGATTGGGCCTATCCATCACCCACCGTATCCTTGAGTCCTATCGCAGTCGCTTGGAAGTGCATTCCAAACCGGCCAAGGGAACAGCTTTCAGTTTCACTTTGGACACCATCCAGCCACCCGGGTAGTATTTGCCCATGATAAATCCATTTGACATTTCTTCACAGCATCAGTAAGCCACATTCATGATTAAAGCCAATCAAAACAACCATATGGTAATGGCATGGTTGCTCATCGCAGCTTGTACTATCTGGCGCATTTTTTATGCCCAGTCGTTTCCCCTCACGCCGGACGAAACCAACTATTGGCAATGGTCCCGGCACCTGGCGTGGGGATACCATGACCAAACCCCTATGATCGCGTGGACCATTCGGTTGTTTACCACTCTGTTGGGGCACACGGAATTGGCCGTTCGGCTGCCATCCATTCTCTCCATGTCCATCGCCTCGATCTATATGGTTCTGATGGCGAAGCATTGGTTCTCCACGAAAATCGCCTGGCATACGGCCCTGCTCACACAATCTGTTTTTATTTTTAATGTTGGTGCTGTATTGGCCACGGCCGATGGCCTTCAAGGCGCAGCGTGGGCAGCTTCCTGCTACCATGTGGCGCGTGGATTCGAGCATCATCAATGGCGGCATTGGATGGCCGGCGGTTTCTGGTATGGATTTGGCTTGCTGAGCAAATACACCATGGTCTTATTTCCGCCCTTTGTCTTTTTATTCGGCCTGCTGTGGTGTCGACATCGGCTGTCGTCCCTCAAGCCGTACCTTGGATTCGCCTTGGGCATGGTTATGTTTTTCCCGGTGGTGGCTTGGAATGCCGCTAACAATTGGAACTCTGTGAGGCATGTGGCCTATTTAGGCGGGGCCAACGAGGGTTTTCAACTTCATATCAAATATCTTGGCGAATATATAGGCTCCCAGGCCGGTTTGGTCACCCCCTTAGCCTTCGGTGTTGTGTGTGCTTCCTGGCTCTGGGTGATGCGGCATTGGAAACCTGAAACACGATGGATATACAGTTATCTTTGGTTCACGTCCATGCCTATGGTCGGTGGATTCGCGTTGCTAAGTCTGCATACAAGGGTTTACGGCAATTGGCCCTGCGCCGGATACCTGACAGCCTGTGTATTGGCGGCTGCGTTGTGGTCGCAAAATAACGAAGACAATACCCCCCGGAAAGCAACAGGCACCCGCAAACTGTGGTACTGGACAGTGGGCAGTTCATGTGTCCTGACGGCTATCATCCTCGTGCATGTGGTCTTCCCATTCCTTCCCATTCCTGCCAAAGTGGATCGCACCGTATATGAAATTCGCGGTTGGGACGATCTCGGACTGAAAGTATCTGCTCTTCATCAGCGCATGCCACTTCCGGAGGAAACTTTCCTGTTCGGATTGCGGTATCAGATCGCCAGCGAACTGGCCTTTTATGTTCCGGGTCATCCCCAGACTGTATCTATTAATCGGTGGAATCGACCCAACGTATATGATTACTGGTGGCAGGACGGAGATCTGCTGGAAAAAGATGCCATCGGTGTCCTGCGTGACGGCACCAGCCGCGAAAGATTACAGCAAGTGTTCGGGCGGGTTGATAATCCGGTAGCGTTCCAGATTTACTCCCAAAGCCGGGGTAGGCATGATCATGCTACCTTGCAGCCGATCAAAACCTTGTATATTTATCGGTGCTATGGCTTTAAAGGCGGATTGCGCTGGCTATCGCCGCATCAGGATGATGTACGAGTTGCAACGCCTTCCCCATCGTGAGCCTCTTTCTCTTTTCCGTATACTAATGCATACGCATTAGGTCCAAAAAATAATACATTTGCATGGTTGGTTTGCAGAGCGGATTGATTTTTAGACGTGTAAATTAGTAACCAGCTAAAATTTATACGTAAAAAATAGTTGCAAACCGCTCATTGGAATGGCATCCAATTTGCTGTATCCCAGACCAGGTAGATTGTTCTTTTGCATAATAGAATGCTCGAAAAAGGCAAACCATTCGAAAGAATGGGACGCAAAGCCACTGGCCTAAGTTTTTAGGATAAAAATAAGGCGGCGGGGCTGCCGAGCGAAAGCGACATCCCCTGAGGAGCGCTGTTCGCTTGGCGACAGATCCAACAGGAGATGTCCAAAATGACACAACAGCTTATCAGATTCCTCAGAGTCCTTATGGCAACCGGCTACTATCTGCTGGTTGCATTTCCATTGGTTGTTTCAGCAGCTCAGGTTACCCTCCAGTGGGACGGCGTTACACCGTCCCCGGATGGCTATAACCTCTATCAACGCATGAGCGGAAATTCTTTTAATTACTCTAATCCGGTAAATACCAGTGCAATTTCAGGTACGACCTATACGGTATCCGGCTTGACGGAAGGCTCGACCTATTATTTCGTCGTTCGTGCCTTTGTCGGCGCGACGGAAAGCGGGGACTCCAATGAAGCTGCGCATACCGTTGCGGTTTCTGATCCTGATAGCGACAATGACGGCTATAACGATTCCGTAGATGCCTTTCCCAATGACAACTCTGAATGGTTAGATACGGATGGTGACGGTGTAGGCAACAATTCAGATACAGATGATGATCAGGATGGCATGCCGGATACCTGGGAGACAGCCTATGGATTGGATCCACTGGACAGCTCAGATGCCAATGGCGATTTAGACGGTGACGGCATCAGCAACCTTAACGAGTACAGCAGCGGCACGGATCCTTCCCAGGTTCCGTCCAATACAGTTCCGGATACGCCCGTCCTTGTGGTCCCTGCTGACGGTGCCTTGAATGTGGACTTGATGCCAACCCTGATGACCGATACCTTTGTGGATGCCGACGGCGACGCACATGCGCATACCCTTTATCAAATCGCCACCAGCACCAACTGGATATCCGACCTTGTATTTGAAGGAGACTTCACCAGCCATTTAACCAGCGTCATTTTAGGCGATCTGATACTCGATGCGGAAACCACTTATTACTGGCGGGTCAGATTTTATGATGCGCATAATGGGGCTTCAGCGTGGTCTGCCGTTGCAAGCTTTACCACCATAGACAGCACTTCCGCCGGTTATGCGGATGATGATGGTGATGGCATCCTGAATGAACAGGAAGTTGCCGTTGGTGACATCAATCCTGAATTGAATGCTACGGGGGATATGTCTGTGGTGAGCACCCCGGATAGTACCAATCCGCAACTGGCCGTGTTGTTGTCCAGTACGGCCGATATTATCTCCATCAGAGCAGTTGACGCCGACAGTGTGGAGATTGGCAGCGGCGCCAACCGTCCGCAAGTCCTCACCGGGCTGCTGAGCATAAAGCTGGCGTTACACAGCGGGGAAACGGCCGCAAGCTTTACGGTTCATCTTGCAGGGCCTGCTCCCGAAAATGCCCTCTGGTACAAATACGACCTTGAAGATGGATGGGTACCATATGCCAACGTCACTTTCAGCAGTGATCGCAAATCGATCACCGTCCATCTGGTGGATGGTGGCGACGGGGATGACGACGGCGTGCAGAATGGCGTCATTGTCGATCCATCCGGTCTTGGGTACACCCCGGCAGCAGGATACAGTTCGCAAACATCGGATTCTTCCACTTCCTCAGGTGCTGCCGGCGGCTGCTTTATTGCAGCACCTTGGAGCGAGCTATCCAAAAGAAACAGCATCCATGGCCCGGGATACATGATTATGCTAATGAGCCTTATGGGGGCAGTTCTGGTCTCTGTGGTGGTCTATAAGAGATAACGACCGTTTGAATACATCGCATCCGCGCTACCTACCAGCCCAAGCTGTTCCAATCGACAGCTTGGGCTGATTGTTTAGTGGATATGCCTTATTCTCAACAACTCCTGAAAAACAAACAATGATTTTTTCATATTGTCGTATTGGATTCTGGAATCAGCCACATGGCGCCATGCCACCGGGAACTGGGCCACCTTATATCTGGCTCTTTTGGCCAGCCATAAAATCTCGGGGTCAAAAATAACGCTGTTCAGCTTTTGCTGACTGAAAAGCTTTCGGGCAGCACTTTGGGTGAAGAATTTAAACCCGCATTGGGTGTCGGGGTAGGAGATCCCCAGGTAGCTGTTTTGAATAAGGGTATAGATTCTGGCTGATATTTTTCTAAAGATGTTCTGATGTTTTTGAATATTCGCTCCGGATATCGCTCGCGAGGCAATGGCAATGTCATAGCCGGCTTGGATCAATGCCATACCTTTATCGCTGTATGCCATGGGTACAGCATAATCGGCGTCCATGAACATGACAATGCTGCCGGTACTTTTGAGCATCCCGTATCTTACGGCGTAGCCTTTGCCTCTATTGGGGTGATACTCCAGCGCCTGGACCTGAATGTTATCAGGTGCAGTGAAACTTTTGACCACCTGTACGGTATGATCGCTGCTGCCGTCGCTGACGACGATCAGTTGGCTGTAATGGGGCTTCATCTTCAAGTAATCAATAGTGTGTTTCAGGGTTGGGATGATGCGATCGTGTTCGTTGTATGCCGGAATGATAACTGAGAGCAGTGGGGTGCGGTTTAACATGACTTCCTTTTGAGGGCTATTTAATTCCAGTATTGGATTTGTTGTTAAATTGCATCTGATGGAGTTTGTAATACTCACCCCTGAGGTCTAATAACGTCTCGTGATTGCCAGTCTCTACGATTCGGCCATTGACCAGCACCACGACTCGGTCGGCGTTGCGGATGGTTGACAAGCGATGGGCAATGACAAAGGCCGTACGGCCGCGCATTAAATTTTCCAGGGCTTTTTGAACCACGGCTTCGGCCTCCGTATCCAAGGAGGATGTGGCTTCGTCCAGTATGAGGATCGGGGCGTCTTTGATCAGGGCGCGGGCAATGCAGAGCCGTTGTTTTTCTCCACCGGACAGGCGTCCACCCAATTCCCCCACCAAGGTGTCAAACCCCTTTGGAAAATTCATGACGTAGTCGTAGGCATAGGCCGCTTTGGCGGCCGCAATGATCTCTTCTTCCGTTGCCTCCGGATTGCCGTATCGTATGTTGTTGCGAATGGAGTCATTGAAGAGGATGGGATCCTGGGTCACGATGGCGATTTGTTGGCGTAATGTGGCCACCGATGCTTTGCGGATGTCCCTATCGTCAATCATGATATGACCCTGGGCAACATCATAGAAACGCGGGATCAGATTGACCAATGTGGTTTTACCGCCACCGCTCATGCCCACGAGGGCCAAGGTCTCTCCTGGCGATACGGTTAAATTGATATCGCTTAAAACCATTTCATCGTCATATTTGAAGCTGACATGATCAAAGACCACCTGGTGCGGAGCGACAGGAATATGGATGGGGTCCGGCGGGTCCACAATGGTGGAAGGCGTCTCGATGATGTCGTAAATCCGGTTGAAAGCGGCCATCCCCTCCTGCACGGCATTGTTGATCTTGGTCATCTTTTTGGCTGGGTCGTAGAGCAGAACGACGGCGGCTAGAAAGGAGAAAAAAGTGCCCGGCGTGGAAAGTCCGTGGAGTACACGCGTACCACCGTACCATACCACAACTGCAATGGCGATCCCGCCCAGAAATTCCATAATGGGTGAAGACAGGGCTTTGGCGATGGCGGCTTTGATTTCCAGCCTGAAGACATCCTGGGTCCTACGGGCGAAGCGTTTTTTCTCATGAGGTTCCATGCCGAACGCTTTGACCACCTTGGTACCGATAAACGTCTCATGAATAAAGGCACTCAAATCCCCCATGGCTTCTTGAATGCCGGTACTGGCCCGGCGTACCCGTCGTCCCAGCTTAACCAAAGGGATCAGCGCAATGGGCAGGACAATAAAGATAAATGCAGCCAATTTCCAATCGCGATAAAAAATATAGCTGGTCAGGAAAATGATGCGCAGAGAATCGCGAATCACCGCTGCTATGGATGAGGACACCATGGTTTTGACGATGTTCACATCAAAAGAAAAGCGTGACATCAATGCGCCGGTTTTTTCACGATGAAAAAAAGACAAGGGAAGATCAGTCAACCGGAAATATAGCTGGTTGCGAAGCCGACGGATGATGTCCTGCCCGACAAACTCCATGAAATAATTTTCACCGTAATACGACAGGCTGCGCAGTAGGTAAATGCCGATAAAAAGGGCCGGCAGCATACCCAGCATGAACTTGTCCTTGTTTACGAAAATATCATCAAAAAGCGGTTTGACCACCCAGGCCTGAGCCAGATCGGTTCCCGCCATCAACACCATGCAAACCATGGCGATGGCCAGCCGAATTTTCTGTCCCTTGATCAACGCCAGGATTTCTTTATGGCGGTTTTTAAAAGTGATGGTGGATAGAATTTTCATGGCGATCAATTTTCAAAGTTGTGGCCGTAATGCTGGTCGGCCTGGGAAGTAATTCGGTTCAACTCGATCTCAAGTGTCTGCATACATGTGTTGATAACCTTCTCGTCGGCATCCTGCGGCACACTAATTGGACGACCGTAGATTATCACACCCTCAGTCCAAGGAAAAGGCAGGATAAATCGATCCCAGCTACTGAACTTTTTTTGTTTTTTACAGCTATAGGTGAGGGGAATGATGGGGGCGCCAGTCTTTTGCGCCAGCAGGATGATCCCTGGCTGCACTTTATGCCGAGGTCCCTGCGGTCCATCCGGAATGACAACTCCCGGCCGATGATGCCTGCGCATGTCGGCGATCTGTTGAATCAAGGCACGCAAGCCGCCTTTGCGGGTTGAGCCGCGAATGGTTTTATGCCCTTGCCGTTGGAGTACCTGGGCGATGATCTCCCCATCGGCAGAATTGCTGACCATTATGGCAGCATTTAGTTTCCGATGGATATGACTGAGCAGCAGGATTCTGGAGTGCCAGAAAGCAAAAATAAATTTTCGGGTATTGACATACTCCTCGATGGCATCGTACCCGATGGTCCGGATGCGGGAAAAGAGAAACAGAAAATCGATGAATAGCTTACCGGCCCAACCGATCAGCCACCATTTGAGTCCCGCTGCCTGATCATTTTTTTTAAATAGCACGCTTGCCCTCCATCAATCGGCATGCAATGGTTGCGACGCGGTCGGAAGCCCCGGGGTTGCCGATGAGGCGTTGTACCTGCTGGATATCCTTTTTCATATCTCCATAAGCCGCATCATCGGTGAGCAAGACCCGGGCCGTGGCGGCAATATTTTCCGCCGTTGCATCCTCTTGAACCAATTCGGGGAAAATGCGTTTTCCGGCGATGAGGTTGGCCAACCCGATGTGGGGTACATGCACAAAATTTTTTGCCAGTCGATAGCTCCACTCTGCTACCTGATAAACAATGATGGTCGGGATGCCGTAAATGGCCGCCTCCAGGCTGGCCGTACCCGAAGCGACAATCGCCAGGCTGCAGCGTGTGAAGATGGCGCTGACCGGTTGGGCAACGATGTCCAGATTTGCCAATGGACAAGTAGCTGCAATTTCTTGAATCAGAGATTCGTCTATGGAAGATGCACATGAAATAACAAAACCCATCTGTGGATGGCTTTTCTGCAACAACCGTGCAGCCTGCATCATGGG
>Ga0210123_1000433_pt1 | contig 26259 bp, 17 predicted proteins | sample Muzzi_PWB_D2_FD_185535 | JGI IMG/M metagenome (GOLD analysis project Ga0210123, IMG submission 185535) | Wetland microbial communities from San Francisco Bay, California, USA, that impact long-term carbon sequestration - Muzzi_PWB_D2 (SPAdes) | ecosystem: Environmental > Aquatic > Marine >... | reverse complement strand
CGGGTCTGCGGCATCGTGACCGGCGACATGGGCGTGGCCCGCGACGGCACGAAGAAGGACACCTACCAGCCCGGCATGGAGCTGCGCGGCAAATACACCCTCTTCGCCGAGGGCTGCCGCGGCTCGCTCACGAAAACGCTGATGAAGCGCTTCGACCTGCGCGCGGACGCCGACCCGCAGACCTACGGCATCGGCCTCAAGGAGCTGTGGCGGGTGGCCCCGGAGCAACACAAACCCGGCCTGGTGATGCACACCGCCGGCTGGCCGGTCGACAGCAAGACCTGGGGCGGCTCCTTCATCTACCACATGGAGGACAACCAGGTCGCGGTCGGCTATGTCGTCGGGCTCGACTACCGGAACCCGCATCTCTCGCCGTTCCAGGAATTTCAGCGCTTCAAGACCCATCCGGCGATCCGTCCCATGTTCGAGGGCGGCGAGCGCCTCTGTTACGGTGCCCGCGCGCTCAACGAGGGCGGGCTGCAGTCGATTCCCAAGCTGGTCGTCCCGGGCGGCCTGCTCGTCGGCTGCGCCGCCGGCTTCCTCAACGTGCCGAAGATCAAGGGCACCCATAACGCCATGAAGAGCGGCACGCTGGCCGCGGAGACGGTTTTCGAGGCGCTCTCCGGCGGCGACGAGGGGCAAGGGGTACTCGAGAGCTACCCCGAGCGCCTGCGCGGCTCCTGGGTCTACGAAGAGCTCTACAAGGCGCGCAACTTCCGTCCGGCCTTCAGCAAGTGGGGCCTGTTCGGCGGCATGCTGTACGGCGGGCTGGACCTCAAGCTGCTCGGCGGCAGGGCGCCCTGGACCCTGCACCACCGCACGCCGGACAACGAAACCCTGGCGCCGGCCAAGGACACGCCGAAGATCGACTACCCCAAGCCGGACGGCGTGGTGTCGTTCGACCGCAACTCCTCGGTCTATCTCTCCAACACCAATCACGAGGAGGACCAGCCGATCCACCTGCGGCTGACCGATCCCGCCATCCCCGTCCAGCACAATCTGGCGCTCTACGACGCGCCGGAGCAGCGCTACTGCCCCGCCGGGGTCTACGAGATCCTGCGCGACGACGACGGTGGCAATCCGCGCCTCCAGATCAACGCGCAGAACTGCGTGCACTGTAAGACCTGCGACATCAAGGACCCGACGCAGAACATCAACTGGGTCACGCCGGAGGGCGGCGGCGGCCCGAATTACCCAAATATGTAAGGGGAATTGGCGGCGGGCCGATTTGTGACAACCCCGGCAGAGGCGTTGTGGAGCGCCGGGGCGGTCGGATAGACTGCGCCGCGGAGGATTGGTATTTGACGCTGCTTCGGCCGTCTCGGCCCACCCTGAAACGCCCAGCCCTTAGACATGCCCGGACCGCCCTGCTGGCCGGCTTCGGGCTGCTGCTGATGGGCTGCGCCCAATTCACGGCGGCGGACAGCCGCAGCCCCGGGAGCGTGGTCCTGATCGCCGCCGCGGAAGGCGAAATCGCCAGCGACGCGCTGCCGCAGGGCGGCTCCGCCTATGGCTCCTATCTGGCCGGGCTCTACGCGGGACAGCAGCGCGACCTCTCGGCGGCGGCCGATTTCATGCTCGAGGCCCTGGCCGACGATCCCAACGACGAACAGCTGCTCAACCGCGCCTTTCTGCTGACCGCCAGCGACGGCCGCCTCGAGACCGCCGCGAACCTGGCAAAAAGGCTGCTCGCCATCGACCCGAAGCAAAGCCTGGCGGCCCTGGTCGAGACCGTGGACGCAATCCATCGCGGCGCCTTCAAAGAGGCCGAATCGCTGCTCGTCGGCCTGCCGGACCGCGGCCTGACCACGGTCACCGGGCCGCTGCTGCTGGCCTGGATCCACTCGGCGGAGGGCGATCTGCCGGGCGCGCTGAAGGCCATCCAGGCTCTCGGCGACAAGGACGGCTTCGGCGTGCTGTACAATCTGCACGTCGGCCTGCTGAACGACTTGGCGGGCGAAAAAGCGGCCGCCCGGGCCGCCTACGAGAAGGCGCTGGAGACCGCCGGCCAGCCCAGCATGCGGCTCGTCTGGCTGGTCGGGAATTTCTACGAGCGCAGCGGCGATGCCGCCGCGGCCAAAAAGCTGTTCACCGACTTCCAGGCCAACAACCCGGATTCCTACGCGATCGGCTGGGAACTCGACCGCCTGGAGCGCGGGGGTGCGCCGACGCCGTCGATCGCGTCGGCCAGCGACGGCGCCGCCGAGGCGCTGTTCAACATGGCCAGCCTGCTGTCGCAGGAGCGCGCCGAGGAAGTCGCGCTGATCCACGCCCATCTGGCGCTGCTGCTGCGCCCCGGCTTCGAGGTGGCGCAGATCCTGGTCGGCGAGATCCTGCAGGGCCAGGGGCGCGGCGAGGCCGCCATCGAGATCTATCGCAAGATCAAGAAGGATTCACCCTTCGGCTGGCCGGTCCAGCTTCGCATCGCCGAGGAGCTCGAGCGCCTGGGGCGCGTCGACGACGCCGTGGCCCAGCTCGAGAGCATGGCCGACCAGACCCCCGACAGGTTCGAGGCGCTGTTCCGTCTCGGCAACCTGCTGCGCGGTCAGGAGCGCTTCGCCGAGGCGGTCAAGGCCTACGACCGGGCGGCCGAGCGCATCCCGGGCGACGAACGGCGCTTCTGGACCTTCTATTATTTCCGCGGCATCGCCCTGGAGCGGACCGGCGACTGGGACCGGGCCCAGGCCGACTTCCTGCACGCGCTGGACCTCGAGCCTGAGCAGCCCCTGGTCATGAACTATCTGGCCTATTCCTGGGTCGAGAAACACATGAACCTCGACCGCGCCAAGAAGATGCTGGTCCGCGCCGTTGAGCTGCGGCCGGACGACGGCTACATCGTCGACAGCCTGGGCTGGGTCTACTACCGGCTGGGCGAGTACGATAAAGGCGTGACCTACCTCGAGCGGGCCGTCGAGCTCAGGCCGCAGGACTCGGTGATCAACGATCACCTCGGCGACGCCTATTGGCGCGTCGGGCGTCGCCAGGAAGCCCGCTTCCAGTGGCACCGGGCGCTCAGCCTCGGCCCCGACGACGACCAGGCGGTGCAAATCAAGAAGAAGATCGACCACGGCCTGGGCGAGCCCACCGAAAACATCTGACGGCACGTTGTCCGGACCCGAACGCGATTCCCAGGACCGGCCGAGCGCCGCCGCGGGGATTCTGCGGCGCACCGCCCGCGCCAAGGTCAATCTGACGCTCCACGTGACCGGCCGGCGGCCGGACGGCTACCACGAACTCGACAGCCTCATCGTCTTCACCGAGCTCGGCGACGTGCTGACCTTTGCGCCGGGCGAGGGGCTGACGCTCGAGGTGGTCGGGCCCTATGCCGCGGCGCTCGCCGCGACGTGCGGCGAGGGTGCGGACAACCTGGTGCTGCGTGCGGCGCGGGCGTTGCGCCCGCTCTGCGGCACTGCGCCGGGAGCGCGACTGACGTTGGAGAAACGCCTGCCGGTCGCCGCCGGGCTCGGCGGCGGCTCGGCCGATGCGTCCGCCGCGCTGCTCGGGCTTGCGGCGCTGTGGCGACTCGGCGAGCTGCCGCCGCCGGGTCTCATGGCCCTGGCGGCCGAGCTCGGCGCGGATGTCCCGGTGTGCCTGGACGGACGGCCGAGCCGCGTCGGCGGCATCGGCGAGCGCCTCACGCCGGTAGCGGCGCTGCCGCCGGCCTGGCTGGTGCTGGTCAACCCGGGCAAGGCCCTGGCGACCCCGGCGGTCTTCGCCGCCCGCCGCGGCCCGTTCTCGGCGCCGGCCGGGTCCCTGCCGCGGCTCGCCGATGCCGCGGCGCTGGCCGCCTGGCTGCGCGGCGGCACAAACGACCTGGAAGCGCCGGCCTGCGGCTTGCTGCCTGAAATATCCGAGGTGCTGGCGGCGCTGCACCGCACCGCAGGCTGCCTGCTGGCGCGCATGTCGGGCAGCGGCGCGACCTGCTTCGGCCTTTATGGCGATGCGGCGGCGGCGCGCGCCGCGGCGGCCGCCGTCGCCGCCGAGCGGCCCACGTGGTGGGTCTGCGATACGCCGATCGCGCGCGACGGCGCTTCGGGCCGGGATCCGGTTTAGCGGGTAAGGGCCGCGGGACCTGCGCAAGGCCTCAGTCGTTGCTGTCCATTATCCGGACGACCTCGCGCATGTCGGCCAGCAGGGCCGAGGAGGGGCGTCCGTCGATCGGCAGGCCGGCGATTTGCTGATAGAGCCGGATCGCCGATTTGGTCTCAAGGTCGATGACGCCGTCGGCCCGGCTCGGCTCGAGGTCGAGGCGCGCCAGCATACGTTCCATCTCGACCAGGTCGTCGCGGGCGAGCGGCTCGGACCGCGCTTCGGGCGGCGCCACCGGCGTGGCCAGCCCCAGCTCGGTGGCGCGAACCGGATCGCCGATCGTGCCGGGGCCGCCGCGCGCCAGGGACGCACTGAACGGGGCGGAGGCGGTGCGCGCGGCGGAGACGCGCTCCAAAGGCATGACATCCGGCGGCGCCGACTGGTCGGCCAGGATCAGCACGCCGATCAGAATGGCCGCGCCGACCGCCAGCACCGCCTTGTTCTGATGCCAGCTCCGCTTCAAGCGCCGGCGGGTGGCGTGCACCGCGTTGGTGGCCAGCAGGCCGGTCTTGTGGTGGATCTCGCTGTCGCTCTCCGGCTGACCGGCCGGCGCGGGGCCCCGCAGCGGCCCGGAGTGACTTTCGGCCGCTTGGGGAGCGGGCGTGGGATGGTCGTCGTGCGCCGGGACGATGATGTCGCTCGACACCGGCGGAGTCAGGAAATTTGCGCCGAGGGTCGGCGCGGCCGCGACCGGCGGCTGCGCCTTGCCGGGCACGGCGTCGGGGCATTTTGCCGGCGCAGTCCTGGTTGCCTTCTCGGTCGCCGACTTGGCCGCTTTGGTCTTCGGCGCCGCCTTTTTGGCGGCGGCCGCGGCTTTCGACGGGCCGGTCGTCTTCGGCTTTGCCGGCTTGGCCTTGGTCGTTTCGGCGGTCTTCGCCGGAGCGGTCCTCCGGGGGACGGGCTTCTTGGTGGCAGCTGGCGCGGCCTTGCGGCCCGCGGCCTTTCGGGTCGTCCCCGCGGCCGCCTTGGCGTTGGTCCCGACGGATGCCTTGCCGGGCGCGGCCCGGCTCTTTGCCCGTCCCGCTTTGGCCGGGCCCGCTTTAGCCCGACTCGTCTCGGCCCGGACCGTCTTGGCCCGTCCCGTCTTGGCGCTCGCGCCGGCCTTGCTGCGCTTCGCCTGTCCGGCGCGCACGGCCGCCTTGTGCGTACGCTTGCTCGTCTCGCTCACGAGTCCCACCCCGCTCTGATCGTCCCCGATCCTGGTCGGTCGCGACTATTCTGTGACAAAAGGTGTTAAGCCGGGATTAACCGTGGCGAGGTTCCGAACGGCCGGATCTCCGGGCCGTGGCCGTTGGTGCCGGATCCCGCGGCCTGCGGGATCGCCAAAAAAAGGCCGCCCGGCGGGGGGTCCCCATCCGAGCGGCGCATAAAGATGGACAACAACATTGGCCCGACTATCCTTCCCGGACGGGCGCCCGGGGGCAACGTCCCAGAGATCGCAACCGGGGCCGCAGGGGAGGGATGCGCTCCGCCCAAAGGGGGAGAATGCCACCGTAAGGGGGAGGCCGGCCGGCTTTCTGCGCAGCCGTGCCTCGCGCAAGATCGGGGACCTCCGGCGGGCGGCAAGGCGGCGGACTGCGATGATTCCGGCGGACCGACTATTCGAGACGATCGCGAACTACACCTACGACTGGGAAACGTGGTTCTCGGCCGAGGGCCGCGCCCTGTGGATCAACCCGGCCGTCGAGCGCATGACCGGATTCGGCGTCGAGGACTGCCTCGAGATGCCGGACTACCCGCTTCCGCTCGTCCATCCGGACGACCGGCCGATGATCGCGCGCCATCTCGCCTCGGCCGGCGAGGGCAGCAGCGGCAACGACGTCGAGTTTCGCATCATGCGGAAGGACGGGGCGATCGGCTGGGCGGCGGTGTCGTGGCAGCCGATTCTCGACGACGACATGAACGCCTTGGGCTTCCGCACCAGCATGCGCGACATCAGCCAGCGCAAGCAGGCCGAGGAAGCGTTGCGCCGCGCCATGGCCGATTCGGAGCGCGCCGGCAACGCCAAGTCGCGGTTCCTGGCGGCGGCGAGCCACGACCTGCGACAGCCGCTGCAGGCCATGTCGATGTTCGTCGGGGCGCTCGACCACATAGAGACCGACGAGCAAAGCGCCGGGATCATCGAATCGATCCGCAAGTGCCTGCGCAACGCGGACGAACTGCTCGATGCGCTGCTTGATGTGTCGCGGCTCGACGCCGGCGTGTTCACGCCGGACCCGCGTGATTTCGCCGTGGCCGACCTGCTCGAGATTCTCGAAACCGCCTATCAGGGAACCGCGTCCGAGAAAGGCCTGCGCTTTCGCACCGTGGCGAGCGACGCCATCGTTCATTCCGATCCCGCCATGCTGGGACGGATGATCCAGAACCTGGTTTCGAACGCGATCCGATATACCGGGGAGGGCGGCGTTCTGGTCGGCTGCAGGCGGCGCGGCGACAAATTGCGGATCGAGATCTGGGATACCGGGATCGGCATCCCGGAAGACCAGCTCGAGCTCATCTTCGAGGAGTTCTATCAGGTCGGCAATCCGGAGCGCGACCGCACCCGCGGGCTCGGCCTCGGCCTGGCGATCGTGCGCCGCCAGTCGCGCCTGCTCGATGTGCCGGTGCGGGTGACGAGCCGAATCGGCAAGGGCTCCGTCTTCTCGGTCGAGGTGCCCCTGATCGAGGGAGACGGCGCCGGCGCGTTGCCGTTCATAGACAACGGCCCGGTCGGGCGCCTCGACGGGCTGATGCTGGTCGCCATCGACGACGAGCCGGTGCAGCTCGAGGCGATCCGCGCCTTCCTGTCGACGTCGAACTGCACCGTGGTTACCGGGACGACGCCGATGGAAGCGGCCGCCAAGCTGAAGAGCGCGCGCCACCTGCCGGACGCGATCATCGCCGACTATCGGCTGCGCGACCATCTGACCGGCGTCGAGGCCATCGATTTCCTGCGCCAGAAGCTCGGGTCGAAGATTCCCGGCATCCTGCTGACCGGCGATACCGAGCCGGGGCGGATCCTCGAGGCGCAGTCGAGCGGCTATGCCCTGCTGCACAAGCCGATCGAGCCGGATCGCCTGATCGGCACGATACTCGCCGCCATCACTCCCGTTATCTAACGCGAGAGATAGTCGCGCGGCCAGCCGAGGTCGGCGGCGATCATCGCCGCCTGGGTCCGGTTCGTTGCGTTCAGTTTCTGCAGGATGACCTTGACGTGCGCCTTCACGGTGCTTTCCAGCAGCCCGAGATTGCGGGCGATCTCCTTGTTCGACTGTCCCTGGACCAGCAGCGCCAGGGTATCGCGCTGGCGCGCGGTCAGGCTGCGCAGCGGATTGTCATGCGGCAGGTGGGCCAGCGCCTCCGGCAAGGGCTTGCCGGCCGTCGCGTTGATGGTGCCGAGCACGCTCGACGGCATGTAGATCTCGCCGGACAGGATCAGGGAGGTCGCGTGCTTGAGAACCTCCTCCGACGAAGACTTCAGGATATAGCCGCGTGCCCCCAGGTTGATCGCCTTGAGGATCTCCTCCGGGTCCGAATGCGCCGAGAGCATGACCACCGGCACCTCCGGCGCCTTCTGCGTGAAGCGGGTCACACCGGAAACGCCTGCCATGCCCGGCATGGAGAGGTCGAGCAGCACGAGGTCGGGCGGCGCCCCCTCGTCGAGCCGGGCCATGGCCTGATCGGCGTCGCCCGCCTCCACGATCTCGGCGTCCGGATAGAGGCGGCCGAGCAGCAACATCAGCCCCTTGCGGAACAAGGCATGGTCGTCTGCGATCAGGATGCGCATCGGTCCGGTCGATTCGCCGGCCGGCTGGCCCGGCCGCATACAGGGATTGGCCATCACTTCGGCTCAACTGATTCCAGACCATAGGATACGCCACTCCCTCCCGATGCTCCAGTCCACCGACCGGGGAAGGGGACGCCCGGACAGGACAGCCTTCCGCCGTCCCGGGCTCGAAGCCCTCGGCTATGCGTTCTCCGCTCTCGTCGTCACCGGATCATATAGACCTTGCGCACCGTCTCCTGCACGCGGCAGGTACCCTTCCAGCCCTCCGGAAAGAACGCCGCGGTGTCGGGCTCGATCTCGATGACTTCGCCCGACTCGTGGGTGTAGGTGCAGCGCCCTTCGAGGAAGTGGCAGAACTCGTCGCGCGTGACGTGGCAATGCCAGAAGCCCGGCGTGCAGACCCAGATGCCGCATTCCGAGCGCCCCTCGGGCCCCTTGTGCAGCAGCACGCCGGAGGTGGCCGACCGGCCCTCGATCATGTCGGGGACCGGGCCCCAGTCGACCAGTTCATTCTGCTCGCGCGGGCGCCGGATGTGCGGTGCGCTGCTTGGCGCCATCACGCCCGACCCTTGAGCAGATCGTCGAGCAGCCCGGCCGCCTTCTTGCGGCCGTCCTGCGACTGCATGTGCTTGCTGGTCGCCTGCAGCTTGGCGTGCATCGCCTTGTCCGTGACCAGCGTCTCCAGCGCCGCGGCGAGCTGCGCGTCGCTCCAGTCGGCGCGGTGCATCTTCAGGCCGTGGCCGGTCTCCTGCACCCGCGTGGCGTTGTCGTGGCCATCCCAGACATAGGGCATGATCAGCGCCGGCTTGCCGAAATAGAGGCACTCCGTGAAGGAGTTGTTGCCGCCGTGGTGGATCACGGCGTCGGTCTGCGGGATCACCGAGGGCTGCGGGAACCAAGAGTCGATCTGCACGTTGGGCGGCGGCGCATCGTAGGCGTCCTTGTAGTCGCCGACGTTGACCAGCGCCCGGTACGGCAGCGTGCCGAGAGTCGCGATCATTCGCTTGATGAGATCGGTGTCGCCCGCGCCGAGGCTGCCGAAAGAGACGTAGATCAGCGGCTTGTCGCCGTTCGCCGCGAAGGCGGGGACCTCGTAGGGCGCTTCCTTGCGCACGCAGCCCTCGAGGTACTGGAACCGCTTGGGGTCGAGCGGCGTGCGGCGCTTGAAGGCGACCGGCTCCGGATAGAGCAGCAGGTTGAGGTGGGGCGATGCCTCGAAGAATTCGCCCAGCGGATAGGGCTCTTCGCCGCGCGAGACGATGAACTCGTTGAATTTGTCGTGGATCGGCTTGATCACCTCGTTGAAGCGCGCGGTGAACCTCTCGAAGCAGGCCTTGTCGGCCTCGCCGCAGCCCGAGAGATGCGGCGGGATGTCGGGATCCGGAATCTCGTTCTCGCTGCACGAGATGATGCGCACCCAGGGCACGCCGTACTGCTTGGTCGCGGGGAAGAGAACGACGTTGTCGATGCAGATGAGGTCCGGCTTGATCTCGTTCAGCACCCTGGGCAGGTCCTTCTCGGCCCAGATCGAGGTGTCGACGATGGCCTCCCAGCATTCCTTCACGTAGGTGTCGATCTGCTCGTAGGGCGACTTGTTGAAGTTGGGGATATGGCCGTTGATGAAATCCGACCAGTACTTGGCCATCTCCTCCGGCGGCATCGGCTCGGAGAGGTTCACCTCGAACTCCTCGAAGCCGTAGTTGGCGAACACGCCGGTGAAGCCGGGATCGCGGATGAACACCGCCCGGTGTCCCAGGTCGCGGCATGCCTGGGCGATGCCCACCGAATTGAGCGCCGGCCCGAAGGCCCCCTCCGGAAAGAACGCGATCGTCTTCTGTTCGGCCATGTCGTCGTTTCCCTTTCTTCCTTTGTCCTTGTCCGTTCCCTGCGAGATCTTCTTCCCGCGTTCAGCGCGTCAGGATGCGCGAGTCCACGGCTTACTGCGCCGCCATCACCTCGGTGACGACGCGCGTGTAGTCCTTCTGCGCCTTGCCGAGGTCGCGCAGCGTCTCGTACTGCAGCATGTCCGCCGGGTTCATGCCCAGGTTCGGGAACTGCTGAATGAGTGCCGGATCGAGCGCATCCATGGCCGCCTTGTTGGGCACCTTGTAGAGGATGTTGCTGGCGACCCAGGTGCCGACCTCGCTGCGCAGCACGTAGTCGATGAACTTCTGTGCGGCCTTCTTGTGCTGGGAGGCGGCGGTCACCACCATGGTGTCGACCCAGAGGTCGGTGCCTTCCTTGGGAATGACGTACTTGATGTCCGCGTTCTCGGCGATGCCGTAGTTGCACCAGCCGTCCCAGGCCTGCGCCAGCAGCGCCTCCCCGGAGACCAGCTTGGAATAGAACGTCGTGTCGTCGTAGGACAGCAGGTTCTCTTTGGCCCGGATCAGAAGATCCTTCACCTGGGCCAGCTCGCCGGCGTCGGTCGTGTTGATGGAATAGCCCTTGGCGAGCTGCGCCGCCGCCAGCATCCAGCGGTCTGTCGACAGCATGGTGATCTTGCCCTTGAGCTCGTCGGCCGGCTTCAGCAGGTCGTTCCAGCTCTCGGGCGTTTCGGACACCAGGTCGGAGCGGTAGCACAGGCCCGTCGTGCCCCAGGTGTAGGGCACAGAAAAGGTGTTGCCCGGATCGTAGGCCAGCTTGCTCGCCTCGGGATAGAGGTTGGCCAGGTTCGGGATCAACGCGTGATCGAGCTTGGCCGCCAGGCCGAGCTTGTCGAGCGCCTCGGCGAAGGGCGAGGAGACGAACAGCACGTCGTAGCCCTTGCCGCCGCTAGCCACCACCTTGCCCATGATCTCTTCATTGGTGGCGTGGAACGAGACCTCTGCGTCGATGCCGGTCTCCTTGGTGAAATTCTCCAGCAGGTCGGCCGGCATATAGCCGTCCCAGTTGGAGATCACGATCTTCTCGGCGGCGGCGGCGTCCGCAAGGGCGACACTGCCCAGGAGCGCGAGCGCGATGCCCGCGAGAAGCCTCTTCAGTCCGGTCATGGATGCCTCCCCGAGTTGCGAGGCCGGTCACAGTACTCTCGCCCGGCGCCCAGGAGGAAACGCCGCGGTGCCGGAGGCCGCTCCGGCCCTTGTTCTATCGGACGCAACGTTCGCCCCAATTCGCGCGCTAGAATACCCGGAAATCCGTCGCAGGAAAGGTTTGGCCGGTGCGCTTGCGGTGGATCCGCGACGTCCGCGGCCGCGCCTGCCGCCGGCGCGCGGGACACGGGCCGCTTCGTTGTCAGTCCCGGCGTCAGGCTCTATAAGCGCCGGCGGAGCCGTCCCGAACCGCAACCCCCGGGACACCGCAACCGAGCGCCCTGACGTGACATCTTCCGAGACCCACCCCGGCCGCCGCCTGCTCGCGCAGTGGGTCGGGCTGGCGTACCGCCGACCGGTGCTCATGCTGCTGCTGACCGCCCTGCTGAGCGCGGCCGCAGGCTACCTGGCCTCCGGCCTGCGGATCGACACCGATACGACGGATATGCTGGCGCCGGACCTGCCGTTCCGCCAGCACAACGCGGCGCTGTCCAAGGCCTTTCCGCAGTCCTCCGACACGATCGCCGTGGTGATCGAGGCGCCGACCCCGGAGCAGGCCCAGGCCGACGCCGCCGGCCTTGCCGAAGCACTGCGCCAGAACCCGGCGCTTTTCGAGCAGGTGTTCTACCCGGAGGGCGAGCCCTTCTTCCGGCGCAATGGGCTGCTCTATCTCGACCTGCCCGAGTTGGAGCGGCTCTCCGACCGCCTGGCCGAGGCCGAGCCCCTGCTGGCGACTCTGGCGGCCGACCCCAGCCTGCGCGGCCTGTCGCGGACGCTCGAGCAGGCCCTCGACACCGCCCGCGATCAGGGGGCCGCCTCGGCCGATGCGAAGCGCGTGGCGCCGCTGCTGACCGCCCTGGCCAAGACCGCCGAAGGCGTCGCCAAGGACGGCTCCGGCGCGGCGCCGCTGTCCTGGCGCAACCTGGTCGAAGACGGCGACGGCACAGCGGCCACGGCGCGGCGCATCATCGAGGTCAAGCCCGTGCTCGACTACGGCTCGCTGCAGCCGGCCGCGGCGGCGATCGCCGAAATCCGGGCGCTGGCCGCGGCGCAGGGCGTGCAGGCGCGCCTGACCGGCTCGGCCGTGCTGTTCCAGGAGGAGCTCGACAGCCTGCGCCGCGGCATGGGGCTGGTCGGGCTGATGTCGACGGTCCTCGTGCTCGGCCTGCTGGCGATCGGCCTGCGCAGCGTGCCGCTCGTCGCCGGCACGCTGCTGGCGCTCGTCGCCGGCCTCTTGTGGACCGCCGGCTTCGCGGCGCTCGCCGTCGGCCGCCTGAACCTCATCTCGATCGCCTTCGCGGTGCTCTTCCTCGGGCTCAGCGTCGACTTCGGCATCCACCTGGCGCTGCGCTTCAAGGAATTCTTCGACCGCGGTACGGCGCCGCCCGAGGCGCTCGGGCAGGCGGCGCGCGACGTCGGCGGCGCGCTGACGCTCTGCGCCGTAGCGGCGGCGCTCGCGTTCTTCTCCTTCCTGCCGACCGACTATCTCGGCGTGGCCGAGCTCGGCCTCATTTCCGGCGCCGGCATGTTCATCGCGCTGATCGCCAACCTGACCGTACTGCCGGCGGTGCTCGGGCTGCTGCCGCTGCGGCGCGGCGCGGCCCCACCCGGCAGCCCGCCCGGCAGCCCGCCCGGGACCTCGCCGGACCGCCCGCTCGGCAGCTCGCCTGATCGATCCCTCGGCGGCAGGCTGCAGCGGCTCGCCGCCGCCCGGCCGCGCAGCATCCTGCTTGTCGCGGCGCTCCTGGGGGTGGCGGCCCTGGCGCTGCTGCCTGCCGCGCGCTTCGACGACGACCCCATGAACCTGCGCGACCCGCAGTCCGAGTCGGTCAAGACGCTGCGCGCCCTCGGCGACGATCCGCGCATCCAAACCTATTCGGCCGAGCTCCTGATGCCCGACGCCCGCTCGGCGGAGCGCATGGCGCGCCGGCTCGAGACGCTGCCGGAAGTGGCCGACGCCGTATCGCCGGATGATCTCGTACCGCGGAACCAGGACGACAAGCTGCTCGTGATCGAGAACATGGCGATCTTCCTGACGCCGGTCCTGACCGCGACCCCCGCGGCGCCGCCCGATACCGCGGCCCGGCAACGGGCGCTGGCGGACCTGCGGCGGCACCTGGCGGACGCCGGCGGCGCCCTGGCCGGGCCGGCGGCGCGCCTCACGGCGGCGCTCGGCGCCCTGCCGTCCGACGGCGCGACGCTCCTGCACCTCGAACACGCCTGGCTCGGCAACCTGCCCGGCCTTTTGAGTGACCTCGGCCAGGCGCTCGAGGCGGGTCCGGTCACGCGGGCCGACCTGCCGCCGGATCTGCTCGGCCGCTACCTGACGCCCGACGGGCGCGCCCGCATCGAGATCCGGCCGCGGGCCGACCTGCGCGACCCGGCGGCGCGCGCGCGCTTCGTCGCGGCCGTGCGTGCCGTGGCGCCGGCCGTCGCCGGCGCGCCGGTCACCATCACGGAGGCCGGCGCGGCCGTGGTGCAGGCCTTCGGCGAGGCGGCGCTCTACGCCATGGCGGCGATCGTGCTGCTGCTCGTCGCCGTGCTGCGCAACCTGCGCGACAGCCTTTTCGTGCTGCTGCCGCTGGTGCTGGCCGCCTTGCTGACCGTGGCCGCCACGGTGCTGCTCGACATGCCGTTCAATTTCGCCAACGTCATCGTGCTGCCCCTGCTGTTCGGGCTCGGCGTCGCCGGCGGCATTCACGTCGTGGTGCGCGCGCGTCAGGACGGCGCCGGGACGGTGGCCGGCGGCAGCACTCCGCGCGCGGTGCTGTTCAGCGCCTTGACCACGATCGGCTCGTTCGGATCCCTGGCGCTCTCCAGCCACCGCGGCACGGCCAGCATGGGCATCCTGCTGACCATCGCCATCGTGCTCAGCCTGTTGGCCACGCTGGTGGTGCTGCCGGCGCTGCTGCAGGTCGCCCCGCCGTCGACCACGGTGGCGCGCGTGTGGCACATGCGCCGGCCGCGGCCGGTGCACGCGCTCGCGCTGCTGATCGGGCTCGGCGTCTTCGTCGTCGTGGCGCACCGGACCGATCTCGGCACGGTCTGGCACGACGCGGCGCGGCTCGGGGCGCTCGGCCTGGCCGCCGTCTGCGGCGTCTATCTGGCGGTCTTCGTCGCCGGGACCGCATCGTGGCAGCTCATGCTGCCCGGCGTCCGCCCGACCCCGCGCTGGCTCTACCGTCTGTGCAAGGTGCGCATCCTGGGCGAGGCGCTCAACCTGGTGATCCCGGGCGGATCGCTGGGCGGCGAGCCCTTCAAGGCCATTCTGCTGCGGCGCGGCTACGAGATCGATTACGACGAGGGCGGCGCGTCCCTGACGGTCGCCGGGACGGTCAACCTGCTGGCGCTGGTCTGCTTCGCCGCCATCGGCTTCGCCCTGCTGCTCGGGGAGATCTCGCCGACCGGCGGTCTGCGCCCGCTCGCCGGCTTCGGCCTCGGGGCGCTCGCCGCCGTCGTCGCCGGGCTCTACGCGGTCCAGCAATGGCGCGCCGCCGGTCGCCTCGCCACCTGGCTGTCGCGCCGCGACGCCGACCGCCGCCTGGTCGACGTCCTGCAGCGCGCCCAGGAGGCCGACGACCGCTTCGAGCGCTTCCACGCGGAGCGGCCAGCGCGCTTCGCCGTCGCCTTCGCGCTGGCCTTCGGCGCCCTCGCGATCGGCGCTGCCGAGGTCGGCCTGATCATGTGGCTCGTCGGCCGGCCGGTGGGCTTCGCCGACGCCTGGCTGATCGAGGCGGTGGCGCAGCTCGTGCGCGCCGCAACCTTCTTCGTGCCGGCCAGCCTGGGCTTCAGCGAGGCCGCGATGCTGCTGCTCTACGACGCGCTGATGGGCCGGCCGGCGCTCGGCCTGGCGGTTGCCCTGATCCGCCGCGCGCGCGAGCTCGTCTGGCTCGCATGGGGCCTGTGGCTCGGCTGGCTCGCGCCGCTCGGGTTCGCCAACGGCGCGAGCGTCGAGGACGAGCGGCAGGGGCCCTAAGGCTCAGGCCCGGCCGTCTTCGGCCTCTTCGGCCGCCGGCCGCGGCAGGACGTAGTGCTGATAGAGATAGCCGATGCCGACCAACGTCAGGCCGAGGCCGAGGAACGAGGCGACCCTGTAGAGCCCGGCCAGGGCGGCCATGTCGACCAGGAAGACCTTGGCGACGGTGAGCACGAGCAGCGCCAGCGAGGCGTAGCGCAGCGCCGCGACCCGGCTCCACAGCGCCGCGGCCAGCAGGGCGAGCGCATAGATCAGCCAGACCGCCGAATAGCCGTAGAGCTCCGAATCGGCGACCGGGCCGCCGGCCAGCACCGGCCCCTGGAAGGCGCGCCGCACCTCGAGCGAGAGATAGACGAAGAACAGCACGAGCGCCGCCAGGCCGCAGCCGGCGGCGAGGCGCGGCAGCTTCATGGCGCGGAACTCGAGCAGGAAGCGCCCGGCGATCAGCGCCGGCAGGGCATAGGCCAGCGACAGCAGGTTGACCACCGGCCACCTGCCGACCGCGGCGCCGGACCACAGCGGGTTGGCGAGCAGCAGCGGCCCAAGCAGCACCTGCGCGCTGGCCAGGGCGAAGAGGACGCGCCAGCCGTAGTGCGCGACGGTCCGCCCCTGCCGCCGATACCATTGCAGGCAGATGAAGGCGAGCGACAGGCCGGCGAGGCCCTGCAGGCTCTGCTCCAGCAGGCCGTAGTCCGGGCTGTCGATGCGCCCGGACACCAGGTGGCGGATCTCGAAGCCGACCAGCAGCGCGACGAAGGCGAGCGTGCCCGCCTCGAGCAGGCGGACCAGGGCGTCGTCGCGTTCGCGGCGGAAGCTGCGGGCGGCATACGCGAAGAACAGCGCCGGCAGGCCGTAGCCGTAAAGCACCCAGCTCGCCCCCGGCAGCTGGCCGGCCCAGGCGGCCGGCGCGTAGTCGAGCACGAAGGGGTTGAGCACCAGGCGGGCGAGGACGACGACGGCAACGATGAGCGCGACGGGCCGAAGCTGCGGCAGGCGCAGGCGCCCGTCGATCCAGGCGAGCGCCGGCGCGAGCAGCGCCAGGGCGACCGTCAGCCAGGCCTGATGCAGCGCCATGGCGGCGGCGAAGCCGAGCGCGGCCACCGTGGCGCCGGCGTAGATGCCGAGCGGCAGGTCGAGGCGGGCGTCCTCCTGGCGCCGCAGGATCGTCGCCGCGGCGAGGAACACGGCGGCCAGGGCGAAGGCGACCACCGACCAGGCGAGATCGATGCGGAAATCGACGACACGCCAGTAGGCGACGGCGAGCAGCCCGAGCGGCGTTACCGCCGAGGTCAGCGCCCAGAGCGCCGGCCGGCGCACGCGGCCGAGCAGCGCGAAGCCGCCGAGGCCGAAGGCCATGCCCGCCGCCAGCGCGACGGCCAGGAAGGGTTCGATCTCGGGCGGCACCAGCGGCCCAGGCACCGCGCCGTAGTCGCGCCCGGCGATGGTGTAGAGCGCCGACTCCGGCGGCACGAAGCGCGGCAGGTGCCAGGCGGCCATCAGCGCCAACACCAGCATGGCGCCGATCGGGACCAGCGCGTCGAACGCGGCCTCGCGGTAGGCGACCACGGCGAACAGCAGCACCAGCGCGCCGCAGGCCGCCCAGGACGGCAGGCCGTACTGCTCCATGCGCACGAAAACGAACATCAGGACGGCGGCGGCCAGCCCGCCGAGCCAGGCGACGCGCTCCGGGATGCCGAGGGCGCGCAGGCCCTTCCGCCAGGTGGTGACCTCGACCGACACGCCGGCGGCGCGGCGCACCAGCAGGAAGAGCGCGGCGACGGCGAGGATGTAGAGCGCCACCGGCACGGCGTCCCGCGCCGTCCAGGTGCCGGCGAACCAGGCCAGCGGCCAGAACGCCGCGCCGGCCAGCGTGGCGAGCGCCAGCCACCACCAGCCCTGGGTCCGCACCAGCACCAGGGCCGCGGCCGAGAGCACCAGGAGATAAGGGAACAGCGCCCAGGCCTCGGGGCGCGCGACGGCGACCAGGGCGGGCGTGGCGAAGCCGCCAACGAGGCCGAGCAGGGCGACGAAGGGGCCCTGCAGGATGGCCAGCACCACGGCCAGGAAGGAGACCGCCGCCAGGAGCAGGAAGGCGGCGAGCGGCGGGATCAGCGCGTAGAGCTCGTAGGCCGCGTAGACGCTGGCGAACAGCGAGAACAGCCCGGCCGAGGTCAGCGCCGGCGGCACGTAGTCCGGCCGCAGCGCCGCGACGGCGCGCTGCAGCGGGCGGCGGCGCAGCCATTCGCCGCCGAAGGTCAGCAGCAGGCCGAGCGCGCCGCCGAGCAGCACGCGCACCGCCGGGCCGAGCCAGCCGCGCTCGATCGAATACTTGACCAGGAACACGCTGCCGAGCGCCAGGGCGACGGCGCCGAGCCAGACGAACCAGCGCGAGGTCAGGCTCTCCTCGAAGGCGGGCCCGCCCGGCGCTGCAGTCGGCGGCGGCGTCAGGGGCGCCGGCGGCGCGGCCTCGGCGAGCGGTATCTCGACCGGCGGCTCGGGTTCGGGCGCCTCCGAGACGCTTGGCGCCGCGGCCTCGGGTTCCGGCGGCGCCTCCGCTGCGCGCGGCGCGAGGCCGAGCGCGGCGCGCAGGGCCGCGACCTCTTCGCCGAGCGCCTGGAGGCGCAACGCATCGGCCGCGGCGCGGCGCCTGAGCTCGGCGAGCTCGCGCTGCAGGCGCCCGCTGCGCGCGAAGGCCACGATACCGAAGATCGGCGCGACCAGCAGAAAGAGGGCGAGCAGGAGTCCGAAGGAAATCAAGGCGTCCAAATCACCCTCGTCAGGATTGCCTCCGTCAGGATCGCCCCGTCGGGATTGCCACCGTCAGGGTCGGCCCCGTCAGGATCGATCCCGTCTGGCGGCCCGCGGCGTCCCTTCGCAGATCGTAAGCCATTATGTCAGTCCAAAGGGCTTTGGAGTGCAAATCGGCCCTGCAGGCTCCCCGGGGCGCCCCGGTGAACCCCAGTGAGCCCGGTGAGCCCCAGTGAGCCCTGGTGAGCCCCGGTGATCCCTGGCGGCGCCCGCTTGCCGGAGTCGCGGTTCGGGGCTAGTTTGCCGCCGCGAAGCGCCGCCGGATGGGGCGTAGCCAAGTGGTAAGGCAACGGGTTTTGGTCCCGTGATCCCAGGTTCGAATCCTGGCGCCCCAGCCAGCATAAATCATTGTAATACCAGTATTTTTTTGATATTGAGACGACCCAAAATAGGCGCCTCTTTTCCGGAGGTTGCCGGGCCGAACAGCTTCGTGGTTGACCGGTGAGACCCGTCTGTTGCGGCAAACGGGCCACCGATATCGCAAGAGTCTCTTACGGCATTGTTGGTGGTACCACGACGTTTGCGCCCGAATGAATGAAGCTCGGGGCATGCCGCCCCGTTTGCGGCTAGCCTCGACTTGGCGGCAATGTGAAGAAGTCCTGGCCGCCCGTCTTCAACCGATATCCGAGTCTCGTCCAGCAGGTACGGCGAGGTCCATATCCATGCCGCACAGTGCGCTAGCCGTGCGGAACTCTAATTGATCCGCCTGAAACCTTGAGCTTCGAAGTCACGGGCGCATTGTTCGTCATCCTGTTCCTGGATACTGCGGCCAATGAGACCGGCATGAAACCCGAACTACTTCCCCCGCAACGGGCGATCTGGCCGGTGGTATCATTTTTGAGCATAATGACCGGCGTGGTGCACGCGGACAAAGCGACGCCAAGTGCAATAGTCAGACAGCATCGAGAATATTGACGCACAAGTTCGTTCCAAAAGGACAAAGGATCAGGCATCCACGGGAATTGGGAAAGTGATAGACAAGAACGTATCTTCTACAGCTTCAATTCTAGCGCACCGCATATGGAAAATTCAACTCCTTGTAACTCGCCGCCTGGCATTGTCACATAAACTGAAGCGGCTCGCAGCTTGGACGGCACGGAGCAAAGGTCAAGCCGCCAGGCCCGCGCTTTGCCAAGCGTCGAACACTGTGGTTTGAAGCTGCTTGTACATGAATCGTTTGAGGAGATGGCGCTGGTGATAGAAGGTGTTGCAGGTCGCAGCATGGACGGAGAGGAAGCGTTGCGCCGAGCCGGGTGACTTGAACCTTTGCTGTTTGCGCTCTCGTCGCCGAACTGGCTGATGCGAGTTCTCGGCCCTGTTATTGGCCCTCAGGCCACGATCGTGTTCTGCCACAAGGCCAATAGCTCGGAAGGCTGAAGGGTAAGACCGAAGCTTGTCTGTCACGATCCTGCTTGGCGCAAAGCCTTGCTTCTCGAGCAGCTTCTTCATCAGCTTTTCGGCGGCTTCGGCATTTCGCTTCCTCTGAACGAGGAAGTCCAGAACGTCGCCTTCATTGTCCACAGCGCGCCAGAGCCAATAATGCCTCCGTTGGATGACAATCACCATCTCGTCGAGGTGCCAGTGATCGCTGGGCCTGGAACGGATGCGGCGCAGGTTGGTGGCGATGACGGTTCCAAACTTCAAGAACCAACGGCGAATGGTCTCGTAAGAGACGTCCAGGCCTCGCTCGGCCAGCATCTTCTCAATGTCGCGAAAGCTCAGCGTGAACCTGGCGTATAGCCAGATCGCATGGCGGATGATGTCGGGCGGAAAGCGGTGGCGTTTGAACGAGAGCTGGCGCATCGGCTCAGCCTAATCTCACTCGCACAACCCTGCCAGACCAGTTTACGTGACAATGCCCGGATGAGCTCTCGGATTTCCCTAGGAATCCGAGATCTGCCTGGAACCCCTTGAGACTTCCACCGCCAGAACGCCTTAAAGCCGCGTCTGTGCCACCGCACTACAGTATCCGGCTTGACGATGACCATTGAAGCCAGGACACCCGGCCAGAGCTGAAAGAGCCAGACGAAGAGAAATCGGTCAGAATTCCGAACCTGCCTCCTTCGTGAAGCTTGGCGGTGCGCAATGTTGAGCTGACGGCGCAGGATCAGGTTTTCGGCCTCGACTCGGGCACGTGACCGGAACCGCCGTATAAAAATCACCACAGCACTCTCAAGATTTCGTACATCGACGCGGATTGTGTCACAGTCTTCCGGGTCGGGGTGAATCGGATCCAGGTGGGATTTTCGGTAAGGACACGTGGGTTGGCATCGGCGCATGTCGGTTCGAGGCCGAAGGATTTAGACATCATCGTCTTTCTGAAAGAAGCCGAAAAGGCCGCGCTCGCCGATCGAATACGTATGAAAATCGCCTCGATGTAGTAAGAAGTTGCGTCCTGAAGGATATCGGCCAATGCTGTGGTGCGACGCAAAGAAAGTTCCGAATGAATGACAAAACTCCGCCTTGATGCGACCGACATTCGCATCCTTAGTGCAGTCCAGAAGCACGGTCAGCTAAGCAAAACCAAGCTTGCTGAGATCGTCAATTTGTCACCGACCCCGTGTTGGGCTCGGCTGAACAGACTGAAAGCAGCCGGTTTCATACGTGGGTATCACGCTGATATAGCGCTGGATCGCATCGGCGACTTCACACAAGTGATCGTGACCATCGCGCTAACACATCACCGCAAGTCCGACTTTGATCGCTTCGAGGCTCATATCCGCAAGTTGGACGAAGTCGCTGAGTGCATCGCTACAGGCGGGGGTATGGACTACGTTCTGAAAATTTTCAGCCCGAATTTGGCAGCCTTTCAGGACCTGATGGAGGCGCTGCTTGCGGCCGAGCTAGGGATTGAGCGCTACATGACCTACATCGTGACGCGAGAGATCAAATCCGCGCACCCCAATCTTGCGGGGCTGGCCGCCAAGGCCGGAATCTGACGGAAGCGACCGAACGGTCCGCAAAGGGCCTGACAACAGTCCGTTCGGTCTTGCAGCGGCACAATTTCAGTCCGCAATCAAGCTGCGACCGAGGCTAAATACTCACCCAGTTTGAATTGTCCACGGCGGGTCTGCCCGTTGGTGCTGAAGGGTGAAAGACATGATGCAATCGGAAGATTTCGGGTTCGGCACACAGATCCGCAAATCCCCCTATTTCGATGCAACCGTCCGATGGGGCGCTAAAGCGTTTTCCGTATACAATCACATGTATATCCCGCGCGATTTCGGTGATCCGGAGCAGAACTTCTGGAATCTGCTGAACGACGCAATCCTGTGTGACGTAGCGGTTGAACGTCAAGTGGAAGTCACCGGACCGGATGCGGCTAAATTCATCCAAATGTTGACCCCGCGCGATCTGTCAAAGATGGCCGTCGGACAGTGTAAGTATATCCTGATCACCAACGCAGACGGCGGCATCCTGAACGATCCGATCCTGCTGCGCCTGGCGGAGAATCACTTCTGGATCTCGCTGGCCGACAGCGACATCCTGCTCTGGGCGCAAGGCGTGGCGGTGCATTCTGGCATGGATGTGACGATCCGCGAACCGGACGTTTCGCCTCTGCAATTGCAGGGCCCGAAATCTGGCGAGGTGATGAAGGTCCTCTTTGGCGAGAGTATCATGGACCTGCGTTATTACTGGCTTCGCGAAGTGGAACTGGACGGCATTCCGCTGATTGTGTCGCGTACCGGGTGGTCCAGCGAACTGGGATATGAGCTTTACCTGCGGGACGGATCGCGCGGCGACGAGCTGTGGGAAAAAATCATGGCGGCGGGGGAACCTTTCGGTCTGAAACCCGGCCACACCTCTTCGGTCCGTCGCATCGAAGGCGGCATGCTGTCCTATCACGCCGACGCGGATGTCAACACGAACCCGTTCGAGCTTGGGCTTGACCGGCTCGTGAACCTTGATATTGAAGCCGACTTCATCGGGAAGGCCGCGTTGCGTCGTATCAAGGAAGAAGGTGTGACCCAGAAACAGGTGGGCCTGGTCATCGACGGAGCCCCGCTGAAAGGGCCCAATACCACATTCTGGTCTATCACAAAGGATGATACTGCCATCGGCAAGGTCACCTCTGCCGTCTATTCGCCCCGGCTTGAGCAGAACATCGCCTTGGCGATGGTCTCGGCGGATTTTGCGCAGATCGGCACGGATGTAGAAGTTGTCACTCCTTCCGGTCCGACCCGCGCCACGATGGTGGAACGCCCTTTCTACGACCCCATGAAGACGCTGGCCGTCGCCTGAGCGCAGCGGCCAAGACAGGGACCTCAGGAAATGACCGACCTTTCGATCCAGCTGCATTGGCAGCGAGCGGAGCCCGAACTGCAGCCAGGCAAATACTCGAACGCACACACCGTGCAGTTCAACGGCAGTTATGACCTCCAGGTGGACTCCGCCCCGGATTGGGGCGGTGATCCCATCAACACCAACCCCGAACAGGCCCTCGCATCGGCGCTGTCCAGCTGCCACATGATGACCTTCCTCGCGCTTGCCGCCAAAGCCAAATGGCCGGTGGCCACCTACTACGATTATGCCGTTGCCCATCTTGGCAAGAACCCCAAGGGGCAAATGTCGGTAACGCGCGTCGATCTGCGTCCGGTTGTGCGTTTCGACACCGGCTTTTCAATCGACGAAGCCGAGCTGAAACAGATGCAGCACCGCGCCCATCGCTATTGCTTCATTGCCAATACGCTCGCCGACAGTGTCGAAATCAACATCCTGTAGGCAGCGGCAAGGGAGGAAACCCGTGCAAACCAACGATATTCTGCTGCGTGATCTGGATGACGACGGCATCTTGCGTCTGACCCTGAACGACATTGCGCGGCGCAATGCCCTGTCCGAGGCGATGCTGGCAGAGCTGGGCGGAGCCTTTGCCGAGGCCGGGGTCAACCCTTCGGTGCGTGTTGTCATTCTGGCTTCGAATGGACCGGCCTTTTGCGCAGGTCATGATCTGAAGGAAATGACCGCCAGCCGATCTGCCCCTGATCGCGGTAAGGCCTATTTCACCAAGGTGATGGCACTGTGTTCCGACGTCATGCAGGCAATTGTGAATTGCCCGAAACCCGTCATCGCCGAGGTCACGGGGATTGCAACTGCGGCCGGCTGCCAGCTGGTCGCAAGCTGCGATCTTGCCATTGCCGCGGACACCGGGCAGTTCAGCACGCCTGGCGTCCACATCGGACTGTTCTGCTCCACTCCGATGGTGGCGCTGTCGCGGAACGTGAGCAACAAACACGCGATGGAGATGCTGCTGACAGGGGACATGACTTCGGCCAGCCGCGCGGCAGAGATCGGGCTGGTCAACTGGACCGTGGCTCCTGACCTGGTGCAGGAGGCCACCCTAGAGATGGCCCGCAAGATCGCGTCCAAATCCAGCATGACACTGGCCACCGGGAAACGTGCGTTCTATGCGCAACGAGAGATGCGCCTGTCCGAGGCCTATGATTACGCGTCCGGCGTGATGGTCGAAAACATGCTCGCCCGCGATGCGGAGGAAGGCATCGGTGCATTCATCGAAAAGCGCGCACCCCAATGGCAGGATCAATGAGGCGATAGTGAACAATCCCTACAACACCGATCTGGATCGCACCCCGGCGAACTATCAACCCCTCACACCGCTGACGTTTCTTGAACGGGCTGCCAGCGTCTTTCCAGACCACACCGCGATCATTCATGGCGCTCTGCGGCGCAACTATGCCGAGTTCTATGCGCGGTCCCGGCAATTGGCCTCTGCGCTGGCGCGGAGCGGCATCGGGCGCGGCGATACGGTATCGGTGCTGCTGGCAAACACGCCGGCAATGCTGGAATGCCATTATGGTGTGCCGATGTGCGGTGGGGTCCTGCATTCGATCAACACACGTCTGGACCCGGCCATCATCGCTTTTCAGCTCGACCACGCCATGTCCAGGATCGCGATCGTGGACCGGGAGTTCATGCCGTTGATGCAAGAGGCCCTTGCCCTTGCCGAGGTGAAGCCCGTTTTGATCCAATATGATGACCCCGAGTTCGACGGCCCTGATGCACCCGTTGAAGCAACAGATTACGAAGCGTTCCTGTCTAACGGCGAGCCGGATTACGCCTGGATCATGCCCGAGGATGAGTGGGATGCCATCTCGATCAACTATACCTCCGGCACGACAGGCGACCCCAAGGGCGTCGTGTCCCATCATCGGGGTGCCTACCTGTTGGCGCAGGGTAATGCGCTGACAACGTCGATGAAGAAATACGCGGTCTTTCTGTGGACTCTGCCGATGTTTCACTGCAATGGCTGGTGTTTCCCGTGGACGATCTCCGCCATCATTGGAACTCATGTGTGCCTACGGCAAGTGCGGGAGGAATCGATTTGGAATGCGCTTGCCGACGAAGCTGTAACACACCTGTGCGGCGCGCCCATTGTGATGTCGCTGATGATGTCGGCGGCGAATGACGTCAAACGCGATCTCGACCAGAAGGTGCAATTCTTCACTGCCGCCGCCCCGCCGCCCGAAACGCTGTTGGCGGACATGAGAGCTGCAGGCTTCGAGGTGACGCATCTTTACGGTCTGACGGAAACCTATGGTCCCGCAGTCGTCAACGACTGGCATGAAGCTTGGTCCGAACTGCCCCCGGCCGATCAGGCGGCGCTGAAATCCCGTCAGGGCGTGCGTTATCTGCCGCTGGAGCAACTGGATGTTCTGGACCCCGACACGATGCTTCCGGTGCCGCGTGATGGTAAAACTATGGGAGAGGTCATGTTTCGCGGCAATGTCGTGATGAAGGGCTATTTCCGAAACCCCCAGGCAACGCATGAAGCATTTGCCGGAGGCTGGTTTCACTCTGGCGATCTGGGGGTCATGCATTCCGATGGCTATATCCAGCTCAAGGACAGATCAAAGGACATCATCATTTCGGGAGGCGAGAATATCTCTTCGATCGAAGTCGAGGAGGCGTTGTACCGGCATCCCGCTGTCGAGGTTGCTGCGGTTGTTGCAATGCCGCATGACAAATGGGGTGAAACGCCTTGTGCCTTTGTCGAGCTTGCTACGGGACAGCAAGCGGATGCAGAAGTGCTTCGCGCGTGGTGCCGTGATCATCTTGCACACTACAAGGTTCCCGGCAGGTTTGTCTTCATGCCCATTCCAAGAACGTCGACTGGGAAAATACAGAAATTCGTCCTGCGCGAACAAGCAAGAGATATTGCGATCTGATAAAGGCAACAATTTGCAGTCCTCCGGCCAACACAATATCGGCACTCAACCAGAGTTAAAATTGGGTCGCTCCGCCGATTTTGATGAGCGTTGGCGTGTCGCCGTTGATCTGGGTCCGGTAGCTGAGACCGAAGTTGCCCTCGCTCGCGCTGTCATCGTCGATGCGGCCGCGGATGTCGGCGGGCGCCAGTTTCGCCCAACAGCACTCAAATGGCGATGATCGTGGCATCTCCGGCTGTCATTTCGATGCGGCCGCCATTTCCCGTCATGGCTATCTCCAGACATTCTGAAGCCTAGGCCGGCAGGTCCGCTTTACCCCCGCAATCTCATCCGGACGTGGCGAGCCACCTCGCGGTACGTTCGGTTATGACCCGAAGCTGAAATCGGCACCACCTCATGCTCCTGATTCAGATGGTCGAACTGCTGGTGACCCGCCCCCTGGTTCAGTACCACTCGCTGGTTTAGACTCTTGAGGCCATCTTTGAAGTGGCGATCTGCCCGGAGCCCTTGGGCAGCGGAGGCCAGATCGGCCGCGTGTGGCAGGATGGTCTCGGGCGCCGGCGGACGATATCCCAGGGCGCTGTGCGGCCTGAGGGTATTGTAGTGGCGCCGCCAACGCTCGATCAGCACCCGGGGCCTTTTGTTGCCTTCTGACCCACTTAATATGCATCCTGTAGCGGCTACGGTTTCAAGGAGGCTATCAATGGCCGAGATCAAAGATTCGCGAGCTGACGGCTATACGATCAGCCAACTCGGTAGCTGGGCCGGCGTGAACCCCGAGACCGTCCGCTATTACGAGCGCGTCGGGCTCATGCCGGAGCCGCCCCGCACCGCCGGCGGCCATCGGGTCTACGATGGGACGCACCTGAGGCGCCTCGGCTTCATCCGGCGCAGCCGCGAGCTCGGCTTCTCGCTGCAGGAGGTCTGCGCCCTGCTCGGCCTGGTCGACGGCGGCAAATACACCTGCGCCGAGGTCCGCGACCTGACGCTGGCGCACCTCGCGGACGTGCGGCGCAAGATCGCCGACCTGAAGCGCCTGGAGCGCAGCCTCAAGGGCATGGCGGAGCGGTGCACCGGCGACCGGGTGCCGGACTGCCCGATCATCGACGTGCTATGGAAGGGCATCGCACCGGACCGGGGCGGCGGGGGTGCTGGAACCGCTGCGCCGGCGGAGTAGCCCCATGCAGTCAGTGGCATTCTACGCCGGGGCGGCAATCGCCGAGATCGCCGGCTGCTTCGCGTTCTGGGCCTGGCTCCGGCTTGGCCGCTCGCCATTGTGGCTCGCTCCCGGCGTCGCCAGTCTGGTCCTCTTCGCGGTCCTGCTGACCCGCATCGACAGCCCCTTTGCGGGCCGCGCCTATGCCGCCTACGGCGGCATCTACATCGCCGCGTCGCTTGCCTGGC
>Ga0210123_1000426_pt1 | contig 26416 bp, 11 predicted proteins | sample Muzzi_PWB_D2_FD_185535 | JGI IMG/M metagenome (GOLD analysis project Ga0210123, IMG submission 185535) | Wetland microbial communities from San Francisco Bay, California, USA, that impact long-term carbon sequestration - Muzzi_PWB_D2 (SPAdes) | ecosystem: Environmental > Aquatic > Marine >... | reverse complement strand
AGACGATGGTCCGAACGTTCATCGATTCTCCTCCCATTGTGGGGGTCTTGGATGGAAGCCCTCCCGGGCGGGCGCCCGCGGCTGGACCGCGAAAGATGTCGTCCTCCAGGCTCGATCTGCGGCCCTCCGGGGGCATGCCCATGCTTCTCGTGTATTCCTTATGTGCACAACATAGTGATTTCGTGACAACGAATATTCAACCCGGAACATGGAGGCCGCCCGCACCCTCCCGGGAGCGAGCCCAGACCAGTAGGATGGCCGCGTGAGCAGCAACGACGACGACCTCCCCGCGGCCGGACGATCGGCGCGCTGGACCCGGGTGCCTCCCCGCGACTGGCCGGGAGACGCGCGCGGCCTCGCCGCGGACCTCGCCCGCGAGCTCGAAGGCGAGGTGCTGTTCGGCAACGGGGAGCGGGCCCTCTACGCCACCGACGCCTCCAACTACCGCCAGGTGCCGATCGGCGTCGTCCGCCCCCGGGATGCCGGGGACGTGGAGGCCGCCGTCGCCCAGTGCCGTCGCCACGGCGCGCCGATCCTCGGCCGGGGCGCCGGCACCAGCCTCGCCGGCCAGTGCTGCAACCTGGCGGTAGTGCTCGACTTCTCGCGCCACATGGGGCGGGTGCTCGAGGTGGACCCGGACCGGCGGCTGGCGCGGGTCGAGCCGGGGGTAGTGCTCGACCACCTGCGCCAGGCGACCGAGCCCTTGGGGCTCACCTTCGGCCCCGACCCGGCCACCCACGACCGGTGCACGATCGGCGGCATGCTCGGCAACAACTCCTGTGGCGTCCATTCGGTGCTCGCCGGCCGCACCTCGGACAACGTCCGCGCGCTCGACGTGCTGACCTACGACGGCACGCGCATGGCCCTCGGCGCCACGGACGGCGCCGCGCGACGCAGGATCGTGACCTCCGGCGGGCGCCGGGGCGAGATCGTGGGCCGCCTGGCCGACTTCGCCGAGCGCTACGGCGACGCCGTCCGTGAGCGCTTCCCACCGATCCCCCGCCGGGTCTCCGGCTACACCCTGGACGCCCTGCTGCCGGAGAACGGGTTTCACCTGGCGCGCTCGCTGGTGGGGAGCGAGGGCACCTGCGCCCTCGTCCTCGAGGCGACCCTGGAGCTGGTCGACTGGCCCGCTCGCCGGGTGCTCCTCGTGGCGGGCTTCTCGGACGTGGCGGCGGCGGCCGACGCGGCGCCGGAGCTCCTGGCGCTCCGGCCGGCGCCGGGCGACGGCGCCTCGGGCCTGATCGGCCTCGAAGGGTTCGACGAGCGCCTGATCGGCGACCAGAAGAGGAAGGGCTTGAACCCCGAGGGCCATCGGCTGCTCCCCGAGGGCGCCGGCTGGCTGCTGATCGAGCTCGGGGGCGCCACCGCCGCCGAGGCGGAGACCCACGGGCGGCGGGCCCTGGCGGCCCTCGAACACCTCCCCGGCTTCCGCGAAGCCCGCCTGCTGGGCGAGCCGGCCGACCAGGCGCGCCTCTGGCAAGTGCGCGAGTCGGGCCTGGGTGCGACCGCCCGCGTGCCGGGCAAGAAGCCCTCCTGGGCCGGCTGGGAGGACTCGGCCGTCGCCCCGGAACGGATGGGCGCCTACCTCCGCGACCTCCGCGGCCTCTACCAGCGCTTCGGCTACCACGGCGCGTTCTACGGCCACTTCGGCGACGGCTGCCTGCACACGCGGATCGACTTCGACCTGGCGTCACCGCCCGGCGTCCGGGACTTCCGCTCCTTCCTGGACGAGGCCGCGGAACTCGTGATCGCCCACGGCGGCTCGCTCTCCGGCGAGCACGGCGACGGCCAGGCCCGGGCGGAGCTCCTGCCCCGGCTCTACGGCGACGAGCTCTGCCGGGCGTTCTCGGAGCACAAGGCCATCTGGGACCCGGACGACCGCATGAACCCGGGCAAGCTCGCCCGTCCCTACCCCATCGACTCGAACCTTCGCCTGGAGCGCTTCCCCCGCTGGGAGCCGCCAACCCGCTTCGCCTACCCGGAGGACGACGGCAAGCTCTCTCAGGCGACTCTGCGCTGCGTCGGAGTCGGCCGCTGCCGGAGGACCGAAGGCGGGGTCATGTGCCCGAGCTACATGGCGACCGGCGAGGAGCGCCACTCGACCCGCGGACGCTCCCGGCTCCTCTTCGAGATGCTCCAGGGGGAGCTGATCGACGACGGTTGGCGGAACAAGGAGGTCCGCGAGGCGCTCGAGCTCTGCCTCGCCTGCAAGGGCTGCCGGCGGGAGTGCCCGGTGCAGGTCGACATGGCGACCTACAAGGCGGAGTTCCTCTCCCACTACTACGCCGGCCGGCTCCGCCCGCGGAGCGCTTACGCCCTCGGCCTCGTGCGCTGGTGGGTGCGGCTGGCGGCGGCCGTCCCCGGCCTGCCCGGCCTGGTCAACTCCCTCGCCCGGCTCGATCGGGATCGCCTGGGCGGCCGGCTGCTCTCGACCCTCGCCGGCATCGCCCCCGAGCGGCCGCTGCCGGCGCTGGCCCCACGCACCTTCCGGCAGCACTTCGCCGGGCGGTCACGGGGGGCCCGGAGCACCGCGCCGGCCGGCGCGGCAGCGCCTCGCCGGGTCATCCTCTGGCCCGACACCTTCCACGACCACTTCCTCCCCCGGGTGCCGGAGGCGGCGCTCCGGGTGCTGGAGGCGGCCGGGTTCGAGGTCGCGCTGCCGCCGAAGCCGCTCTGCTGCGGCCGGCCGCTCTACGACCACGGCTTCCTCGGCCTCGCCGAGAGGACGCTCCGCCAGACGGTGGCCGCGCTCCGCGCCGAGATCCGTGCCGGCGTGCCGGTGGTCGGCCTCGAGCCGAGCTGTGTCGCCGTCTTCCGCGACGAGTTGCCGAACCTGCTCGCCGACGACCCGGACGCCCGGCGCCTCTCGGAGCAGACCCTGACGCTCGCCGAGCTCCTCGACCGCCACGCCGGCGACCGGGAGATCCCGCCCCTCGGGAACGCCCCGGTCCCCGCCCTGGTCCACGGCCACTGCCACCACCGCGCGGTCATGACCCTGGACGCCGACCGGCGGATCTGGGAGCGCCTGGGCCTGGACGTCGAAGTGCTCGATTCCGGCTGCTGCGGCATGGCCGGCGCCTTCGGCTACCAAAAGGACAAGCTCGACGTCTCCCTCGCCTGCGCCGAGCGAACCCTCGCCCCGGCGATCCGGAGCACCGACGCCACCACCCCGATCCTCACCGACGGCTTCTCCTGCCGCACCCAGATCGAGCAGACCACCGGCCGCCGGCCGCTGCACCTGGCGGAGGTGCTGGCCGAAGCGCTGGCGCGGGCGCGTCCCGGGAAGTGACCCAACCCACCTGAGCGGGGGGGATTTTTGCCAACCCAAACGTACGTTTCTGGCGCGGCGGCTTCCTTCTACTCTGTTGACGCGCTCCGGGGCCGTTCCCGGCCCGCTCAATCCGTCATTCGCCCCTCGGGGAGACTCTCCAGATGCAAGGCAGTCTCACGGAGATCAGCCTGGTAGACCTTATCCAGATCAACTGTCTGGAGAGGAAGCGCGCCCGGCTCCGTCTCTGGTTCGAACATTGTGAAGCCGTCCTCTTCTTCGACGAGGGCGAGATCGTCCATGCCCGCACCGGCGCCGGCAAGGTGCTGGCGATGCTGCCCGAAGGCGATCCGAGCCCCCAGGAGCTCGGACCCACGGTGCGCGAGATCGAACGGTTCACCCGCCTGTTCATCGGGCGCGACCAGGCGGACGATCTCGCGGACCGGCTGCAGTCGATCCTGTCTGGGTCCTGAAGTCGACGAGAGGCGAGAGCCGGCCGGAAGGCGGCCCGTTCTCTTTGAGCTACTTTTGAGGAGAGATTCGATGACCTACGTCACGTATGGCCTCGCCGCCCTGGCAATCATCCTGATGGCCGGCGACCTGATCTTGGCGATCCGGCTGCGCAACGCTTTGCGTGGCGGAGAGGTTCGCGAAAAGTGGACCATGATGACCGTGCTGTTGGTGTTCTTCTTCTCCGCCTACGTGGCGGGGCCGGTGTTCTTCTTCCTCGACCTGCCCACCAAGGTGATGGCGATCCTCACCTTCGCGGTGTTCGTCATGGGAGCGATCTTCGTCCGGGTGGCGATCAGCATCATCACCGACGCGCTCTCCTTCTTCGAGGTGCTCGAAAAGAAGCGGGGTTGAGGGCACCGGCATCCGCAGAACGAGCCAGGCGTCGAGCCCGGGTTGTCGACGAAGACCTGGAACGGCCGCGGCGGACGCCGCGTCGCTCAGCCGTTGCTTTCGTCGGATGCGTAGGGCTGGAGGATGCGTTCGGCCAGTCGCGCCATCCGCTCCGTCTCCTCGCCCGCGTCGGCGAAGAGCGCGCGCGCACCCTCGCCGATCGCGCGGATCTGGCGTGCGTAGCGCCGACACCGGACACACATGGCCAGGTGAAAGCGCACGGCGAGTCGACCGCGCCAGGAGGCTCGGTCGAGCTCTCCACTGGCGATCACTTCGGCGACTTCGCGGCAGGTCAGCATTGCTTCAAGCCTCCACGTCCTTGCTCTCGAGGCACTCGCGCGTCCGGTTGCGCAGGCGGTAGAGCATCACACCGAGGTTAGTGACGGAAACCTCCAAGATCTTACAGATCTCTTCCGTCGAAAGCCCTTCGACCTCACGAAGGTGAAACGCAAAGCGCTGACGCGACGGTGAGGCGTCGAGACACTCCTCGAGGGCGCGGAGAACCTCACGGCGCCGGAGCACACGGTCGGCGGGCAGTGGCGGCCGGCTCCAGGAGCCGTCTGCATCGAACCGCGACTCCATCACCTCGTCGATCGGATCGTTGGCCCGCTCTCGTGCCCGATCCCTCCGGGCCTCGGAGATCTTGCGGTAGAGGATGCCGAAGAGGAAGGTGCGCACCCGAGATCGGCCTTCGAACCGGGGCGCGGCCTCGAAGAACGCGGTGAACGTCTCCTGGACCACGTCTTCTGCCAGGTCCGCCCGCAACCCCGCGCCGCGAGCGGCTCGAAACACCTGGAGCAAGTACGCGTCGACGACGGCCTTCAAGGCCTCCGGATCACCTGCACGGATCGCCTCGGGAGTCGCGGGCTCGGCTGATCCCTGAGGCATACGCGTCATCGTCCCCTTACCTCCGGCCATTCTAAGGCGTCTCGGCGGCCCGTGTAAGAGATCGCGCCCTTCGTCCACTCATGGCTCTGAAGCGGCTCGATGTGGGGTCGATCCTCAACTGGGCGAGGGGGCGCGACGGAGATCAGCTCACGGGAGGCGTCACCATGCCCGCAGCGCTCCTGGGCTCGATCGCCGCCGGCCACGTGCCGGCGGTCGCGCTGCGGTGATCGGGCCGAGCCCGTCGGTCACACGCGCTTCAGGTGGTCTCTGATCATCAGCGCGGCGGCCGCACCTTCCCCGGCAGCCGAGGCGACCTGCTTCGTGCTCTCGGCCCGGACGTCACCGGCGGCGAAGATGCCGGGCACGCTGGTCTCCAGAATGGCCGGCTCGATCCGCTCGAACCCTGCGGGCCGGTCGCCGTCGTGGACCAGGGCGTGACCGGTGACGATGAACCCCCACCGGTCGAGCCGCACGTCGCTGTCGGAGAGGAAGCCGGTGTTGGGGTCCAACCCGATGAACACGAACGCCCCTGGGAGCTCGAGGACTTCGGTCGCGCCGGTCCTCGTGTTGCGCGTGCGGATGGTGTGGAGCTTGGATTCGGCGCCTTCGAACGCCTCGACGACGGTGTCGAACCGGACCTCGATCGCCGGGTGCTGCAGGACCTTCTCCTGGATGACCTGGCTGGCGCTGAGCGAGTCGCCGCGCACGAGGAGCGTCACCCCGTCGACGAACCGGGTGAGGAACAGGCTCTCTTCGGCGGCGCTGTTGCCGCCCCCGACGACCGCCACCGGGAGCCCCTTGTAGAACGGGCCGTCGCAGGTGGCGCAGAAGTGCACGCCGGCACCGACGTACTCGTCCTCGCCCGGAACGCCGAGGCGGCGGTAGCGGCTGCCGGTCGCCAGCAGCACGGCCAGTGCGCTGTACTCGCTGCCGTCGGAGGTCGCGATGCAGTGGTAGTTGTCGTGGCGGCAGAGGCCCGTGACCTCCTGGGCCTGGAGCAGCTCGACGCCGAAGCGCTCGGCCTGGGCTCGGAAGCGGCCGGCGAGCTCGCCGCCGGCGACGCCCTCCGGGAAGCCGGGCACGTTGTCGAGGTGCATCGTCGACGCCGCCTGCCCGCCGAGGGCCGCCCGCTCCATCACCAGGGTGTTGATGCCCTCGCGCGCCGTGTAGAGGGCCGCCGTCAACCCCGCCGGCCCGCCACCGACGATGATCAGGTCGTAGTGACGGTGCTCGGCCGTGGTCTTCAAGCCCAGCTTGTCCGCCAGCGCGGCGTTCGAGGGGTTGGAGAGCATCGTGCCGTCGCTGAACACGAGGGTCGGGATGCGGCGCTTGCCCTGGTTCGCTTCGATGACGAACCGCTCCCCCTCCGAGTCCTCCTCGATGTCGACCCAGCGATAGGGGATCTGGTGCTCGCCGAGGAACTGCTTGCTTCGGTGGCAGTCCGGACACCAGAAGGCACCATAGACCGTGATTTCAGGGGTCGTCATCCTCTGTCTCCTCGTGGGTCGGTTGTCGTCGTCGGTGAGCGGTCACAGCCCAGGAGCTCGGCCCGCGGGGGCCGTCCACGAACGATGAGTGTACCCACGGAGGCTCTGATTACACGCCGTCCGGAGGTTGCCACCCGGAGTCTCCGGGCGGCTCGACGGCTCGACGGCACGACCTACCCAACGGGGCTGGATCGCGCCCGATGAAGCTACCCCCGAGAGCGGGAACCTTGTCCCGGTCCGACCTCCTGGACTCACTACTAAGTTGAGTCAGTCCCGTTCGACTCACTCGTTTTGAGCACTGAAGTACAACCGTCTAATTTCTCGGGAGGTAGGAACCAAAATGATCCGCTCTGAGAGCCTCGCCTCGTGTAGGAGCGGCGCTGGTCGGACCCTCGCCCGCCGCGGGTTCGCCATCGCCACCGTCTTCGCCCTCGTCCTCGTCGGAACGCTCGCCTTCTCTGCGGCGCCTGCGTTCGCCGACGGCGGCGTGGTCTTCACCGACATCGCCGAGAACGGCGGCGCCGGCATCACATTCGAGCGGGCTCCGTCCGCGCGCATCGCCGTCCAGCAGGCGGTGGAGGCCCGCGAACAGATCCCCTTCAGCGAGTTCCGCGACGTGCGCGCCTACGGCACCCCGATGAAGCCCCATGGCGCTCCGGGCGTGGCGCTCCTCGACTTCGACCGGGACGGCGACGTGGACATCTACGCCTCGAACGGTCCCGGCGCCCCCAACAGCCTCTACTCGAACCAGCTCGTCGAGACGGGCAGCCTGACGTTCGTCGACGTCGCCGCCGCCGCCGGCGTCGAGGCGACCGCCCAGGACACCTCCGGCGTCTGCTACGGCGACCTGGACAACGACGGTGACGACGACCTCTACGTCCTCGGCACTGGCGAGCCCAACCATCTCTTCGAGAACCGGCTGGCCGACACCGGCGTGGCCACGTTCATCGACGTCACCGACGCGGCCGGCGCCGGCGGCGGCGACAAGCACCCGGTCGGCTGCTCCATGGCCGATTTCAACGGCGACGGTCTGCTCGACATCGCCATCGCCAACACCTACGACGATTGGACCCACCGCCGGCCCACCTTCGTCAACGAGGTCTACCCCGGCCTGGAGCACAACCAGCTCTTCACCAACATGGGGAGCATGGAGTTCGTCGACACCGCATACGACGCCGGCCTGCACGCGGTCTCGAACATGCCGGGCGGTGCCTATAGCTGGGCGATCTCCGCGGTCGACTACGACCTCGACGGCGACGTCGACATCGCGGTCGCCGACACCCAGGGCGTCGCCGCCGCCAGCCCGGCCGAGGAGCGGGGCTACAACCGCCTGTACGAGAACGACGGTACCGGCAACTTCACCGAGGTCACCTACCAGCGGAACCTGCGCTACACGGGCTCCTGGATGGGCCACTCCTGGGGTGACTTCAACTGCGACGGCAGCCTGGACTTCTTCAGCACCAACCTGGGCGACTACCTGAGCTTCAACGGCGCGCCGAGCTCCCTCTTCCTGGCCGACGGCAACGGCGGCTTCGAGGACCCGAGCCGGGGCGGCGTCGGCGCCAGCGCCTTCGGCTGGGGCACGGTGGCCACCGACTACGACAACGACGGCGACACCGACATCGTCTACCACGGCGGCATCGAGATCATGACCATCGGCCTCGGTGAGAACCCGGGCGCCATCCTCCAGAACCAGGGCTGCAGCGGCTCGTTCGCCTACGACCTCGGCGCCTCGGCCCGCGACCACCGGCCGCGTCAGGTCCAGGGCGTCGCCACCGGCGACCTGAACGGTGACGGCTTCGCCGACCTGGTGTCGATCGCCGACTCCATCTTCGACGTCAACAACCCCACCTGGCTGCCCTGGGTCGGCGTCCTCTCGGGCCCCCACGGCTCCGATCTCGATCCGGTGACCCGCTTCCTGGGCATCTGGGTCGGCATCAGCGGCAACATCACGTTCCTGCACCCCACCATCTTCAACGGTGATCTCTCGGTCGAGATCAACAGTGGCGACAACGGAAACAGCTCGGTCACCTTCGACACCGTCGGCGGCGTCGACCTGGTCAACGACGGCGGGGTCAACCGCAACGGCATCGGCGCCGTGCTGTCGTTCACCCCGTACGGTGGCAACACCACGATGCATCCGGTGGTCGGCGGCGCGAGCTACGGCTCCGAGGACGAGCTGGCCGCGCGCTTCGGCGTCGGCACGGCCGCGGGTGGCGACCTGGAGGTGCTGTGGCCGGGTGGCGTCCGCAACCGTCTCTACGACGTGGCCGCGGGCGAGCGGGTCACCGTGCCCGAGATCCCGTGCAGCTACGACGGCGACTGGGGCAACTTCGGCCTCTACAACGCCTGCGTGATGCAGGCGCTCACCAGCTACGTCGGCGCCGGCACGATCGACGCCCACGAGCTCGGCCGCCTGCGCGACAGCGCCGAACGCGCGTACCACGAGGTGCACTGAGCACGTACCTCGAACCCATTGATCGGTGACAGCCGATCGACTTTGGCCCGCCCGCACCGCTCTTCCGGTTCCGACCGGGGGAGGGGCGGGCGGGCCGCTTTCGTTCAGGACTCCTTTTTTGACCAATCGATGACCCATTCCAACGACATCACGATCGCGCTCCTGGGCGGCGACGGCATCGGCCCGGAGGTGGTGGACGCCACCGCCCTGGTGCTCACCGCCCTCGTCCCCGACATCCACTTCGTTCGGCCGCTCCACGGCCAGGCCGCCATCGACCAGGCCGGCGACGCGCTCCCCGAGGAGGCTCGCGAGGCCTGCCGGAACGCCGACGCCGTCCTGTTCGGCGCCACCGCCGGCCCCAGCCACCCGGTGCTCCGGTTTCTGCGCTGGGGCCTTGTCACCTACGCCAACCTGCGCCCGGCGAAGACCCTGCCGGGGCTCGGCTCGCCGCTCGCATCCGGCACGCCGGTCGACCTGCTGGTGGTGCGCGAGAACCTGGAGGGCGAGTACCCGGGGCGCGAGGGGGAGGTGGCGGAGTTCCGCCGCCGCTGGCCGGGCTTCAAGGACAACATCGGCCGCGAGCTTCCAGAGGAGGGCCTCTTCACCCTCCGCCTGACCACCGAGGAGGGGAGCCGCAGAGTCGCTTTCGAAGCGGCCCGCCAGGCCGTCGCCCGGCAAGACGAGCGCTGGGGTGAGCGGGGGGGCGGCTCGGCCGGCCGGCGCGCCAAGCCCCACGTGACCGTGGTCACCAAGTCGAACATCCTGCGCAAGACCGACGGCCTGTTCCGGCGCCTGGCCGAGGAGGAGCTCGAGGCGGCCGGCGTCGAGCATCGCCACCTGTTCGTCGACGACGCCTGCCGCCGGCTGGTGGCCGAGCCGGAGGCGTTCGACGTGATTCTCGCCCCCAACCTGTTCGGCGACATCCTGTCCGACATCGCCGCGGAGCTGACCGGGGGCATGGGCATGGCCCCCTCCGGCTGCGTGGGCGACCGGAGCGCCTACTTCGAATCGGTCCACGGCGCGGCGCCCGACATCGCCGGGCAGGGCATCGCCAACCCGCTGGCCACCGTGCTCTCGGCGCGGATGATGCTCGACCACCTCGGCCGCCACGCGGAGGCCGCGGCCCTGAGTGGAGCCGTCGAGCGCCTGCTCACGGACCGAAAGGTCCTGACCCCGGACCTGGGCGGCTCGGCGGGCACCGAAGAGGTCGCCCGCGCCCTGGTCTCCTTGCTGAATTGAGTCTCTTTGTTGGACTGGATTTCTTTCGTGAATTGATCTGCAGCATTTCGGAGGAACACCGTGAAACTGGAATCCCTGCCCTACGACCCCGACCGCTCGACCGCCAACGTCCTCACCGGCCCGTTCGACGCCAGGATCGATCAACCGATCGAAGTCCTGGACACCACGCTCCGCGAAGGCGAGCAACCTCCGGGCGTGGTCTTCACCCCCGACCAGAAGCTGGAGATCGCCCGCGCCCTGGACGAATTCGGCATCCACTGGCTGAGCGTCGGCTTCCCCGCCGTCTCCGCCGAGGAGCGTGAGACCGCGCGGCGCATCGTCGACGGCGGCTTCCGGTTCAAGACCGCCGCTCTCTGCCGGTTGCTGCCGTCGGACGTGGATACAACCGTCGACGTCGGCGTCGACCTGGTGTCGCTCTTTCTCGGCGGCTCGGACAGCCACCTCCACGACAAGCTGGGCATGGACGAGGCGACCGCTGTCGGCAAGGTGGAGGCGGCCGTCTCCCGCTCGCGCGAGCACGGGGCGATGACCGCCTTCGGCGTCGAGGACTTCAGCCGTACTCCTCTGCCCCGGCTGATCCGCCTGCTCCAGGCCGCGGTCGACGCCGGTGCCGACCAGCTCACCCTGCCCGACACCCTCGGCGTGCTCACGCCGACGAGCACCCGCCGGATCGTCCGCATGTTGAGAGCGCTCTTTCCCGAGACACCGTTGGTGCTCCACTTCCACAACGACCTCGGCCTCGCCCTCGCCAACACCCTGGCCGGGCTCGAAGCCGGCGCCGAGGTGGTCCACGTGACGATCAACGGCGTCGGCGAGCGCTCGGGCAACACCTGTCTCGAGGAGCTGGCGGTGCTGCTCCAGGTCAAGTACGGCCGCGACCTGGGCTTCCGCCTCGACAAGCTCTCCGAGCTCTCACGGCTGGTCCACGAGGCGTCCGGCACCGAGCCGCCGGCCCACAAGCCGATCACCGGCCGCTGGTGCTTCACCCACGAGGCGGGCATCCACGTGGCCGGTGTGCTGTCGAACCCGGAGTGCTACCAGCCCTACGCACCGGCCCTCGTCGGCCGCCAGCACGAGATCGTCTTCGGCAAGCACTCGGGCGGCAAGGGGGTCGAGTACCTGGCGCGGGAGCACGGCCTGGAGCTCGACGACCAAGCGCGGGCCACGGTGCTCGAAAGGATCAAACACCAGGCCGAGACCCACCCCGGAACGGTGGACGAGGGGCAGATCCTCGGCTGGATTCGCGAGACCCAGGCCGCCCCCCAGGTGGGGTGAGAGCGGCGGGGAGGGGGATCGAGGAGACGGGGATCCTGGCCGAGGCGGAAGGTGGCCGCGCCCTGACGGGCGCATTCGGCCGGCACAGGTCCGGCCGGAGTGTGAGCGAAGCGAACGGCCTCCCCCCGGTCTCCGCGCCGGCCGCGGTCCGATCGTTCGTGGCTGGGCCCGGCCGGCGCAGGCTGCCGCCTCAGGGGACCGAGGGTTTGGAGGGGGCCCACGGGATCGCCCCGCGGCGACGGGCCGGGCGGGGGCGCCCCTCTTCCACCCTGGGGTGGGAGAGGGGACGGGGGTGAGGGCGGGGATCAGTAGACAGCAGTCCGCCAGCCGTACGGGTCGTCCACCCGGCCGTGGGCGATGGCCTCGAAGCGCTCCATGAGCTTCCTGGTCACCGGGCCCGGGCGACCGTCGCCGAGTTCGATCCGGTCGACGGAACGGATCGGCGTGACCTCGGCCGAGGTGCCGGTCAGGAAGAGCTCGTCCGAGCTGTAGAGCATGCTCCGCGACAGCGTCCGCTCCTCCACCGGCAACCCGAAGTCCCGGGCGAGGGTGAGGATCGAGTCCCGGGTGATCCCTTCGAGGATCGACGCCGAGAGCGGCGGTGTCCAGAGCTCGCCCCCGCGAACGGCGAAGAGGTTCATCGCCGCCCCTTCGCTCACCTCCCCGTGCTCGTCGAGCACGATCGCCTCGCCGAAGCCGCTCTCCGCCGCCTCGATCGTCGCGAGCTGGGCGTTCAGGTAGTTGGCGGTCGCTTTCGCGCCCACCGGCATGGCGTTGGGTGACGGCCGGCGCCATGACGAGACTCCCACGTCGATCCCTTTCACGTCCGACCCCTCGCCCAAGAAGCGGCCCTTGGTCGGCCAGGCGGCGATCATCACCTCCACCGGGCAGGGCAACGGGTTCATGCGCATGGACGCGAAGCCGCGGAACGCCAGAGGGCGGATGTAGCACTCCCGGAGCTCGTTCGCCCGCAAGGTCTCGAGGACGGCGTCCGAGAGCTCCTCCGCGCTCCGCCCCAGGTCCATGCGGAGCACCCTGGCCGAGGCCACGAACCGCCGCATGTGGTCGTGGAGCCGGAAGACCGCCGGCCCCGCCGGGCCGTCGTAGCCGCGCAATCCCTCGAACACGCCCGAGCCGTAGTGAAGGCCGTGGGCGAGGGGATGGACGCGGGCCTGGTCGAAGTCGACCAGCTCGCCGTTCATCCAGATGGAACGGACCTCGGAGAAGGGGAAGCGGTCGCGGGCGCTCATCGTGGCTCTCCGTCGTTGACCTGCGCATCGTCCGAGCCGACTCCGCCGACCCCTGTCGGCCGGGCGCCCAGGAACTCGTCCAGTGCCCGAGCCAGGGCGCCCACCTGGGGCTCCCGGAGCAGGCTGTAGTGATCGCCCGCCAAGCGGCGCTCGTCGAGCGAGCCTCCGGCCAGGGCCTTCCACGCGGCCGAGCGCTCGTCGCCGCCCGGGCTCTCCTCGGCGAAGACCGCCAGCACCGGGCACCCCGCCATCGTCTCCGGCCGGTAGCCGGCCGCCGCCCGGGCGTTGGCCCGGTAGACCGCGGCGATCCGCCGCACCGCCTCGCCCCCCCCGACCAGGACGTCCGGCGGCAGCAGGCCGGCCGCCGCCGCGCGCTCGACGAACAGGTCGAGCCGGCGCTCCGGCGCCACCGCGGCGAGCTCCTCCTCGGTCACCGGCGGCTCGGCACCGCCCATGGCGGCCAGGTCGCGGGCGAGGAAGGCCACCGAGCGGGCGTCGTCCTCCTCGGCGGGGGCGGGAGCGGGAGCTGCACCGTCCCCGGCCGTTGCCGCCGAGCTGTCCGGAGGTGCCGCCGGATCGATCAGCACGAGCGCCACCTCCTCGCCCTCGGCGGCCAGGGTGCGGGCCATCTCGAAGGCGACCAGGGCGCCGAACGACCAGCCGCCCAGGCGGTACGGAGCGCCCTTGCGACGCGGCCGGAGCTCCCGGATCGCCGCCAGGTACTCGGCGGCCAGCTCTTCGACCGACTCCGCGGGGCCGACGCCTTCGGGCAGCGGGCCCAGGCCGCGGGCCTCGAGGCCGTAGGTCGGCAGGCCCCCGTCGCCCGCCGCCAGCCTCTGGGCGAGCTCCCGGTAGGAGTAGACCGAGCCGCCGATGGCGTGGACCAGGAAGAGGGGCTCCTCCGCCGCCGACTCGGCGGTCGAGGCCGCCGCCCCGACGCCGCCACCGAGCGGCACCAGCGGGGAACGCTCGCCGGCCGCCTGATCGCCACGGCGGACGAGAGCCGCCAGATCCTCCACCGTCGGCGCCCGGAAGAGCGCCGCCACCGGGAGGTCCAGGCCGGTCGCCTCGGCGACCCGGCTCACCAGGCGGACCGCCAACAGCGAGTGGCCGCCCAGCTCGAAGAAGTTGTCGAGCACGCCGACCCGCTCGACGTCCAGCAGGTCGGTCCAGATCGCCGCCAGCCGCGCTTCGAGGTCGTCCCGCGGGGCCACGTACTCGACCGAGCGCTCGGGGGCCAGGTCGTCCCGGCCCGGCTCGATCCTGGCCAGCGCCTCCCGGTCCACCTTGCCGCTCGGCGCGAGCGGCAGCTCGTCCAGGACGACGAAGGCCGAAGGCACCATGTAGCCGGGCAGGCGCTCGCCGAGCTGCTCCCGGAGGGCGCCGATCGTCAGTGCGATGGGTGCGGTGGGTGCGATGGGCCCGGCCGCTTCTCCATCCGGCTGGCGGGCGAGGGCCAGGTAGGCGACCAGGCGGCGGGTCGCCTCGGACTCCACCTCCCGGGCGAGGACCGCCGCCTCGCGCACACCGGGCAGCTCGGTCAGGGCGTCCTCGATCTCGCCCAGCTCCACGCGGAAGCCGCGCACCTGGACCTGGCGGTCGATGCGGCCGATGAACTCGACCGCGCCGTCGTGGCGACGCCGCGCCAGGTCGCCGGTCCTGTACATGCGCGCGCCGGGCAGGCCGGCGTACGGGTCGGGCACGTAGCGCTCCCCGGTGAGCGCCGGCCGGCCCAGGTAGCCGCGGGCGAGCGTCGGGCCGCCGATCACCACCTCTCCGGGAACGCCGGTCGGCGCCGGCTGGCCGGCGGCGTCGAGCAGGTAGACGTGGGCGCCCGCGATCGGCCGGCCGATGGGGAGCACCCGTTCGTCGCTCCCCGGCCCCGGACCGGTGCGCGCCTTCCATTCGAGCACCGCCACCGTCGTCTCGGTCGGTCCGTAGAGGTTGTAGAGGTCGGACAGGTCGAAGTCCGCGTAGCGCTCGGCGAGCTCGAGCGGCACCGCCTCGGAGCCGGTCGCCATGCGCCGCAGGCTCCGGCACTCGGCGACCCCCGGCTGCTCGAGGAGCGTCGCGAGCATCGACGGGGTGGAGCCGGTGACCGTCACCCGCTCGGCCGCGATCAGCCGCACCAGGTAGGCGGGGTCCTGCTCACCGCCCGGGCGGGCGAACACCGCGGTGCCGCCCGAGACCAGCGGCGAGAGGATCTCGAACACCGAAGCGTCGAAGGAGACCGGGGTCTTGTGGAGCACCCGGTCGTCGCGTCCGACGGCGGTCAGCCGCCGGTCGGCGAGCAGGTTGCCCAGGGCCCGGCGGCAGTTGACGATCCCCTTGGGCACGCCGGTCGAGCCGGAGGTATAGATGACGTACGCCGCCGACTCCGGATGGACGCCGACCCGCGGCGCCGTGCGCGCGGCCACGACCGCCGCCTCGGGATCGAGCCCGTGCGCGTCCTCTTCCGGAACGATGTCGATCCGCCGCACGCCGAGCTCCGCCGTCGGCAGGGCGTCGCCGGATGCGCGGTCGGCGAGCAGCAGCTCGACACCTGAGTCCTCGACCATGAAGGCGAGCCGCTCCGGCGGGTAGGACGGGTCGAGGGGGAGGTACGCCGCCCCCGCCTTGAGCACGCCCAGCAGAGCCACCAGCAGCTCCGGCGAGCGCTCGACCGAGACCCCGACCAGGGTCTCCGGCCCGACCGGGCGGCCGGAGGCTCCCGCGGTCGCCCGCAGCCGGTGGGCCAGGAGGTTCGCCCGCCGCTCGAGCTCCCGGTAGGTGAGCATGCGCTTGCCGGCCCCGGCGGCGTCTCTCGAATCAGGGCCGTCCTGGACCACCGCCACCGCGTCCGGCGACCGCTCCACCCAGGAGTCGAAGAGCGCCAGGGGCGACGGCGGAGCGCTCCAGGGGAGCTCGCCGACGGGCAGCCCCGGCGTCGGATCGTTCCACTCCACCAGGAGCTGGTGGCGCTCGGCGGCGGCCAGCAGAGGCAGCTCAGCGACCGGCCGCTCCGGCTCCGCCACCGCCCCTTCGAGGAGGCTCCGCAGGTGGCCGAGCATGCGCTCGACGCGTGCGCCGTCGAACAGATTGGTGTTGAAGCCGAGCGACAGGTAAAGGCCCCCTCCTTCGTCGGCCCCGTCCGCGCCCCGCTCCATCGCCACCATACCGAGGTCGAACTTGGCGTCCCGCTTGGCAAGCTCCAGGGGCTCGAGCGCGAGGCCCGGCAGCTCCGGCACACCCGGCGGCTGCTGAAGGGCGAACGCGACCTGGAAGATCGGCGGCCGGGAGAGGTCCCGGTCGGCCGCCAGCTCCTCCACCAGGCGCTCGAACGGCACCTCCTGGCGGGCGAACGCGTCGAGGGCGGTCTCGCGCACCCGCGCGAGAAGCTCGGCGAACGTGGGCACGCCCTCGGCCTGCCGCCCGGCACCGGGCCGCAGATCGGAGCGCAGGGCCAGGGTGTTGACGAAGAAGCCGATCAGGTGCTCGACCTCGGGCCGCTCCCGCCCCGCCACCGGGGTACCGACGGCGAAGTCGTCCTGGCCGGCATGGCGCGCCAGGAGCACCTCGAACGCGGCCAGGAGCGTCATGAACAGGGTGGCGCCGCTCCGCCGGCCGAGCTCGTGGATTCCCCGGGCGAGGTCCGGCCCGAGGCGGAGGCTCCGGGTGGCGCCTTCGTACGTCTGGAGCGCCGGCCGCGGCCGGTCGGTCGGGAGGTCGAGGGGCGGCACGCCGGCGAGCCGCTCCCGCCAGGGGCGCAGCAGCTCCTCCAGGGACTCACCCGAGAGCCGCCCCCGTTGCCAGGCGGCGTAGTCGGCATACTGGACCGGCAGCGCCGGGAGCTCGGCGAGCGCCGCGGCCTCCGCCACGTCCGCACCGGCCGCGAGCGCCCGGTAGAGGACCGACAGCTCGGCCAGCAGCACGCCGATCGACCAGCCGTCCGAGACGATGTGGTGCTGGGTCACCAGGAACAGGTGCTCGCGCTCGCCGGTCCGGGCGAGAACGGCGCGAAGCAGCGGCCCCCGCTCGAGGTCGAACGGCCGGCCGGCCTCGGCCTGGGCCAGGCGGCGGCCCTCGGCCTCTCGCGAGTCGGCCGGCAGCACCCGCAGGTCGACCACCGGCAGCTCGAACGGCGCCGGCGGAGCGATCCGCTGCACCGGCTCGCCGCCGGGCGCCGGGAAGGTGGTGCGGAGCACCTCCTGGCGCCGGACCACCGCCCCGAGGGCACCGGCCAGGACCGCGGCGTCGAGCGCGCCCGTGGCGTGGAACGCCGCCGCGATGTTGTAGAGCGTGCTCCCCGGCTCGAGCCGGTCGAGGAACCAGAGGCGCTGCTGGGAGAACGACAGGGGCAGGTCCCGGTCGCGGCCGACCGGCACCAGGTCCCCGGCCTCGCCCTCCCGCCCGGCGCCCGCCGTCTCCAGGTGCGCCCCGAGCTGGGCGGCCAGAGCCGCGATCGTGGGCCGCTCGAAGAGCGCCCGGAGCGGCACCTCCACCCCGAGCTCGCCCCGCACCTTGGCCAGAAGCCGCGTCGCCAGAAGCGAGTGCCCGCCCAGGTCGAAGAAGTCGTCCTCGACGCCGATCTCGGCGACCCCGAGGACCTCGGACCAGAGGGCGGCGAGCCGCGTCTCGGTCGGCGTCCGCGGAGCCACGTAGCGGCGCTCGACCCCCAGACCCCGCTCGCGCGGATCGATCGCCGCCAGCGCGCCCCGGTCGACCTTGCCGTTGGGGTTGATCGGCATCTCCTCCAGGGCGACGAAGAAGGCCGGCACCATGAAGTCGGGCAGCCGGTCGCGGAGGTCGGCCCTGATGGTCTGGATTGTGGCCTCGATCGCCTCCCCGGCCCCGTCCCCCACCTCGGGCCCTTCAGGGACGACGTAGGCCACCAGCTCGACCTTGCCGCGATCGTCCTTCCAGGTGACGACCGCCACGTCGCGCACCGCCGGATGGGCGATGAGCACCGACTCCACCTCACCGGGCTCGATGCGGAAGCCACGGATCTTGACCTGGTGGTCGATGCGGCCGAGGAACTCGATGGACCCGTCGGCGCGGAATCGGGCCAGGTCGCCGGTGCGGTAGAGGCGGCCGCCGGGCTCGCCCGAGGGATCGAGGTGGACGAGCGCGTCGGGGATGAAGTGCTCGGCGGTCAACTGTGGCCGCCCCAGATAGCCACGGGCCAGGCCGTCGCCCCCGATCACCAGCTCCCCTGCCGCGCCCGGAGGCACCGGCCGGCTCTCCCGGTCGAGCAGATAGACGCGGGTGTCGAAGATCGGCCGCCCGATCGACACGTTGGAGGTGGCCGCCTCCCGACGGTCGATTCCGTGGGTGGTCGCGATGGTGGTCGACTCGGTCGGCCCGTAGCAGTTGAGCAGGATTTCCGGAGCGCCGGTCTCGAGGATGGTCCGGAGCGGCGCCGGATCGATCGACTCGCCACCGAACATGGTGGTGCGGAGCGTCGAGAACGCGGCCGGGTCGGCGAGCGCCACCTGCTCGAAGAGCGAGGTGGTCAGGAAGAGCGAGGTGATGCGCCGGCTCCGGAGCCACGGAGCCAGCCGCTCCGGGTCGAGGCTCACCTCCCGGTCGACGCCGACCAGGGTGCCGCCGGTGAGAAGCGCGCCCCAGATCTCCAGGGTCGCCGCGTCGAACGAGGGGTTGGCCGCCTGCACTATGCGGTCGCCCTGCCGGAACGGACCGAAGCTGCCGTTGAAGACCAGCCGCGCGATGCCGCGGTGATGGACGCTGACGCCCTTCGGCCGACCGGTCGACCCCGAGGTGTACATGACGTACGCCAGGCCGAGGGGGCTCGGGGTCCCGGCGACCGCTCCGGGCTCGCCGGCCGGCTCCTCGCCCTCCCGCTCGAGCACCACCACCTCGATGCCCCGCTCCACAGCCTCCACCAGACCGGGGAGCGCCCCGAGATCGGTCCACTCGCGCTCCCGGGTGACGAGCACCCGGGCACCCGAGTCCGCGAGCATGTAGCTCAGGCGCTCCTCGGGGTACGACGGGTTGAGGGGCACGTAGAAGGCGCCCGCCGCCAACACACCGAGGGTAGCCACCACCAGGTCCGCCGAGCGCTCCATGGCGATCGCCACCGGCTCGTCCGGCCCGACGCCGCCCCCCGGCAGCGACCGGAGCCGTCGGGCCAGCCGGTCGGCGCGGCGTTCGAGCTCGCCGTAGGTCAGCCGCTCGGTGGCCGCGGGGTCCGCGCCCGGCAGGTCGAGCTCGATCGCGACGGCGTCCGGCATGGCGGCGGCGACCTGCCGGAAGAGCCCGTCCACGGTCTCGTTGCGCGGGTATCCGCTCGCCGTGTCGTTCCAGCCCACGGTCACCTGGTGGATCTCTTCGGGAGCGAGGAGGGCGAGCGACCCGAGCGCGTGGCTCGGCTCGTCCAGCGCGCCCCGGACGAGGGTCCCCAGGTGGCGGGCGAAACGCCGGACGGTGGTGCGGTCGAAGAGGTCACGGTCGAGCTCGAAGCTGCCGACGAGGTCCTCGCCACGCTCCAGCAGAACGAGGGTCAGGTCGAACTTGGCGGTCTGCCCCTTCGGCTCGAACGCCTCGGCTTCGAGGCCGGCCCGCTCGAGGTCGGCGAGCTCGCCCAGGGGCATGTCCTGGAGCGCGAAGACGACCTGGAAGATCGGTGTGTGGCTAGGGTTCCTGACCGGCTGGAGCTCCTCGACCAGCTTTTCGAACGGCACGTCCTGGTGGGCGAAGGCCGTCAGGGCGTTCGAGCGGACGTTGGCCAGCAGCTCGCGGAAGCTGCCCGCGCCGGCGTGCTCGGTCCTCAGGGCGAGGGTGTTGACGAAGAAGCCGATCAGGGGCTCCACCTCCGGCCGATCCCGCCCGGCGACCGGGGTGCCGAGGACGACGTCGTCCTGGCCGGAGAGGCGCGCCAGAAGAGCCGTGAACATCGCCGCCAGGACCATGAACCGGGAGGCACCCTCCTTCCGGGCGAGGTCGGCCACCGCATGGGCCACGCCGGGCAGGACGACCGGCACCCGGGCGCCGAGGTTGCGCCGCACCGCCGGGCGCGGCCGGTCGGTGGGCAGCTCGAGCACCGCTGGCGCGCCGGCCAGCCGGCCGCGCCAGTAGTCGAGCTGCTGGGCCAGAACGCCCCCCGAGAGCGCCTGCCGCTGCCAGACGGCGTAGTCACCGTACTGGATCGGCAGCGGCGGCAGGCCGAGCAGGGCCGGCAGGCCGTCGGCGCTCGCCCCGTCGGCCTCCCCCCTGGAGAAGGCGGCGTAGAACGCGCCCAGCTCCCGGAGGAGCACCGCGTTCGACCAGCCGTCCGAGACGATGTGGTGGGCGGTGAGGAGGAGCGCGTGGTCGCCGTCCGCCAGCCGTACGAGCGTGGCGCGGAGCAGCGGTCCGGTGGCGAGATCGAACGGGCGGCCGGCCTCCTCCTCCGTGAGCTCGGCCAGCAGCGCCTCCCGCCGTGCCGCGGGGAGGGCGCCGAGGTCGACCGTCGGCAGCAGCGGCTCCCCATCCGGCGCGGCCACCACGCGCTGCACCGGTGTCCCGGCCAGGTCCGGCCCCACGTCCGCCCCCGCCTCGGCGAAGACGGTGCGCAGAGCCTCGTGGCGGCCGAGGATCGCCGCCAGGCTCGCCGCCAGCGCCGCCGGATCGAGGGGCCCCCGAAGCCGCAGCGCCGCCGGCAGGTTGTACCAGGGGGAGCCGGGCTCCAACCGATCGAGGAACCAGAGCCGCTCCTGGGCGAAGGAGAGCGGAATCCCCCGGGCCCGCTCCGTGGCGGGAAGCGGCTCGATGGAGACGGCTCCGTCCCCGGCTCCGAACGGGCCGGCGCCGGCCTGCTCCAGCCGCCGGGCCAGCCCCTCCAGGGTCGGCGCCTCGAACACCGCCCGCACCGGCAGGTCGACGTCCAGCGCCTCGCGCACCCTGGTCACCAGGCGGGTGGCAAGGAGCGAATGGCCGCCGAGCTCGAAGAAGCCGTCCCGGGCGCCCACCCGCTCGACCCCCAGCACCTCGTTCCAGACCCGAGCCATCGCCCTCTCCGCCTCGGTCCTGGGCGCCACGTACTCCTCGCCCCGCCACTCGGGCGCGGGCAGCGCTTTGCGGTCGACCTTGCCGCTCGCCGTCAGCGGGAAGCGCTCGAGCGCGACGAACGCGGCCGGCACCATGTACTCGGGCAGCCGCTCCGTGAGGGACGCCACGAGCTCCCCGTCGTCCGGCACCCCGTGCCCTTCGGCGCCGACCAGGTAGGCCACCAGCCGGCGCTCGCCGCCGTCCTCCCGGGCCACGACCACCGCCTCGCGCACCGCCGGGTGGTCGCCCAGGGCGGCCTCGATCTCCCCCAGCTCGATGCGGAAGCCGCGGATCTTGACCTGGTGGTCGAGGCGCCCGAGGAACTCGATCGCGCCGTCCGGCCGGAGCCGCGCCAGGTCGCCCGAGCGGTAGAGGCGTGCGCCCGGCTCGTCCACGCCGGGGAACCCTTCGGCGAACGGGTCGGGCACGAAGCGTTCGGCGGTCAGGGCCGGCCGCCCCATGTAGCCCCGCGCCACCTGCACGCCGGCGATCAGCAGCTCGCCCGCCACCCCGACCGGCACCGGCCGGAGCCGGGGATCGACCATGTGAATGCGCGTGTTCGCCAGCGGCCGGCCGATCGGCACGATGGTGCGCTCCGACTCCTCCGCCGATCCCGCGCTCGGCTCCGAATCGGGGGCACCGGACGAGCCACACCGCCACCAGGTCACCTCCACCGCCGCCTCGGTCGGGCCGTAGAGGTTGTAGAGGCCGACCGTCGGCAGCCGGGCGTCGAAACGGCGGGCCAGGTCGGGCGGAAGCGCCTCGCCGCTCGCCACCACCCGGCCGAGCGAGGCCGCGCACTCCTCGATGCCGGCTCCTTCGACGAACGCCTGGAGCATGGAGGGCACGAAGTGGCCGATGGTCACCCGTTGCCGCACGATCGTCCGCGCCATGTAGGCCGGGTCCTTGTGGCCGCCCGGCCTGGCGAGCACCAGGCGCGCGCCGCTCACCAGGGGCGCGAACAGCTCCCAGACGGAAACGTCGAAGCTGTAGGGGGTCTTCTGGAGCACCCGGTCGGCCTCGCCGACACCGAACACGTCGCGCATCCAGAGCAGGCGGTTGAGGATGCCCCGATGGGCGTTCATCACGCCCTTGGGCCGGCCGGTGGAGCCGGAGGTGTAGATGACGTAGGCGAGGGCGTCGGATCCGGGGCTGGCGCCCGGGGCACGCGCTGCACCGGCGTCCGCGTCCACGGCTCCCGGCCCGTCGAGCGCCACCACCGTCACCCCGGCCCCGGCCAGCTCGGGCAGGTCGTCGAGCACCCGCCGCTGGGCCAGGAGCACGCCGACGCCGCCGTTCTCCATCATGTAGGCCAGGCGGTCGGCCGGGTAGGAGGGGTCGATCGGCACGTAGGCGCCGCCAGCCTCGAGCACGGCGAGGAGCGCCACGACCATCTCGAGTGAACGCTCGGCGGCCACTCCGACCGGCACCTCCGGACCGACGCCCAGCTCCGCCAGGCGCGCGGCGAGGGCGCGGCTCCGAGCCATGAGACCGGCATAGGTCAGGCACCCCTCCGGACCGTCTCCGTCCGGGTCGTCGACGACCAGGGCGATGCGGTCCGGCGTCGCCTCCGCCTGGGCCGCGATCAGGCTGTGAAGGGTCACGTCCGGCGGCGTTCTCAGGGAGGCCGCCGCCGTGTCGTTCGACTCCAGGAGCTGCAGCCGCTCGGCCGGCGAGAGGAGCGCCAGCTCCGTCAGCGGCCGCGCGGGCTCCGCGGCGGCCTCGGCCAGGAGCGTCCCGAAGTGGCGCACCAGGCGCAGCGCCGTGGTGCGGTCGAACAGGTCCCGGGCGTAGTCGAGGGTGCCGGTGAACCCTCCGGCGTCGGTCTCGAACAGGCTCAGGGTCAGATCGAACTTGGCCGCGGGGCGCGAGTCGCGGAGCGGCTCGAGGGCCAGCCCCGGAAGCTCCAGGGCGCCCAGGGGCACGTTCTGGAGCACGAAGAGCACCTGTACCAGCGGCGAGTGGGCGAGACTCCGTGCCGGCGAGAGCTCCTCCACCAGCTTCTCGAACGGCAGGTCCTGGTGGGCGAAGGCTTCGAGAGCGTCTCCGCGGACCCGGGCGACGAGGTCCCCAAAGCTCGGGTCGGCGCTCGGCCCGGCCGCGGCGTCGGCCTCCGGGCTGGTCTCCGGATCGGCACCGAGCTCACCGCGCATCACCAGGGTGTTGACGAAGAAGCCGATCAGCCCCTCCACCTCGGAGCGCGGCCGGTTGGCGACCGGCGTGCCGACCGCCAGGTCGTCGTGGCCGGCAAGGCGGCCGAGGAGCGCCTGGAACCCGGCCAGCAGGATCATGAACGGCGTCGCCCCCCGGTCGACCCGCCGGAGCGCCGCCCCCAGCTCCGGACGGAGCTCCACCGACACGCTGCCGCCCTGGCCGCTCTGGACCGCCGGCCGGGGCCGGTCGGTCGGCAGCTCGAGCACGTCGGGCATGCCGCTCAGACGCTCGCGCCAGTAGGCGAGCTGCCGCTCGAGCTCGTCGCCCGCCAGGCGCCGGCGCTGCCAGACCGCGTAGTCGGCGTACTGGATCTCCAAAGGCGCGAGCCCCGCCGGTTCCGCCGACGAGCGTTCCACCGCTGCGCCGTAGAACGCCCCAAGCTCCCGGATCATCACCCCCATGGACCAACCGTCGGAGACGATGTGGTGCATGTCGAGGAGCAGAACGTGCTCTCCCTGCGCCGCGTCCGGAGCCAGGCCCGACGCAGGGTCCGGATCGAGCACCAGGAGGGTCGCCCGGAGCAGCGGTCCCCGCTCCAGGTCGAACGGGGTCGCCGCCTCCGCCTCGGCGAGGCGGCGGGCCTCCGCGTCTCGGGTCTCGGCGTCCAGACCCCTCAGGTCGACCACCGGCAGCGGCACCGAGAGCTCCCCGGAGATCACCTGAACCGGCGCTCCGGCTTCGGTGCCGAAGGTCGTGCGCAGGGACTCGTGGCGCCGGACCACGGCGTCGAACGCGGCGCGAAGAGCGCTCGGCACGAGGCGCCCGCGCAACCGGACCGCCATGGGAATGTTGTAGGCGGTCTCCCCGGGTTGCAGCCGGTCGAGGAACCAGAGCCGCTCCTGGCTCGGCGACGGCGGGAAGGTGTACGGGAGCTCCGCCCGGTCGAGACGCTCGATCGGCGGGGCCTCCGGGCCCTCGCCGGCCGCCACCAGGGCCTCGACCTCCCGGGCCAGTCCGCGCACGGTCGGCTCCTCGAAGAGCCTCCGCACCGGCAGCTCCACACCGAACAGGTCGCGCACCCGGGCGACCATCTGGGCCGCCAGGAGCGAATGACCGCCGAGGTCGAAGAAGGAGTCGTCCCGGCCGACCCCTTCGACCCCCAGGAGCTCGCCCAACGCCCCGGCCAGGAGCTCCTCGGTCCGCCCCACGGGCGGTGCCGACTCCTCGGCACGGCCTGCCCCCCGGTCGGGAGCCGGCAGGGCCTTGCGGTCGACCTTGCCGGCCGGCGTCCGGGGCATCTCGTCGAGCAGCACGTAAAGGGCCGGCACCATGTACTCGGGCAGACGCTCCTGGAGCACGCGGCGCAACGTCTCCTCGGAGAGGGGCTCTGCCGAGGCCGGCTCCGAGGTGGCGTATGCGACGAGCGCCCGGCCGCCGGGCACGTCGTCCCGTGCGATGACCACCGCCTCGGCCACCGTCGGGTGGTCGCTCAGCACGGTCTCGATCTCACCCAGCTCGATGCGGAACCCACGCACCTTGACCTGGTGGTCGATGCGGCCCAGGAAGTCGATCCTCCCGTCCGGCAGGTAGCGGGCCAGGTCGCCGGCCTTGTAAAGGCGCGCGCCCGGCCGGCCCGAGAACGGATCGGGCACGAAGCGCTCGGCGCTCAGCCCCGGCCGGCCCAGGTAGCCGCGGGCCACCCCGGCGCCGCCGATGTGCAGCTCGCCCGGCGCCCCGACCGGCACCGGCTGGAGGGCCCGGTCGAGCAGGTGGACCCGCACGTTCGCCACCGGCCGACCGATGGTCACCGGGGCGTCCCCTCCGTCCGCGGCGCAGCACTCCACCCCGTAGCGCTCCACCGTCGCCCAGATCGTCGTCTCGGTCGGGCCGTAGGCGTTGAACAGGGCGCCCTCGCCCGAGCCGCCGCCCCTCCAGGCCCGCGCCACCTCCGGCGGGCAGGCCTCGCCCGCCACGATCACCTTGTCCAGGGCCGGCAGAGCGGGGCGCCCTCCCGCGCCGTCGCCCGCGGGCGGCTCGGCAGCGGCCGGCAGCGCGGTGAGCGCCGACGGCGGCAGGGTGACGTTGGTGATCCGCCGGTCGATCAGCGTGTCGAAGAGCGGCTCACCGGGCAGGAGCGAGTCCTTGTCCGCCAGGTGGAGCTCGGCCCCGGAGAGGAGCGCCATCGACAGCTCGGCGACCGAGGCGTCGAAGCTCGGGGACGCGAACTGGAGCACCCGATCGTGGGGCCCCGGTGCGTAAGTCTCGACCTGGGCGACCCAGAGGTTCATGAGGCCGCGGTGGGAGAGGCCGACCCCCTTCGGCCGGCCGGTGGAGCCGGAGGTGTAGATGACGTAGGCCAGGTTCTCCGGCAGGAGCGCGGCGTCGGTGCGGGGGCCCCCGTTCAGGTCGTCCTGATCGGGACCGCCGTCGAGACCGGAGCCGCCGTCGAGGACCACCACCTCCGCGGCGCCCTCCGGCACGATCTCCAGCAGGTGCCCCTGGGTCAGGATCACCCGCGGCCGGGCGTCGTCGACCATGAAGCGCAGCCGATCCGCGGGATAGGACGGGTCGAGCGGCAGCCAGGCGCCGCCGGCCTGGAGCACCCCGAGGACGCCGAGCACCAGCTCGGGAGAGCGCTCGAGGCAGAGGCCGACCAGCACCTCCGGCCCGACCCCCAGAGCCGCGAGCCGGCGGCCCAGCCGGCGCGAACGCCGGAGCAGCTCGCCCCGGCTCCAGACGGTCTCGCCGAAGGCGAGGGCGACGGCGTCGGGAGCCCGCTCCGCCCAGCTCTCGACGCCGTGGTGGAGGTAGCGCCCGGCCAGCGGGATGTCCTCGCTCGGCGCCACCACCCGCGCGGTGTCGTTCCACGCCACCAGGATCTGCTCACGCTCGACCTCGTCGAGGAGCGGCAGAGAGGAGATCGGACGCCCGTCCCCGTCGGCCACCGCCGCCAGCAGCGTGTGCAGGTGCCGGCCGAAACGGTCCACCGTGGCGCCGTCGAACAGGTCCCGGCTGTAGTCGAGCTCACAGGCGAGCCCTTCCGGCTCCTGGGTGAGCACGAAGGTGAGGTCGAAGCGGGCGGTGCCGGTGCCCAGGTCCATGAGGCCGAGGCTGAGCCCGGGCAGGTCCAGGCTCTGGGGAGCGTTCTGGAGCACCAGCATCACCTGGAAGAGCGGTGAGTAGCTGGCGTCCCGTGCCGGGCGGAGCGCCTCCACGAGCTTCTCGAACGGCACGTCCTGGTGCTCGAAGGCGTCGAGGGTGGTGCCCCGGACCCGGGCCAGGAGCTCCTCGAAGGTCGGATCCCCGGAGAGGTCGCCGCGCAGAACCAGCGTGTTGACAAAGAACCCGATCAGGCCCTCCACCTGCTCGCGCTGACGGTTCGCCACCGGAGCGCCGACCATCAGGTCGTCCCGGCCGGAGAGCCGGCCGAGGAGCACCTCCACGCCGGCGAGAAGCACCATGAAGA